>Ga0325400_1001931_pt1 | contig 17598 bp, 16 predicted proteins | sample PopdelMetagenome_2_FD_205662 | JGI IMG/M metagenome (GOLD analysis project Ga0325400, IMG submission 205662) | Populus deltoides microbial communities from Bellville, Georgia, United States - Xylem-PdKOR-R1 | ecosystem: Host-associated > Plants > Phyllosphere > Stem > Wood/Secondary xylem... | reverse complement strand
TCAGCAAGTTTCACTTCAGTTACATGATAATCCAGTGTATATGTAGCTTAATTGATGGAATCTTTTTAAAGGGAAGATAATAAGTCCGGATGTCAGCCCCAAATTATGGTACAGATTCAGTGATTTTTGTAGTGTTTTATTTTTATTATTTTTTAAAGTGTTTTTTATTTAAAAATAAATTAAAATAATATTTTTTTAAAAATTATTTTTAATATTAGCATATTAAAATAATTAAAAAATATATTAAAAAAATAATTTAAAATAAAAATATTATATATAAAAAAATGTTTTACCAAAAAAAAAAAAAAACAAACACTGTTATTCTTCGGAACTTAGAACATGCTTTTAACTTCAAATTCGTATTTTGGTGGTTCAAAATTTTCCAGTTCTTGAACATTTGTTTTCGGCATTAATAATCAGATTAATTTTCTACTATATCTTTCATGCAGATCACTTTCTCATCTATCTACACACACAATCATTTTCACGTCATTATAGATAAACAAACCATCATTGATTGACCATCCAGAACTGTCTTTTTCATATGAATCTCCACGAAACTGAAGGCTTTCATGATTGCAGACTAAATTCATGAAAATTAATACTTCATGAATACTTCAGATTGACAGAGATTATTTTCTTTTTTAATAAACTGTTGCGTGTCTGAGCATTATTATGAGTGTGGAGAGCATGCCTTTAGTATTCATGATTAATATTCATGTAGAGGATGGATATTGCCGGCATGAGTCATAGTACATGCCTATCAAACCTCCCAACACTTCTATCATGTGATTGCAAGATTGATATTAATCAAACATCGTATTTATTGGTATTGCAAGTATTTTTAATTTTAATATATTTACAATTTATATTTAATTTAATTACCATTAAATGCTATATTTTGATGCAATTATAATTTAAGTTGTTATGCAGGAAGAGACCACCATTTACCGTCGTACACATAGGTGGATACGACTACACGAGCGAGTCCAGCTACATGTGTTTCAAGTTTTTTTTTTGTATGTTAGTTGTCTTGACCATATTAAGCTTGACCACGACTTGATCTATGTATTGATTGAGCGATGGAGACGTGAGAGACACGTTCTATTTTAGACATGAAGAGATGACATCGACACTACAGGACGTTACAATTTTACTTGGATTGTGTATTGATGAATGGATAGTTACATTAATTGGTGTTTGTAATAAGATTATGTTATATGAGTGATCATTTGGATTAACATCCTCTTTTTTAAATTGAAAGGGGTAACATATATCTTAAGTGAATTGACGAGACATTTTCGACACTATCATATGATGGTGACGAGGAGTTATTGATGAGGTACAAAACAATTATGATTTAAATGTGTTGATTATTTGTTATGATTGTGTTGATTATTATAATAATTTTAATTTGTTTGTAAGTATGTCAGATCATATATACTTCATCTATTAGGTAGTGTGTTATTCACTGACCTCACAGGGAGATATGTTCCTTTGCCTTATTTGATGCTCCTGAAAAATTTCGATGCTAGCCACACATATAACTAGAGATTTGCTATATTGGCATCCTTGCATGTAAATTTATGTCTTACATGTATGAAGGGGACCAAACAGGTCGGGGAATGTTTGCTATTTATATACGTATGAATTAAAAAAATCTAAATAACTATTTAGATTTGGATGTTAACATGCACAGTGAAATTAACAAAATATTTTTATTTAATAACAATTATGGTCGTGAGAATATCTCTATACGGGAAGACCCCAAATATCAAGAAGATATGACAGTTCAAACAATAGGGGTTACACTTCATCTCTCACCATAATGCATATATTACGATGTTATTTTTGCAATTATACACATTTATATTGTGTTCTTGAAACTTTGAAAAATAAAATTAAACTAACATGTTTTTTATGCTAAGAGGCGTGCTCGACGAGTTTTTGAAAATAATCTAGCATAAATGCTAGCATTTTATTGGAGCGAGCTCAATAGGCAATATGCTATTCAAGTATTTTTTTGAACTATATACTAAATAAAATAATTAACTGCATCAAATTATTGTTGTTTGATATTTATAATATGCATATCATTTGGACGCGTTACTCGGAAGAAAGATTGGTTGTTGCTTCAGTTGTTTGCACCTGCGAGATGGATATATAGATAACAGTGGTCTTGCTAATATGTTTTGAGATTGTTGAGTTACATTGTTCGGACCGGGTAATACGACAGCTCGACTATAGACAACACATTCCAGTTGATATCAATACGAGTGATGCTTTGCATGCCATTACTCATAGGGGTAAAAATGATGATCACGACTGGTTTCACAGTAAGTTGCACATAAGAATGAGATATTTACAGAGATTCATCCAATAATTACTGATGAGGAGTATATGATTTGGTACACGAGTATTATACGATGAATCATTACTCCGGATCTCAAGCAAGTTCCTCCACCTGGATATATACAGTATGGGTAACAAGCCTAGTGGATTCAACATCATGCAAGTAATAAAGTCTTTTATAGTTAATATATGTTAACCGTTGAGTTTTACGTATTTATCTTTTAATTTAACATTAATGTTTTATTAATATTAGGTTGACTTCTTGTAACGGGAGGATCAAGAGGCCAAATCTCATCTTCATAGTATTGATGAAGAAAGCAAAGTTCATACCATAGAGTCCAAGTGGTTAGATTTTTGTTTTACTGGACTTGAAACCTTTATAGAAAGGCTAATTCTTGATGATGTTGTGACAGAGAATGAGGCCACTCAGACAAGAGTAAGAGCTGGATCCGGTCGTGCTACTAATGAGCTCGGATCATCCAGTTGACGGCATAAATATAGATAAATAGATGAGTTATGTTTGTATATATTGAGATTACTTGAATATTGTATTATTAAGTTATTTTATATTCTTATGTTTTTTTAGCATTCGCTGGCCCGCTCGTAATTATGGAGTATGATAATATATTGAGTTTAATTAAAATTTATTGATTATAATTATTGGATATTTTTGCAATTTTTTTAAGAGGAATAAAATTTTAGGTATAGTTCTTATATAGAGGAAACTATCCAAATTTTGATAAAATTTTAAATATTTTAACTTTTTAAAATTATAAAATAAATAAAATTTCAAATTAATAAAAACACTTATTTTATAAATTTTTTGAAGCTTAAAACATAAAAATAATCTAAAATCTTATAATAGCCAAAACATTAAATGTTTTTTTTTTTAAATATCATGATTGAAAAATATGATTTTTCTAGAATTATGAAATCTTGAAACTATGCTATTTAATCTAAAATTTTTGTATTTAATTATATTTTGGGTGACAAGTGACCGGTTATCCAAAACATAGTAGTGACCTGTCTTGTCCCTTGTTTGATCTCCCTGACCTCTGTACTTATAAATAGCGCTAGCAAATTACTAAGGCTCCGTTTGTTTGCTGAAAAGTAGTTTTTTTTGGAAAGTGAATTATTTTTTGATGTTTGGTAGTGTAATGGAAAATAAGTTGGAAAACACTTTCCAGTGTTTGGTTATGTCATGAAAAATAAGCTGGAAAATAACTTATTATTGTTTTATTTTTCTCAAGTTTATTAAAATAATGAGGAACAAATCTTACAAATTAAAAAGTTGAATGAGAATGAAATTGAAAAAAAATATAATTTCATAAATTATCTCACATAAAATAAATAATAATCAAATTAATAGAGATCAAATCTAAAAAATAGAAAAATAAAAGATGAAATTAAAATAATAATAATTAACATTTCATAAATTATTTAAAAAAAAAGTAATAATCAAAAGAATAAGGACTAAATTTGATAGATAAAAAATTTCAATAAAAAAATGATAAGGAAAAAGCAAATAACAATTATAAAAATGAGGATCAAAATTAATATAAAAATTAAATTTTAAAAAATGAAATTAAAAAATAAATATTCAAAACAAAATATATATAACAATCAAAAGTTTGAGAACTAAATTTGATATAATCAGCAAATAATATGATATTTCTAAATTTTTCATAACTTTCAGAAAGTGTTTTCCGTCTAAATTTTTCAGGAAAATATTTTTTTAAAAACCAAGTCAAAATTTTTTTTTGACTAAAAAGTGTTTTTGTTAATCAACTTTTATAATATTAAACAAATACATAAAATTTTTAAAAATAATTTCTCAAAAAATATATTCCAAAAAAAAACATTCACACCCATTTCAATAATCACTCGACAGGACCCCAGATGGAGAAACTCACCGCCACCGCCTCAAAAACAACACTCCCAGAGTGGTACTCTCCAGAAACAGGAATTTATAGCAGCAAACACCCTCCTATACCCTTACCTGCAGACCCATTTCTTGATGTTGTTTCTTTCATTTTTTCACACCATAACCACAATGGCCTTACAGCTCTTATTGATTCCTCTTCTGGGTTTTCAATCTCTTACTCAAAGATTCTACCATTGGTGAAATCCGTTGCCTCTGGTCTTAGTAACATGGGCATTAAACAAGGTGATGTTGTTTTGCTTTTGTTGCCGAATTCCATTCACTTTCCCATTGTATTCCTCGGCGTGTTGTATCTTGGTGGCATTGTCAGTACCATGAATCCACTTAGTAGTGAACTAGAAGTCAAGCAGAGAATTGTTGATTGTAATGCATGTATTGCTTTTGTTGAACTAGAAAAAGTTGGTAAATTTCAGCCACTGGGGATTCCTGTGATTGGTGTACCAGAAAATGTAAATTTAGATGAGAAAAGTAATGACTTTGAAGCTTTCTATATGCTGGTTTATAGTAAGGGTGATGTGGGTGTAAAGCCAGTGATTAGGCAGCAAGATACAGCAGCAATAATGTATTCTTCAGGTACTACTGCTGCTAGTAAAGGGGTTGTTCTAACACATAGGAATTTTATATCCATGGTTGAGCTTTTTGTTAAATTTGAGGCTTCACAGTACGAGTATTCGAGTACGGATAATGTGTATTTAGCTGTTTTGCCAATGTTTCATATATATGGGCTGTCGCTTTTTGTTGTGGGATTACTGTCACTGGGGTCTAGCATTGTTGTAATGAGGAAATTTGATGTCAGTGAGATGGTGAAGGTGATTGATAGGTATGGAGTAACTCATTTTCCAGTTGTTCCGCCAATACTGACTGCGTTGACAAGGACTGCAAAAGGTGTTTGTGGAAATAGCTTGAAGTGTTTGAAGCTGGTTTCATGTGGAGCGGCTCCTTTGTTTGGCAAAACCATACAGGATTTTGTGGAGGTTCTTCCGCATGTTGATTTCATTCAGGTATATGGATCCAAATTCGAAAGACTCCTTAGAATAGAAGCTTGACTTAGTTATTCCATTGTAGTCCCCAAGTAATTTTTCTGTTTTTCCTTTTTCTAGGCTGCAAATTGAGTAATTGTTCTGTCTGGAACAGAAGGCTTTGTTAGCTTGCATATGAGCTGCCCTCGGAAATTTTTGAGTTTTTTTCCGTAGTTAGAAATCAAGTTCTTTATAATTTGTTGGTTGAGTTCTTCAATAATTGAGGCATTAGTATTTATAATAAGGGCTGCATTTTGACTGGCTTTGTTTTTAATGTCATGTTAGCTTCTTTGATTTTCAGAATTTTCGAGATATGAAATTGGTTTATTTACAGGGATATGGCCTGACTGAGTCAACGGCTGTAGGAACCCGTGGCCTCAACACTGAAAAATTCCAAAAATATTCTTCCATCGGACTTTTGGCTCCAAATATGGAAGCTAAAGTGGTGGATTGGATTACTGGAGCTTTATTGCCTCCTGGGGGAAGTGGTGAGCTTCGGATTCGGGGACCTGGAGTTATGAAAGGTGATAAATTTTACACCCTTTTTAATCGCTTCAAGTACTTGTGATGCCAGGAATGCATATAATTATGTCCTACGACTGGAAAACAAATTAAAACGCTACTCTTTATTCTCATTACCAGAACTCTGCTAGTTTGGTTTCTGTTGCTCATTTTGGTTCATTATTTTCACGTTAAACCCCAAGAAGTATCTGTCTTTATTGCTAGTGCTGGAAAATTTCAAGTTTAACTCCTCAATGGGCATTATATCGTTTTTCTACTTAGGATATTTGATGATGTCATCTATCATAGTGGGCTGGGCAAAGTAAATATTTGTATTTTTATTCATTGTTTACAGCCAAATGTCTTACCTTTTCTGTATTTGCACCCAAGTTGTTTGCCTTTTATTTTTGCTTAGAAAGGAAAACAGTTCTTCAAAAACCTTGCCCCCTGGACTTTCAATTAAAAGTAGCCCATGCAACAACAGTTTCTTCATGCACTGTTCTCCTTTGATGATTAAAAAAACCCTTAAGTTTTCATTTGCGGCCTTGGCAATCATCTTAATCAGTTCAGCAACCTCATATTTTGCCCCCCAATCCCCCCCCCTCAAAAAAAAAAGAAAAAAAGAAAAAAAAGAAAAGGAACCTCATGCTGTGATCACCTAGCCGTTCCTCCTCATTTTGTTGCAAAACAAAGCGTGGTGTTTCTCTTTATATTTTTCCTGAAAATGTTCTAAGTTAATTTGGTTACATCCCTGCAAATTTTCAGAGTATTTAAACGATGGAGAGGCAACTGCATTGACCATTGACAAAGATGGTTGGCTACATACTGGGGATATTGTTTATGCTGATCATGATGGGTACTTATATGTAGTTGACCGCTTGAAAGAGATTATCAAGTACAAGGGCTTTCAGGTGCAGATTACCATCCATATCATACAACTTCCTAACCAAACTATTTATTTGAAATTGCAACTTAATGGAAGTGCCGGACTTTGTTTGGCATGATAGTCAATCACACAGAGTTTTTGTCATGTGAAAAGTCATAGTTTGAATTCAATTCAATTTAATATTATTTTGTTGGGAAAACCTGATCAACTTTAACAGCATGAGAGCAGCTGTATATCAGTTATGCTAATTCCATATATAAATAGCGTTTGGAACTAAATAAATGTTGATAGACATAATTTGATATGATTGCAGTTTGTTGATTTGTATGTGACAATTTTGTCTCTTCTGCAGATTGCTCCTGCTGATTTAGAGGCTGTATTGATTTCCCATTGTGAGATACTTGATGCTGCTGTAATATCGTAAGTATGATGAGTTGAAAGCTCACAGCAATGTTTACTGCAGTAACAGTTGTAGAGATTAGTGTTATCAAAAAATTTCTAGGTGAAATGGCTGACATGTTTAGCATTTAAACATCCATATAAATCGGTCATGGACAGTCTTGAAACATAGTTACAGCTTCAGATTGTTGATATCCAAAGAGAACTGTTATAGCATATGTTACTACTAATTGTCCTCAAATTAGTCATTATCTCAGTCTCTACATGTCCCCTGATTGCTCCGCCTGAATTTCATCAACTACGAATATGAACACATCATCATGATTTTTCAGTGTCGTCGATAAAGAATGTGGAGAGATACCAGTAGCGTTTGTAGTCAAGAGGCAGGGAAGCGTGCTAACACAGGAAGCTATTATCAACTATGTGGCTGAGCAGGTAGTTTATTCTGACCTTATGGACATCTCTGAACTCATGCACATACATTTACCCAGATTCTCATAATCATGGCTCACAAATATGAACATAGGATAGATATCTATCGAAACGGCAGCTGTGCATGCTGGAATTTTGGTGCTGTCCCAACACTGAAGGTTAAATATATTTTCTTGTCAGGTCGCACCTTATAAGAAGGTTAGGAAGGTGATCTTTACACAATCAATCCCAAAGTCTGCAGCTGGAAAGATACTCCGGAGGGAGCTCAAGTGCTCCTTGACTTCTAAACTGTAATGTGTCCTCTTTACGCAAAGACCAGATTAGTTACAGCACACTCAAATTCAGTATAACACCCGGGGGGGGGGGGTCTCAAATTTTGATCACAGTAATTAGAAATAAAGTCCATTTGGCATGACTTTTACAAATTTAATTGAGCTTTCTCTCAAACTCTCGACTAGGAAAAACCATACCTATGTTCGGTTTGAAATAGTCAATGACTTGAACCAGAAAGTTATTGTTAAATTCAAGTCAGAATTTTTTTATTTAAACTTTGAGCTTATTGATCCTAACTCAATTAGATTGTGGAAGAGAAAATGAAAAAAAAAATCTAGAAGGGAAGAGGAAAAATCCAAGGGAAAAAAGGGCAGTACTCTGACGATCTTTTTTCATCAAACAATTCTTATCTCCTTTTCTCAATCCAACCACCGGCAATATAGTGGTGACAGTGGTGGTTCTTGTCGTTTATTTGAGTCCATAAATATGTGGAAGAGAAAATGGAAAATGTGCAATTTTAGATTATTTATATGTATTTTGAAAATTAATAAAAGCTTCCGGTCATATTGATTTTGCAAGTAAAAAAAAAAGGGCCGGGGAGTTGATCAAGAGAAGGAAACTGCATGGAAGGTTCCTTCAAACTGTGCTTGTTTCTCCTCTCGTTTGGGCAATGGGAGATTTGTAGCTTATTGCTCACACACCTTCCCCTGGTCATGAACAATAAATAGGTGGTTAATTTCTCAAATATGGCATCTCAGCCAGGAGGTATAATAATTTCCTTCCCTAATTATTCACCCACTCATTTCAGGGTTTTTTTTTTCATACAACAAACTTAATTGTTGAAAACCCCTGTCTCTATCCCTGATAATGAATTATAATTATGGATGCATCTTGACTGTCTGGGAATGAAAACGTAGTAGAGGTTGAAGTTTATGCTTAGAATCTATAAAAAAAAAATACATGAAAAAAAAAAGTTTTTATTGATGCGATTTGTACGTAATCTCAGTTTTTACGTTATTTCGAAACACATTCTAAGCAATCCTCGGAGAGACGCTACAAGCCTATGAAAAATTCCCGGGAAAAACCGGTAGTATTCGTTATAGGAAAAGAGGGAGCCAATCTCATCTTCTTAGAAACCAACCTCGTTTTATGTCCATACAAATACAAATACAAAAAAAAAAAAAAAAAAAAAAAAAAAAAAAAAAAAACCCTCCCTTTGGGGACCCCTCCTCGGAGAAAAAGAAAAGGAAAAATAAGAGCTCTCCTTCAAACTCTTCCCATGGCTACTCCTTTAGTCGCTCATTCCGTTCAACTCTGTCATCACCACTCAAAACAATATTCTCTCAAATCACAATCACGTATCAATAGGGATATCCGTACAAAAACACTACTTGGTGTTTACAATGGATTCCAAAATGTATATAACCAATCTTATTTTCGTAAGCCTTGGGCACCCATTAGAGTTCTTGAGCCTAATTCAAGGTTCTTGCAAATGGGTCCTCAAGAAACCTGCTCTAGTCGAGGAATTTCCAAGAAATCTATGAGCTCAGAAGGCAGTACCGGTACTAGCTCTTCATCTATTTCTCAACAGGTTAGTATAAAGGTTTTACTGTTTTTCTTTTTTGCACTCCTTTTTATTTTTTTTGATGCTTTCCTGTTTTGTATGATTTCTACTAATTGGTATTGAGTTGTTGCATTTAATTAAGCTGATGCAACTATTTGATTGACCTCCTTTTTATATTGATTGCATAAGGTGATTGGGATCTTGCATTTGCTTGTTTCACTTGGGATTATCCTTGCAATGGATAAGTTGTTGAAAAAGGCATTTGTGGCTGCTGCTATCAAGTTTCCAAGTGCTCTGTTTGGCATGTTCTGCATATTCTCAGTTTTAGTCATTCTTGATATAGCTATTCCGGCTGCTGCAACAAGCTTAATGAACTTCTTTCAGCCAGCACTGTTATTCATTCAGAGATGGCTTCCGTTGTTCTACGTTCCATCATTGGTTGTTTTGCCTCTCTCTGTTAAAGATATCCCTGCTGCATCAGGTGTCAAGATTTGCTTCATCACAGGTAAAATGAAGCTTTTTGTTGATTCATTGCTTTTCACTCTCTAAATCTTTAATATAGTTGGCTTAATGAATAAAATGTCACTATGAATTTGTGATAATCACACATAATTAATGTTATCTATTGAAATCACAGAAATTACTGCAAGCTCAAAGGCCAAGATAACATAGCATCTCCTTCATTCTCCTTATGTTTCAAGTTTTTTGTTGACCATTTCATTATTCATATCTCCGATTCCAATGGCCACCATTTTTTTTCTCACTTTGGTCATTATTCATATACCATCCAGTAAGCATTCCCATGTTTTCTTCCATTTTGGTGGGAATATTTTTCAAGTTGTGTTTTGCAATTGTAATAAATAATAATAATAATGATACAAATGCTTTCTAATAACTGCAGCTGGAGGGTGGTTGGCGTCACTTTGTGTGGCGGGTTTTACAGCTATTGCTGTGAGAAAAATGGTGAAGACAGAAATGACTGATGCTGAGCCTATGGCGAAACCCTCTCCTTTTTCTCCATTGGAAATATGGGCTTGGAGTGGGGTCTTCCTTGTATCATTTGTTGTCGCATTATTATATAGAACGGCATTGGGGACTGCAGCCAGAACATGCCTTCCATTCCTACTAGCGTCCACCGTGCTAGGCTATATGGTTGGTTCTGGGTAAAATCTCAGTTTCCTCAGATTAGCAACCTCTGTGTTGACAATTGTTTTTCAAACTAAATTGACGAGGAAAAGAATTGTTGCACACATTCATTATAATTGTAGCCCAGTTAAAAAATCATGGCTTTACTCTTCTGGTTTTCAGGTTACCATCTGGTGTTAAGAAGGTTTTCCATCCCATTATTTGTTGTGCACTATCTGCAGATTTGGCAGCGGTGGCCTTTGGGTTCCTTTCCCAATCTGGACTTGATCCCGTTCTAGGTACCACTTTTCAAAGTGTTTGCTGTCTTCATTTAGTTCACTCATTTTCTGATGTGGAGCAACAACAAATGACAACAATTGTTACTACAAAATGCCTGTATTATTTTGTTCCACAAGCCATCTCTTGCTTTTCCTTTCTATCATGTGTTAGTTTCCATTATGTATTATGTTTCTTGCTGTTACATATAGTGTTAGTAGAGAACAAAACCTGGAGGGCCCATTTCAGGCAGTTTCCATTGACAAACCTAGGTAGTCTTTGGTATTCCGAACAAAGATGGACCGGATATGATAATTTTATTTTGTGAAGTTGTTTGGTGTAAAAATTAATTTTTTATCTTTCCAAAACTATTCTTGTAGAGAAACTTTTGTCCCTTTAGAGGGGTAGGATAAACTTGTCTAGTTCCCTACAGAAGAGTTAATCCAGGTTAATCCGTATCAGTATAAAATAAAAATGGTTACTGTCATAGTTTTAAATTTGACTGGAGAGTCGACCCGGGGCAAGTTTGGGTCACGAATTAAGTTGACCATTGATCCAAAAAATAAAAATACTTATTATCATAGTTTTAAAATTTGACTCGGAGTCGATTTAGGGCAAGGCCTCGGTCACAGGTCGGGTTGACTATTGATCTAGGTCAACGTATGGATAAAAATGATTATTATTATTATAGCTTTAAAACCCGACTAGGGGGTCGACTTGGAGCAAGACCTAGGTCACGGGTTGGGTTGACCATTGAGCCGAGTTAATGTAAAGATAAAAATGGTTATTATCATAGTTTTAAAACCTGATTCGGGGTCGACCCGGGACAAGACCTAAGTCACGGGTTGAGTTGACTATGAACCAGGTCAACATAAAAATAAAAGTGTTTATTATCATAATTTTAAAACCCAATTAGGAGGTCGACCCGAGTAAAGTCCCTATCTCAGGTTGAGTTGACCATTGACCAAGGTCAACATAAAGATAAAAGTAGCTCGAGTTACGAGTCAGGTTAACCATTGATTTGGGTTAATGTAAGGATAAAAATAATTATTATCATAATTTTAAAACCCGATTAGAAAATCGACCCATTGTAAAACCTATGTCACGGGTCGAGATGGACAACTCATTTTGACCCGAGACAATGTAAGAATAAATATAGTTATTATAAAAATTTTAAAATCCGACTCAAGGATCAGCCTAGGTCACGGGTTGAGAAGGTCAACCCGGGTTGATCTGGGTCAACATACAATAAAAGTGATTATTATCATAATTTTAAAATTTAATTTGGAGGTCGATCCGGGGCAAGGCATGATTTATAGGTCGGGAGGGTCAACTCGGGTTGACTCAAGTCAACATATGGATAAAAATAATAATTATTATAATTTTAAAACCTGACTTAGGGGTTGACCCCGGGGTAAGACTTGAGTCATAGGGTGGGAGGGTCAACTTAAGCCGACCCAATATTTTTTTTTAAAAGAAAATCAAAACAACCTTGTTTTATAAAAAAGAAATTAAAAAAAAAGTCGAAGGATTTTTTACCTGTGTTTTATGTTGGGTCACCGGGTCACAAGTCGACCTGGGTTTTTGACCAAGTCAGATTGGATCAATCATTTCTCTATTTTTTCTCAAACTCGGACTGTTCCAATCCTCGTGTGTCAGTCGGATCTCATCCAATATCTACCAAATACGAAATAAAATAAATTGTCTAATCCAGTTCAAAGCACACTAAACACAAAATAAAATAATGATTTGTTGAGTCTAGTCCAATCACATCCAATATCTACCAAATACAAAATAAAATAAATTGTCTAATCCAGTTCAAAGCACACTAAACACAAAATAAAATAATAATTTGTTGAGTCTAGTCCAATCAATACTGACCAACATACATAAAATAAAATAATTATTTGTCGAGTTGAATCCAATCAGTATTATCTAGCATACCAAACACTACCAAACCGCTGATAGCCTTTATGCAAAATGTTGAGGGACCTCGAACGTTTTATTTATTGCATCACTTGTGCTAATACTGTTTTGTCAATGATAAAAGATGGTTATTTATGATCTAATGATGAACACTTCTATAATTCAAAACTGAAGTTAACTGAGATATAGTTTTACAAATATTTTGGACAACATTTTTTAAATTTCAGGGATGGAAATCTTAAAGTTCAAAGCCGTTTTGATCTAGTTTCTGTTGGAATTCAAATCACATACCATGTGAACATCTTTTTTCCTCCATCCTTCTCTATGGTCACATTTTTTTCATTAAGTTTTTCCATATCTATTTTTAAGCTTAGTTTCTGTACTTCCTCATTGTAGTTATGGTAATTTTCTTCCAATGCACACAGGATATTACCTTACAAAAGTTTCATCTAATCCTGGAGCTGGTGATGTGTTAATGGGATTCTTGGGACCTGTCATTCTTTCTTTTGCCTTCTCAATGTTCAAGCAGCGAAAGGTAACTTCTTTTCTCACAATCCATGCCAACAGGTCGGGTTCATTTTGTATTAAGTGGATATGTTTCATCTGTGCTGTTACTCAGGAAGGACCAGCGGTTCCTTTTATTTAATTGTAACTATTTGGTGTTGCCAACCAAACTATCTGCTATACATTTTTTTTTTTCATTTGGTAATGGAAGACGATGCGTTTGAAATTCAGAGCAGAGAATAAGCAATGAAAAACCTCAAAATATTTAGACCTTGCAAGAATCTAGGAATCTAGAATATTGCATCTACCTTTTTATGAATTTATCCTCAGTAGTATTCTATGTATGCTTTGTCATTACATGGTTTGTTGTCCTCGATTCAGAATAATAAAAATTTGTCATCAGATGATGCTCTTAACTTACTGGTCCTTTTGTCTTGGCAATGTGAGTTTATATGCTCTGCTGTTTCTGCAGCTTGTTAAGAGACATGCAGCTGAGATTTTCACGTCCGTCATTGTTTCAACACTATTTTCTTTGTATTCAACGGCTCTCGTGGGACGTCTAGTTGGGTTAGAACCAACGTTGACTGTATCCATTATTCCCAGATGTATAACCGTGGCATTAGCCCTCAGCATTGTGTCATTCTTTGAAGGTATAGTAATGTTCAAAACGCTACAGCTGGAAGCAGGGAATTCCATAAATGGACATCCACTAGTGATGCTAAAATTAAATTTTGACATATCAAACACCATTATTCTGAGATGAATTCATTTCCAATTTACTTAACTACTTTTGGTCAGTTAGAACACAATGTACTGCAGATGATTGTTGTGACTCATTACCATTTTTAATCGAATTAATTTTATATATTGGTTGTAGGTGCCAATTCATCTCTCACAGCTGCTGTAGTTGTTGTAACTGGTCTCATTGGAGCAAATTTTGTACAAGCAGTGCTCGATAATTTAAATTTTCGTGATCCCATTGCTCGAGGAATAGCAACTGCTTCCAGGTTTGTGGTTTACCAAAGACAAATCAGTACAAACTCAAGCACTAAACAATCTTTGCAAGCATAGACCCTTCCCTTTCTTTAGTAAATATAATGATGTGTCATATCAGCTATAGGCAACTATCTTTCTCATAGCTCACCTGTATAGTTTTCTTTCAGGGGACTGCAACAAAATTGCATCCGGGACCAATAATTTGTGCTAACAAAATGCTTGCTGTTGGCCAGAAACTGGAAACTGAATCTCCTGGGGAACTTAAAACTGGTTAATAATTAAGCTATTTAATATGTAGAAAATTCTGAATGTCACTGAGATTCTTATTGCTGAATCTTATAAAAGTCAAAATCATTTTAGAATTGGACTAGTCAATCGAAGGAGATCTGTGTTTTTCTGTTTTGGTTGAATATTTTAGTCATTTTGGTTATAGCATATAAAAACAAAACCGTGGATTGAAAATAAGAAGAAAGATAGGATGCTCAAACTTTGCTCACTGAACTGGACTTGATGCACAATCTTGAGTTATGCTTTAAGAACCTTACCCAAGTTTGTTTGTGACTTCGGGTATAGTCGCAGCTTGTGATGCTCAGATAAGCTCAGTTTACCTGTTCTGTTCAAGAGTCTACAACCTGACATGCTCAGTCCTGAGTATTATATTCATATCCTACTTTAGTTTTCCTGTGTGAAGATTTTGCAAAGTTTTGTAGGAACTGTGTCCCATTACTGCATTTATGCTTATCCTTCTTAATTGTTTCAGTGCTCATGGACTGGGAACTGCAGCATTGTCAGCCAAGGAACCTGAGGCACTTCCATTTTGTGCCATTGCTTATGCTCTCACTGGTATATTTGGTTCATTGTTTTGTTCAGTTCCTGCAGTTAGGCAAAGCTTACTTGCAATAATTGGCTGAAAGTTTGGGCAGCTTTTGGTTATTGGTGGCCATACACACTTTTGATTGATTACCCTTGTCCTCCCACAGCATTATTTTTAGCAAGCACACAGTGCTAATAGCCAACCTTGTATTATTGATTACAGTCAATTATGTATAGAAGTTGGCATCATCCTTCTGCAAAAACTCCTCACCTCCTTTAAATTCCTTTAAATTATGAATAGTGAACTGGTCTCCTTGTTAGAAGGTGGTCAGCTGGCTGAAAAGCAAAATGTCAAAGGTAAATTATCTATTCTACACCTTGAGAGGGTGGAAAATCCAGTGGATACCAAAGAAGCCACTGTTGCTCAGAAAGAAAATCTCCATCATTTGACCTTGAATTGGAGAAAATATCGTGAATCTGAATCACAAGAACATGCTGAACAGGTACTTGAATCTCTTGAACCTCATCCAAATCCTAAGCAGTTGAAGATAGAAGGATTTAAAAGTATTTATTTTCCACATTGGATCTGTGAGCCAATCCTACTTGATAATTTGTTTCTGTTGAGCTATCTGATTGGGATAATTGTGTTAGATCTTCCACCACTAGGGATGTTACATTCCTTAAGGAATCTAACATTGTCTAGAATTAACAATGTGGAGTACCCAGAGAAAGAATCTCATTGTGGAGGGGCAATGAGAAGATTTTCATCCCTGCAAACACTCAAAATTGAATATTTTCCAAGGCTGGAAAGGTTTTCAAGAGATAACGAAAGAGAATTGCTCCCAAATCTCACTAAGTTGACAGTCTCTGATTGCTACAAATTGCATCGCTGCCATTCACTTGTTTCACTTGGAACGCTGGATACATGGCATTGCAATGAGGATTTATTGGATTCAGTTTCATATCTTAGCACTCTCACTTCCCTTGTGCTAGGATACTTGGATGAGGTGACATCCTTTCCGCATGGGATGCTGCAAAACCTTACAGCTCTTCAAAAAATCACAAATTCTACATTTTTGGAAGCTTGAAGTTTGGCCGAGAACTTAATTTTTGGCCTCAATTTCTCGGAGAAATTACTTTTTTATTATTGTAAAGAGCTTAAGAAATTACCAGAGCAATGCCTGCGAACTCTCAAAACTCTCTGTAAACTGGAAATGCCATATCTGACCAAGCTTGAAATGTTCAATGAGGACTTCTTTGTTGGCCCCAGTTCCTTGGAGTTGTCTATTGAACGTTGTGATGAGATCGAGTCCTTACCAGAGCAAGACCCGCAACACCCCTTCTCTCTTAAGAGTTTAAAGATTCAAAACTCCAAGAAATTGAAATCATTGCCAGAAGGGATTCAACACCTCACTTCCCTCCAGCGGCTGATGATTCGTCAATTCCTTGAGCTGGCTGCTTTGCCAGATACTGTGGAACACCTTATCTCCCTCAGTGATTTGTGCTTAGATGGGCTTGATAAGTTAAAAATCTTGCCTGATGTCGGCATGGTTCCCTTCAGTGCACTGCAGTATCAAAAAATAGTTGGCTGTCCCAGCTTGGCATCATTGCCAAAAGTCATTAGGAAACCTGACATCACTACGAGCTTCAAAAATCTGGGGTTGCCCAAAAGCTGACATCTCTTCCAAAAAGCATCAGGAATCTCACCAACCTTAAATATTTGAGTATTTCATTCTGCCCTGACCTAATGAAACATGGTGAGAAGCAAACAGGAGAGGACTGGTGCACAAGAATTGGGTAGCCCACATGCCAGACCTTGATTTGCACTGCTAGCTATCATTATAGCTGTGAGTCATACTGTGACGGTAGGGAATTCTAACCGGTAATGTTCTGATATTTGTTCATTGGAGGCTAAGCACACTGACACTATATTTAACATGGTTTGGCAAACCGCCTACATCCACGGGAAAAGCCATTTGATTATATAGGGAGAGAACAAGATTTACAACAATAGAGGAGGAGGAATCATCCCCTCTTTAGCAACTCTCAACCTCACTCTATTTCTCTCTTCTCAGTGCTGCAATGGCAGCTACTGCTAGCTGCAATGGCAGCTACTGCTAGCTGCCGTATATTTCTCACATCTTTGGCTGCACACTCTCTCTCAACTCTCTCATTTTGCTTTCTAGCGTATGCCTCTATTTATTGGCATCCATGACAGCTCCTCTTACTCTTTTATCAACAATGATGGCCACCAACTCCAACTTATCTTCAACAATGATGGCTGACAACCTTTGATATTTGAGATGGGTGCACATGGTTGGTACATCTCCAGCTGTAGCTGCTACATTTGTCAATGAACGGCGTTGTCCATTGATAATTGTTGCACATTAATGGCAACAATCCTAACAGTGACTGCAAGGGTGTATATATGTCAAAGAACATTATTTTATTTATGTATTTATTTGGATAAAATTAGCCTTTGTTTTATTGTAGAAAGATCGAATTCCTTGTGAGATTTTAATGTGCCATTTGCTAGTAAATGATGATTATGCAGCTCATTCGCCTAAGACCATTAACTTTTTTCTTTTTT
>Ga0325400_1001930_pt1 | contig 17604 bp, 15 predicted proteins | sample PopdelMetagenome_2_FD_205662 | JGI IMG/M metagenome (GOLD analysis project Ga0325400, IMG submission 205662) | Populus deltoides microbial communities from Bellville, Georgia, United States - Xylem-PdKOR-R1 | ecosystem: Host-associated > Plants > Phyllosphere > Stem > Wood/Secondary xylem... | reverse complement strand
GCCGGATTCCCGGGCGGCGGTGATGTCCTGGCCGTCCGACAGCACGCGGCCGGCCTCCACGTCCTGGAGGCGCAGCAGCACGCGCAGCAGGGTGGACTTGCCGGAGCCGGATTCCCCGACCAGGCCGAGCGCCGCCCCCGGCCGCAGGGCGAGGGAGACGTCCTGGAGCGCGCGATGCGCGCCGAAGCGCACGGAAACGGCCTCCGCGGCGAGGACTGGCGCGCTCACGCCGGCACGCCGGCCGGGACCGCGCCGGCCACGTCCGCCGCCCGCGCGACGGCGTGGCAGGCGACGCGGTGGCACGAACCGGGCTCGATCGGATCGAGGGGCGGCTTCGCGGCCGAGCAGACCGGCATGGCCAGCGGGCAGCGCGGGTGGAAGCGGCAGCCGCGGGGCGGGTCGCGCAGGTCGGGGATGCCGCCGGGGATGCTGGCGGGCATCCGCTCCGGATGCGCCAGGTCCGGGATCGCGGCCAGCAGGCCGCGCGTGTAGGGGTGGAGCGGGGCGCGGAACAGCTCCTCGGCCGGCGCGTCCTCCACGATGGCGCCGGCGTACATCACCACGATCCGGCGGCAGGCCGCGCCGATCACGCCGAGGTCGTGGCTGATGAGCAGGAGGGTGAGGCCGAGGCGGCGCACGAGGTCGGCGATCAGGGCCAGGACCTGGCGCTGGATGGTCACGTCGAGCGCGGTGGTCGGCTCGTCCGCGATCAGCAGGCGCGGGTTGCCAGCCAGGGCCTCGGCGATCAGCACGCGCTGGCGCATCCCGCCGGAGAGCTCGTGCGGGTAGCGGTCGAGCAGCGCCGCGGCCTCCGGCAGGCGAACGGATTCGAGCAGGGCGACGCTGCGCGCGCGGATGGCGGCGCGGGAGAGGTGCGGCTCGTGGGCGCGGATCACCTCGTCCATCTGCCGGCCGACGGTGAAGACGGGGTTGAGGTAGGTGACGGGATCCTGGAACACCATGCCGACGTCGCGCCCGCGCAGGCGGCGCAGCGCGGCGGCGTCCATGGCCAGCACGTCGGCGCCGCCGAAGCGGATGCCGCCGCCCGTCACGCGCGCCGGGGGCGAGGGGTTCAGCCGCAGCACGCTGCGCGCGAGGACCGACTTGCCGCAACCGGTCTCGCCGACGATGCCCACCGACTCCCCCGCCTCCAGCGAGAGGCTCACCCCGTCCAGCACGTGGGCGCGGCCCTCGAAGCCGTCGAAGGCGAGGGCGAGGCCGGTGATCTCGAGCAGGCTCATCCCCGGTTGCTCCGGGGGTCGAGCGTGTCGCGCAGCCCGTCTCCGAAGAGGTTGAAGCCGAGCACGGTGAGGAAGATGAAGAGGCCGGGCGCCGCCGGGTACCACCACCAGTCCGGCATGTAGCCGCGCCCGACGGAGATCATGGCGCCCCATTCCGGCGCCGGCGACTTGGCGCCGAGGCCGATGAAGCCGAGGGAGGCGGCGGCGAGGATGGCCATGCCCATGTCCATGCTCGCCTTCACCACGATGGGGCTGACGCAGTTGGGCAGGATGTGGCGGGCGAGGATCCAGCCGTGGGAGGCGCCCATGGTGCGGGCCGCCTCCACGTAGGATTCGCCGCGCAGCGTCAGCGCCTTGGCCTCGATCAGCCGGACGTAGCCGGGCCACCAGACGAGGGTGAGCGCGAGGACGCCGTGCAGGATGCCCGGCCCGAGGGACGCGACGATGGCCAGCGCCAGCACCAGCCCGGGCACGGCGAGGAACACGTCCGTCACCCGCATGATGGCCGTGCGGATGCGCCCGCCGAAGTAGCCGGCGGCGACGCCCAGCGGCACGCCCACCAGGGCGGCGAGGCCGGTGATGGTGAGGCCGATCCAGAAGCTCGTGCGCGTGCCGACGACGACGCGGGTGAGGATGTCGTTCCCCATCTCGTCCGTGCCGAACCAGTGGGCGGCGGAGGGCGGCAGGAGGCGGCGGCCGAGGTTCACGGCGCCCCGCGCATCCTCCGGATAGGGCACGATCCAGGGCCCGATCGCGGCCAGGAGGAGGAAGGCGAGGACGAGGGCGAGGCCGAGCAGCGCCGAGGGGCTGCGCGAGAAGGTCCAGACGAAGAAGCGGGCCCCGCGGAGGGTTCCGGCATGCTCCGCCCGGAACCGCGCGCGGCGCGAGAGGGCGGGGAGGGCGGCGTCGCTCACGCGCCGCGCGTCCGGGGGTCGAGCCAGCCATAGGCGAGGTCGACCAGGAGGTTGGCCAGCATGAAGAGCAGCCCGATGGTGAGGGTGACGCCCATGACCGGCTTGAAGTCCGCGGCGATGGCGGCGTTCACGGCGTAGAGGCCGAGGCCGGGCCAGTCGAACACCGTCTCCACCAGCACGGTGCTTCCGAGCATCCAGCCGAAGCGCAGGCCGATGATGGCCAGCGTCGGCAGCATGGCGTTCTTGAGCGCCAGCAACCCGACCACGCGGCGGGGGGCGACGCCGTGGGCGCGCGCGGCGGTGACGTGGTCCGAGCCCAGCACCTCGATCATCTCGGCCCGGTTCACCCGCAGCACGGAGGCGAGGCAGGGCAGCGAGAGGACGAAGGCCGGCAGCACGGCGTGGGCGGCGGCATCCCCCGCCGTGCCCCACTGGCCCGCGAGGAGGGAGTCCAGGAGGACCATGCCCGTGAGGACCGGCGGCGGGTCCGCAGCGATGGAGAGCTGCCCGCCGGTGGGCAGCCATCCCGCCCAGACCGCGAGGACGAGCTGGAGCAGCAGCGCGATCCAGAAGGCCGGCAGCGCCACCCCGGAGACCGCGAGGACGCGGACGGCATGGTCGAAGAGGGAGTGGCGCCGCACGGCCGAGAGCACGCCGAGCGGGATGCCCACCGCGCAGGCGAAGCCCATCGCCAGCAGGACGAGCTGCAGGCTGGCCGGGACGTAGCGCAGCAGGTCCTCCGTCACGGCGTTGCCGGTCTGGATCGAGCGCCCGAGCCGGCCCTGGAGGAGATCCCCGACGTAGCGGGCGAACTGCTCCGGCAAGGGCCGGTCCAGCCCGTACTCCTGCCGCATCGTCGCGACCATCGCCGGCGTCGCGTCCGGCCCGGCGGCGAGGGCGGCGGGATCGGCCGGGGTGACGTTGGAGATGACGAAGGTGACGAGCACCAGCCCGCCGAGCATCAGCGCGAGGTAGCCGATGCGGCGGGCCAGGAAGCGGAGCATGCTCAGGCGCGCGCCGCGTAGAGCGGGAAGAGGTCCACCTCGCCGGTGAGGTTCAGCGGCTGCGCGGCGAAGCCCTTCACGTAGTTCCGCATCGCCCATTGCTGGTTGGCGGTCATGCAGAAGATCACGGGCTGCAGGTCCACCACGCGGCGCTGGATGGCGGCGTAGAGCGCCGCGCGCTTCGGCGCGTCCAGCTCCACCGCGGCCTCCTCCACCATGCGGTCGATCTCCGCGTCCCGCAGGTGGTGGATGCCCCAGAACTGCCCGGCGGCGGAGGACGCGTACTGCGAGGCGACCGTGTCGGGCGAGGTGGTGACGGGGGTGACGTAGACCGCCGTCATCGCCGCCGCCGTCTCGGGCGAGGCGCCGCGGCCGACCAGGGTGGGCCAGGGCTGGGCGACGACGTTCACGCGGATGCCGAGGGGCTGCAGCGCCGCCAGCAGCACGAGGCCGATCTGCCGCTGCACCTCCAGCCCGGCGACGTGGAGGTATTCCAGCTCGAACCCGCCCTCGGGGGCCGCGGTCTTCGCCATGTACGCCTTCGCCAGGTCAGGGTTCCGGCGCGGCATGTCCAGCGCGACGCGGTCGGCGGTCACCACCGGGAAGGGGCCGTCCATCAGCCTCGCCTGGCCCTTGTGGATGGTCAGCAGCGCCTCGTAGTCGAAGGCGTGGGCGATGGCCTTGCGCAGGTTGAGGTCGGCGGTCGGGCCCTTCTGCGTGTTCATCATGATGGCGAAGGGCGCGGCGCCCGGCACGTTCGCCACCTCCATGGCCGGCATCCGCTCCAGCCCCTCGATGTCGTCGGGGGTGAGATTGGCGGCCACGTCCACCTCGCCGCGCTGGAGGGCGGCCTTGCGCGGCGCGGCCTCCCGCACCACGCGGTAGATCACGCCGGCGGGGCGGTCGGGCTCGGCCATGGGCCAGCCCTTCCAGTAGTCCGGCACCGCCTCCAGCGCCATCACGCCCTGCCCGTCCCAGCGGCGGATGCGGAAGGGGCCGGAACCGGCCTCGGCATTGGTCAGCCACTTCTGGCCGTGGTCGTCGCCCTCCTGATTCGCCAGGACCTGCTTCGGGTTCACGACGAACCAGAGGGGCAGGAAGGCGAGGAAGTCGGGATAGGCGCGCTCGAGGGTGAAGCGCACGGTGCGCGCATCCATCGCCTCGACGTTCTCCGGCTTGAGGTGGCGGGAGAGCATCCAGGAGATGCCCTTGTTCAGCCGCAGCCCGCGCTCGAAGGAGAAGCGCACGGCCTCGGCATCCAGCGGGGTGCCGTCGTGGAAACGGGCCTTGTCGGTGAGGTGGAAGGTCCAGCGCAGGCCGTCCGCGCTCGTCTCCCAGCGCTCGGCCAGCCAGGGGATGATGCGGGCCGGCGTGCCCTCGTAGCGGACCAGCGCGTCGTAGAGGCAGCGCTGCATCATCCGCGTGGACCAGTCGTAGCGCTGGTGCGGATCGAGGATCGGCACGGGCTGGTTGCCCGAGAAGACGAGGATGCGGCGGCTGCCCTCCCGCTCGAACCCGTAGGCGGGATCGAGGGAGGAGGCCGCGACGGCGGCGACCGCGCCCGAGAGGAAGCTTCGGCGATCCATGGGTCCCTCCTATTCGGCCGCCGCGCGGCGCGCGGGCGCGCCGGGGCTGACGTAGCCGTCAAGCACGTCCTGTTCCACGCGCGCCGCCGGGCGGTCCTCCGGCGCGCCGAAGCCGGAGCCGCCGCAGAGGCGGATCTCGATCATCCGGCTCGTATCCTCCAGCGTCACCATCTCGCCCGTGCCGCAGTCGCGCAGCAGCTTGCCGTCGCGGTCCAGCACGGCGCCGCGCGCTCGCCCGCCCTGGAGGCCGCCGAAGAGGCCGGGGGAATCCACCCCCACGCCCTCGGCGGCGACGGAGGCCTGGGTGGGGCGGCCGTCGTCGTGGAGCTTGCGCATCCGGGTGCGCGTGCCGAGGCCGCCGCGCTGCCGGCCCGGCCCGCCGGAATCCGCCACCAGCGCCTTCTCCACCACCAGCACGGGCACGCGGGTCTCGAAGAGCTCGATGGAGGTGTTGGCGGCCGAGGTGGGCCAGAGCAGCGCCGACTTCCCGTCCGCGGCGGCGCCGGCCCCCTGCCCGCCCCCCATGAAGAAGTGGTCCGCGTAGAGCCGGCCGCGCGCGTCCAGCCCGTGCACCTTGATCGAGACGGGCAGGCCCGTATGCGCCTGCACCCGGTCCGGCGCGGCCTCCGACAGGGCGCGGAAGACGTTGGGCGCCAGGTACCAGCCGGTGCGGGTGCGCTGGGCCACGGCGGCGGGGCGGGCGCAGTTCAACACCGAGCCCTCCGGCGCCTTCACCGTCACCGGCCGGTAGCTGCCGGCATTGCCGCGCACCTGCGGGCTGAGGATGCACTTCAGCGGGTAGGAGCCGTGCGCCTCGGTGTAGCTGAAGGTGCAGTTCAGCCCGCCGACCGGCAGTTGCTCCGGCGCGCCCGCGAAGTCGAGCTCGATCGTGTCTCCGGCCACGGTGAGGGCCAGCGGGTAGGTCAGGGTGCGCCCTAGCATGGCGTTGCTGACCTCGGAGCGGTAGACGCCGTCCGGCAGGGCGCGGATGGCGTCGCGCATCGCGCCCTCCGCCCGGCCCTGCACCACCTCGGCCAGCGCGCGCAGGTCCTGCATCCCGTAGTCCCGCATGAAGCCGAGCAGGCGCTCCGCCCCCTGGGCGTTGGCGGCGACGAAGGCGTGCAGGTCGCCCAGCACCTCCTCGGGCTTGCGGACGTTCTCGCCGATCAGGTCGAAGAGCGTGTCGTTCGCCTCGCCCGCGCGGTAGAGCTTCGCGGGCGGGATCTGCAGGCCCTCGTCGAAGATCTCCCCCGCCTTCAGCCCGTCCTTGATGCCGCCGATGTCGCCGACATGCCCGACCGTGCCGAGCATCGCCACCAGCCGGTCCCCGTGGAAGACGGGGGTGACGATGGCGATGTCGTAGAGGTGGCCGGCGCAGAGCCAGGGGTCGTTGGTGATCAGCACGTCGCCGGGGCGCAGCGTCTCGGCCGGGTACTTCGCCAGCATGGCCTTCACCGCGCGCGGCAGGGTGAGGTTGAAGACCGGCATGGCGCGCGGGGAATGCGCCAGGGATTCGCCCCGGGCATCCAGCAGGTCGCAGGCGAAGTCCTGCGCCTCGGAGACGATGAGGCTGAAGGCGGTGCGGCAGATGGTGTGCCACATCTCCTCCACGATGGTGACCATGCGGCTCCACATGATCTCCAGCGAGACGGGATCGGCCTCGATCAGCGCGCGGGCCTCGGCGATCGGGGTCTCCGGGGTGATGCGCGCGGCGATGGGGGCGGCGACGCCGACGCGGATGCGCAGCATCCCCGCCGCGCCCACCGTCACGCTGTCCTCGGGGCCGAGGATGGTGGTCGCCTCGCGCTCCTCGACGATGGCGGGGCCGCGCACCGTCTCGCCCATGGCGAGGGCGTAGCGGTCGAGGACGGGGGTGTCGTGGAAGGCGCCGCCGAACCAGGCCATGCGGCGCCCCTTGAGGGCGGTGCCGGCGGCGGGCGCGCCGTCCTGCGCCACGGTCAGGGAGGGAACGGGGCCGGAGGCACGGACGCGGAAGGAGACGACCTCGGCCGAGACGCCCTCGTAGACGGAGGTGAAGCGGGCGGAATAGACGCGGCGGAAGGCGGCCAGCACCGCCGGCAGGGCCGCCTCCGTGATCGGCCCCTCCGGCAGGGGCACGGCGATCTCGTGCAACTGGCCCGACAGCCGCATGTCGGCGCTTCGCTCCAGCGTCACGTCGGCGGCCGGGATGCCGGCGGCGGTCAGCATGGCCGCGGTCTCGGCGGAGAGCTCGGCGAGCACCGCCTCCATCGCCGCGGCGGCGCCGGGCTCGCCGAGGGACAGGGGCAGGGAGCGGACGCCCTCGAAGGAGAGCGGGGCGGCGAGGAAGCCCAGCGCCGAGGCCGCGCCCGAGGCGGGGGGGATCAGCACCTCCTCCACCCCGAGGATGCGCGCCACCTCCACCGCGTGGGCGGGCCCCGCGCCGCCGAAGCCCAGCATGGCGTAGCGGCGGGGGTCCCTGCCCTTCTCGACGATGTGGATGCGCGCGGCGGCGGCCATGCTCTCGGTCACCGTGCGGTGGATGCCCCAGGCGGTCTCCACGGCGGAGAGGCCGAGCGACGCGCCCACCCCGGCCAGCGCCGCCTCGGCGGCCGCCTTGTCCAGCGCCATGCGGCCACCGAGGAAGAAGCCGGGATCGTAGTAGCCGAGGACGAGGTTGGCGTCGGTCACGGTGGGCTGCGTGCCGCCGCGGCCGTAGCAGGCCGGGCCGGGATCGGCGCCCGCCGAGTGCGGCCCGACCTTCAGCAGCCCCACCTCGTCGATGGAGGCGATGGAGCCGCCGCCCGCGCCGATCTCGATCATGTCGATCACGGGTGCCTTGATCGGCAGGCCGGAGCCCTTCTTGAAGCGGTGCAGCCGCGCCACCTCCATGAAGGGCGCGATCTCCGCGCGCCCGCCCTCGATCAGGCAGGCCTTGGCGGTGGTGCCGCCCATGTCGAAGGAGATGATGTCGTCCTGGCCGACCAGCCCGCCGAAGAAGGCGGTGGCCAGCCCGCCGCCGGCCGGGCCGCTCTCCAGCAGGCGGATGGGGTAGGCGCGCGCCGCCTCCGGCGAGACGAGGCCGCCGGCGGACTGCATGAGCCGCAGCGCGCCGCGGAAGCCGCCCGTCCACAGCTCGCGCTCCAGCCGCCGGAGGTAGCGGTCCATCAGCGGCTGCACGTAGGCGTTGGCGCAGGTGGTGACGAAGCGCTGATACTCCCACAGCTCCGCCACCACCTCGGAGGAGACGGAGACGGCGAGGTCCGGGAAGGCCTCCCGGATCGCGGCGGCCGCCGCCCGCTCGTGCGCGCGGTTGCGGTAGGCGTGCAGGAAGCAGACGGCGATGGCCTCCACGCCCTCGCCAACCAGCCGGGACGCCGCGCGCCGGACGCCGTCGAGATCCAGCGACGTGACCACCTCCCCGTCCCGGTCCATGCGCTCCGCCACCTCCAGCCGGTGCCGGCGGGGCACCAGCGGGTCCGGGAACTGGAGGAAGAGGTCGTAGATGTCGTAGCGCTGCTCCGTGCCGATCTCGAGGATGTCGCGGAAGCCGGCGCTGGTGATCATGCCGAGGGCGGCGCCCTTGCGCTCGATCAGCGCGTTGGTGACCAGCGTGGTGCCGTGCACGATCTCGGCGATGTCCGACAGCGCGAGGCCGGCGCCCGCCACCAGCTCCGCCAGCCCGGCCATGGCGCCGAGCGAGGGGTCCTGCGGAGTGGTGAGGCACTTGTGCAGGCGGATCGTGTCGCTCTGGCGATCGAGCAGGATGAAGTCGGTGAAGGTCCCGCCGATGTCGAAGCCGATCCGGTAACGCCCGCCCGCATCCACCATGAAACCGGCACCTCATCCTGCTGCCGCGGGGCGCGGGCCGGACGGCCGTGCCCGGGGGACATCCGATATCCCCGGAGGCTAGGGGCGGCGCGGGGCGGGCCGACATAAGGGCCAGCCCTTACCCGGCGCCCGCAGCGGCGCCGTCCTGTCCATCCAGCGTGCAGGTGGCGCCTTCCTGGGCAGGATCCGGGGAGGAGGCGCTACGAGGCCCGCGCGATCAGCAGGCGCCGGATCAGCTCGGTGGGGGAACCGGCGTGGAGCTTGGCCATGGCCCGGCCGCGATGGATCTCGACCGTGCGGTGGCTGATGCCGAGCCGGCGGCCGATCGCCTTGTTGCCGTGCCCCTCCAGCACGGCGGCGAGGACGTCCCGCTCGCGCGGCGTCATCGTCCCGGTATCGGCCGGGAACCGCTCCGCCAGCTCCTCGATCAGCCCGCCCTCCGTGACCGGCGCGGCCTCGGGAGCCAGGGGCGGGGTGCCGGTGAGGCGGGCTAGGTGCAGGCGGATGGCGCCGACGATGATCCGGCGCGCCGTCACCACCGGCCGGCGGGCCAGGGCCGCCAGGCGGGCGGCCTCGGCCTCCGTGTAGCTGACGGAATGCATGAGGATGAGGTCGGCGTCCCGCAGCCGCTCCGCCGCCGCCTCGAGACCCGCGCTCTCGCCGCCGGCCATCACGGCGCGGGCGCTCTGGGTCAGCGTGCCGTGCAGGGCGCCCCGGTGCTGCCCGGGCAGGGCGTGGATGAGGCCGAGCCGGCCCTCCCCCATCACCAGGGCGCCGATCCAGGCATCCACCTCGCGCTGGGCGTGGACGAGCGGGGTGCGGAGGCGGAAGGGCTGGAAGACGCTCGTGCTGGCCAGGACGATCAGGTCGAAGCCCATCCCGTCCAGCGCCGTCATCAGCGGCGTCAGGCGGCTCTCGACGCCGCGGCTGGCCACCACCGCGAAGCCGCCCGCCGCGAGGCGGGTGTGCAGCCGGGCCTCACGCGGTCCCGGCGCGAGGGCGGCGATCCCGGCCCCGTCGAGCCCGTCCAGCGCGCCGAACTCCTCCCAGCGGATCGCCCCGGGCGCCGCGTCGAGGAGGTGCAGGATCTCCGGCACCATGTCCTCGCGCGGGGCCTGGCCGATGGTGACGAAGGCCAGACGGGGTGCCGTCATGTCCCCTCCTCCCGGAATGTCGCGGCCCCGACGCCGGCCGCCGCCGCGGCCCGGCCCTCGGAAGGCCCCGGACATTAGAGACCATTCCCGCCCGAGGCGTCACCGGGCAGGCCGGAGGCGGGCCGCCCCCGCCGGGAAGGGCCTCCTACCCCCGGGGTGCCAGGAAGATCTCCGCCAGGCGTTCGACCCCCGCCCTGTCCGCCTCGTCGAAGCGTCCCGGGACGGGGCTGTCGAGGTCGAGGACGCCGAGCACGCGGCCGTCCCGGATCAATGGCACGACGAGCTCGGCGCGGGAGGCGGCGTCGCAGGCGATGTGGCCGGGAAAGGCGTGGACGTCCTCCACCAGCACGGAGGCGCGCCGCTCCACCGCAGCGCCGCAGACGCCCCTCCCCCTGGGGATGCGGACGCAGGCGGGCCTGCCCTGGAAGGGACCGAGGACGAGCTCGTCCCCCTCCCGCAGGAAGTAGAAGCCCGCCCAGTTCAGCTCCGGCATGGCGTGGAAGATCAGCGCGGCCGTGTTGGCGGCGTTGGCGACGGGGTCGTCCTCCCCGTCCAGCAGGGCTTCGAGTTGCTGCGCCAGCTCCGCGAAGAAGCGGGGCTTGTCGGCGGTGTCGATGGCGTCCGCGGCGAACATGGGGGGCCTCCTTCAGACGGGCGTTCCGGTGCCGGGCACCAGGGGCGCGCAGAGATGGCGCGGGCCGAGCGGGGTGTCCACGGCCGCGACAACGGCGGGTACGCCGTAGGCGGCCTCCAGCGAGGCCGGCGTGATCGCCTCGGCGGGCGGCGCGGCGGATCGCCAGGCGCCGCCCGGCAGCAGCATGGCGACGCGGTCCGCCACCAGCAGCGCGTGGTCCGGCTGGTGCGTGGTCAGCACCACCGCGGTGCCGGAGGCGGCCAGCCCCCGCACGGCCCGCAGTACCCGCGCCTGGTTGCCGAAGTCGAGGCTGGCGGTGGGCTCATCGAGGATGAGGCAGGCGGCCTCCTGCGCGATGGCGCGGGCGATCAGCACGAGCTGGCGCTCCCCGCCCGAGAGCTCCGTCACGGGGCGCGGCGCGAGGGCGCCGATCCCCAGTCGCTCCAGCGCCGCGAGGGCGATGGCGCGGTCCCCCGCGCCCGGGGCGGCCAGCAGGGGCAGGCGGGCGGCCCGGCCCATCGCCACCGCCTCCAGCGCCGCGTAGCCGAAGCCGCCCGCCGTGGCCTGGGGCACGTAGGCGAGGCGCCGCGCCACCTCCGCGCGCGGCAGGGCGGCGAGGTCGTCCCCCGCCAGGGTCACCCGGCCGGCGAGGGGCGGGATCAGGCCGAGCAGGGTCCGCAGCAGCGTCGTCTTGCCGCCGCCGTTGGGCCCGAGGAGGCAGAGCACCTCGCCGGGCGCGACGGCGAGGGCGATGCCCTCCGCCACGCGGCGCCGGCCATGCCCGACGGCCAGGGCCTCCGCCGTCAGCACGGTCACGGCCCGCGCCGCCGCGATGCCAGCAGCCAGAGGAAGAGCGGCGTGCCCAGCACCGCCGTCAGCACGCCGAGCGGGATCTCCACCCGCGCCGCCGAGCGCGCCGCGGTGTCCACGCCGAGGAGGAAGGCGGCGCCGAGGAGCATCGACAGCGGCAGGACGCGGCGCAGGTCGGCGCCGCCGAGCATCCGCGCCGCGTGCGGCACCACCAGCCCCACCCAGCCGACGCCGCCCGCGAGCGCCGTGCAGGCGGCGGTGGCGAAGGTGGCGGCCACGATGGCGGCGATCCGAAGCCGGACGGTCGGCACGCCCAGCGCCCGCGCCTCGTCCTCGCCCAGGGTGAGGAGGTTCAGCCGCCAGCGCAGCAGCGCCAGCACCACCAGCCACGGCACGGCGGCGAGCGCGGCCGCCAGGATGTCGCCCCGCGTCGCGCCCGCGAGGCTGCCGAGCAGCCAGAAGGTGATGGCGGGCAGCTGGCTGTAGGGATCGGCGAAGACCTTCAGCATGGAGATCGCGGCGCCGAGCAGCGCGCCGAGGGCGATGCCCGCGAGGACGAGGACGAGGGTGGGATCGTCGCCGCGCCGCCCGGCGAGGCCCGCCAGCCCCAGCACGCCGCCCACCGCCACCAGCCCGCCCCCGAAGGCGAGGAGCTGCACCCCCGCGACGGGCAGGTCCAGCACGATGCCGAGCACCGCCCCGAGCGAGGCCCCGGCCGAGACGCCGAGCAGGTCCGGGCTGGCGAGGGGGTTGCGGAACATCGCCTGGAACGCCGCACCGGCGGCGGCCAGCGAGGCGCCCACCAGCACCGCCGCCAGGATGCGCGGCAGGCGCAGGTTCCACAGCACCGTCCAGGCCGCGTCCGGCAGGGGATCGCCCCGCCCGAGCGCGAGGGAGAGGAGGTCGCCCAGCCCCACCGGGAAGCGCCCCGTGCCGAGGGCCGCGAGGATGGCGAGGAGCATGGCCGCGAACGCCAGGCCCCAGGGCAGGACGGCGCCGGGACGGCCCCCTTCCCTCACGCCGGCAGGGCGGCGCCGAGCAGCGGTGCGAGCTGCGCCTCGTCGGGGCGGTGGTGGTAGAGCAGGGCGTGCAGCTCGGCGATGCGCCCGGCCAGGCCCTCCGCCGGGCGCGCGCCGAGCAGGACGGGCAGCCAGAGCAGCCCGAGCAGGCGGTTCACCGAGGGCGGGAAGTCAACCCAGCCGTCGGGCACGGTCGGCGCGACGGCGACCCGCCCGGCCCGGACTGCGCGCAAGCCGGACCAGACGGGATCGGTGCGCGCGCCGGCGGCGAAGCGGGGGTCGGTGGCGATGATGAGGTCGGGGTCCCAGGCCAGGACCTGCTCGGCCGAGACCTGGCCGAGGCCGCGCGCCCCGGCCTCGCCGCCCGCCACGTTCTCGGCGCCCGCGAACTCGATGATCTCGGTGTTGATGGACCCGGCCAGCCCCGTCTCCAGGCCGCGCGGGCCGCGGGCGTAGAAGACGCGCGGGCGGCCGCGGGCGCGCAGGGTCTCGGCCGCGTCGGACGCCTCCCCCAGCAGCCGCTCCGCCGCGGCCGCGCGCGCCCAGGAGGCGGAAGGTGGCGGAGATGCGGGCGAGCGTGCCGTCCAGCAGCAGGGTGGGCAGGCCGGTCTGCCCCTGCACCCGGTCGGCGAGGGAGACGTAGGTCGGGCCGACCGAGCCGTAGTCGAGGACGAGGTCGGGCCGGGCGGCCAGCACCGCCTCGGCGTTGGCGGTGTCGCCCCGCCCGGTCAGGCGGCCCAGCTCCGGGAGGGCGGCAGCCTCCGGCGGCAGGAAGGCCAGGGCGGCCGGGCCGGGCTTGCGGGTCCACCCCGCCAGCAGGTCCGGCGCGACGCTCCAGATCAGGATCGCGGCGGGCGGCCCGGCCGGGAAGACGCGCGCGACCCGGGCCGGAAGGGCGGCCGATCGTCCCGCCGCGTCCTGCACGCGCCGCGTCGCGGGCTGCGCGCGGGCGAGGGTGGGGGCCGCGAGGCCGCCCAGCAGGAGGCGGCGGGAGAGCGTCACGCCTTGCCGACGATGACGTCGGACGACTTGACGATGGCCGAGGCCTCGTCGCCCACCTTCAGCGCCAGCTCGTCCACCGCCTCGTTGGTGACGGAGGCGGTGATGACGGCGCCGCCGGCGACCTCGATCTTCACGTGGGCGGTGGTCTGGCCCTTGGTGACGGCCACGACCTTGCCGGTGAGCACGTTGCGGGCGGAAAGCTTCAAGACGGTGGCTCCTTCGATGCGGAAGACCGCTTCATAGCCAGGGGAGCATCGTCGACCAAGGGCCGCGAGGAAAGGGCCCCGACGGGGCGCGCCGGCCCGTCGCCCCCCTCTCTCAGGCCGCCTTGGCCGCCGCCCGCGCGGCGAGCTTCTCCTCCTCGGTCCAGACCCGGCGCTCGCGCTTCTCCTGCGGCTTGACCTGCTTGACCGGCGCACCGCCCAGCACGGGCGGACGCAGGGTGGAGGTCCGCGCCGCCTCGGAGTGCCAGGGGTGACCGTCCCGGACGGTCAGGGCGCGGCCGATCTCGCGCTCCACGTCGCGCAGCCAGGCGCGCTGCTCGGCGTCGCAGAGCGTGACGGCGACGCCGCTGCGCCCCGCCCGGCCGGTGCGGCCGATGCGGTGGACGTAGCTCTCCGGCAGGCTCGGCAGGTCGTGGTTGAAGACGTGCGTCACGGTGTCGACGTCGATACCGCGCGCCGCGATGTCCGTCGCGACGAGGACCTGCACGGTTCCGGCGCGGAAGGCGTCCAGCGCGCGCTCCCGCTGGCCCTGGGACTTGTTGCCGTGCAGCGCCTCGGCCGTCAGGCCCGCGTCGGCGATGAAGGCGCAGACCTCGTTGGCGATGCTCTTCTGCAGGGTGAAGACCACGGCCTGGCCGATCCCCGGCGACCGCAGCAGCGCCAGCAGCGCCGCCTTCTTGTCGGCGGCATCGACGAACATAACGGACTGCTCGATCCGGTCCACGGTGGTCGAGGGCGGGGCGATCTCGACCGTCGCGGGGTCGCGCAGCAGGCTCTCGGCGAGCGAGGCGATGGCCTTCGGCATGGTCGCCGAGAAGAGCAGCGTGTGCCGCTCCTTCGGCAGCGTCGCGACGATGCGCTCGATCGGCTTGGCGAAGCCCATGTCGAGCATCTGGTCGGCCTCGTCCAGCACCAGCGCCTCCAGCCGCGACAGGTCGCAGGCGCCCTGCTGGATCAGGTCCAGCAGCCGCCCCGGCGCGGCCACGACGATGTCGACCCCGCCCTTGAGCGCGTTGACCTGATGGAACGGGCTGACGCCGCCGAAGATCGTCGTCACGCCGAGGTCCAGGTGGCGGCCGAAGCGCTCGAACCCGTCGGCGATCTGGGAGACGAGCTCGCGCGTGGGCGCCAGCACCAGGACGCGGGCGCCCCCCTTGGGCGCCGGGCGGGGATCCGCGGCCAGGCGATGCAGCAGCGGCAGCGCGAAGGCGGCGGTCTTGCCCGTGCCGGTCTGGGCCATGCCCAGGAGGTCGCGGCCCTCCAGCAGCATCGGAATCGAGCGGGCCTGGATCGGGGTGGGGCTGGCGTAGCCCTCCTCGGACAGGGCGCGCAGCAGGGGCGGCGCCAGGGCGAGGTCGGCGAAGGTCATGGACATGGTCGAGCGGCGCCTCCGGCGCTGGATGGAGCTGCGCCTGTTCGGGCTTCGCGGCTGGGAAGGCGGGCTTCTATGAGCGATGCTGCACTGCGTCAACGCGCGCTAGGGTCAACGCGCGCTAGGGTCAACGCGCGGCGGGACGGTTCCGTCCGCCGCGGCGACGGAGGGGGTGCGCCGGGTCAGGTCGGGATCAGGGCCGCGGCGTCGCGGTCGGAGGGACGCTCGCTCGCGGCGAGCCCGGCGGCGACGCCGGCCCGGTCCTCCGCGCTGCGGTTCTGGCTCATCTTCCGCTTGCCCTCGATCCGCTCGATCGGCATCCGAAGGCCGACGATGCCGCGGAGCTGCGCGCGGACGAAGGCCTCCGGCGCGTCGGTCACGGCCCAGGGCTCGGGACGCGCGCCCTCGTGCAGGCCGGTCAGGCGGGTCACGGCGTCCAGCAGGCGGGCCTCGTCCTCGAAGAACTCGGCGGGGCCGTGGGCGTGGACGGCGACGTAGTTCCAGGTGGGCACGACCTTCCCGTGCTCGCGCTTGGTCGCGTACCAGGACGGCGTGACGTAGGCGTCCGGTCCCCCGAAGATCGCCAGGGCCGCCCCGATCGGGGCCTGCTTCCACTGCGGGTTGGCGCGCGCCAGATGGCCGTACAGCGTGCCGTGCGGGCCTTCGTCGGGCACGAGGAACAGGGGCAGCGGGGTGGCGTGCAGCCCTTCCGCGGTGGCGGTGACGAAGTTGGCCAGGCGCGCCTCGCGGATCACGGCGTGCAGGGCCGAGGGATCGTCCTCGCGGAAGGCGGGCGGAACGTACATGGGGTGGAACTCCTGGTCCGGGCCTGATCCCGGACGTGGTCCGACGGGAATGTCCGGTCATCGTAGAACAGGCCGGACCGGCCGGTCATGAGGGAAACCCTGTCGGCGGCCCCGGGGCGGGACCGGCTTCCGGCGCGGCCCCGGTTGAGCCTACACATCCCCCTCCCGGCACGATGCAGGTCCCCACCCGATGCTCCTCAGAATGGCCGCCGACCGGTGAGGGTTCCCGGACGGCACCCGGCCCGCATGCGCCGCGCCGCGATGGGCCTGGCCGTCGCGCTCCTCGTTTCCGGCTGCTCGCTCGGCCGCACGGTCGGCCAGCACGGGGTCGCCTACAACGGAAGCGTGGAGGCGGCGACCGACACGGTGCTGGTGCTGAACGTGCTGCGCGCGCGCGACCAGGCGCCGCTGCACTTCACCGAGATCGGCGCGATCCACGGCGCCCTCACCCTCTCGGCCGGGCTGGGATACGACCTCTCGAACGTCAACGGCGGGACGGAACCGGCCCTCCTGGCCGCCACCAGCCCGAGCTTCGACATCGCGCCCCTGGGCCGCCAGGAGTTCGCGCGCGGCCTGCTGCGACCGATCGACCCCGCGCTGCTCCGCCTCCTCTCCGATCAGGGCTGGCCCAGCCCGCTGCTGCTCCACCTGCTGGTCTCCCGCTTCGACGAGGGGCCGGGCGGGCGGAGCGCCGTGAACGATCCGCGCCTGCGGCGGGATCTCGACCCGGCGACCCGGGCGGCCTGCGCCCGCGAGGGCCTCGCGGCACCGCCGCCCTGCGACCCCTTCCAGGCGATGGTGGACCAGATCACCGGCCACGGTCCGCTGGTGTTCAACGGCTACACGCGCCTCGTCCCCGTCGGGCCGCGGCTGACGAGGGCGGAGGCGGTCGCGCCGGAGAACCTCGCCGCCGCCCGGCAGGCCGGCATGACGATGCGCCAGGACGGCGCGGGGTGGCAGCTCTACCGCGCCCTGCCCCAGCTCGTGCTCTGCCTGCCCGACGCGGCCGGCCGGGAGGAGGGACGGCGCTACACCGCCCTCGCCCTCGACAACGACGCCCCGCAGGCCTCCCCCATGCCGCAGGGCGGGTCGCCCTGCACGGCGGACGAGGTGGCGGATCGGCCGTCCGGCGCCGGGGAGGCGGCGAGGCCGGGCGTCTCCTGGTACCTGCGCTCCGTGGACGAGGTGCTGCACTACCTCGGCGCGGTGCAGCGGCGCGAGGAGGCGGGGGTGCCCTATCGGATCGGCATCGGAACCTCGGTCGGGGCCTCGGCCGCGCCGCGCCTGTTCCACCTCTGGCCGGAGCCGCCGGCCCGGCCGCGCCTCTCGGCCGAGTACCGGGGGCGGCGGTGGTGGGTGGGCGAGTACGACGAGGGCGAGGACCTGACGCTGCGCGTGCTGGCGCTGACGACGCAGCTGCTCAACCTGCAGAAATCCGCCGCCGAGATCCCCTCGGCCGGGACGTTGCGGCTGGTGCGCTGAGGATACGCTCCCGGCGGCGGGGCCGGCCGGACGATCACCCACCCAGGGAGCGGGCGATCTCCCAGGCCCGCTCGGCCATCGTCCTGTAGCGCGCGCGGTACCCCATGGCCCGGGGGTCCGAGGCGTTTCCGTCCAGCGCGCGCCGCCACACGCCCGCGACGATCGACGCCAGCCGGAACATCGAGAAGACGACGTAGACGTCCAGGTCATCCGGCACGGCGCGGCCCGCGTGGCGCGCGTAGGCGGCGACGAAGGACGCTTGATCCGGCACGCCCGGCACGGGCTCCGCCGCGCCCAGCAGCCCCGTCATCCCGTCCGGCCCGGGCGGCATGTGGTAGGTCAGGCAGGCATAGGCGAGGTCGGCCAGGGGATGGCCGAGCGTCGCCAGCTCCCAGTCCAGCACGGCGACGATGCGCGGCGCGTCGGGCGCCAGGATGACGTTGCCGAGCCGGTAGTCGCCGTGCGCGATCACCGCCTCGCCGTCCGGCGGGAGGTTCGCCGCGAGCCAGGCGGCGGTGCGGTCCATCGCCGGCATCTCCTCGACCT
>Ga0325400_1001929_pt1 | contig 17616 bp, 3 predicted proteins | sample PopdelMetagenome_2_FD_205662 | JGI IMG/M metagenome (GOLD analysis project Ga0325400, IMG submission 205662) | Populus deltoides microbial communities from Bellville, Georgia, United States - Xylem-PdKOR-R1 | ecosystem: Host-associated > Plants > Phyllosphere > Stem > Wood/Secondary xylem... | reverse complement strand
AGCTAAAATAACATAGAGAATAAAAGCAGAAAAATACACAAACTTTATAAATCTAGCATCTAGCATCACTACATTAAAACTCATTGACCTATGGTGCAAACACTGATCCCAAATCAATCATATGCTATTCCATCTTAAAAACGATCAAGAAACTAATACACATGAGGGCATGAACACCATCAATACACATATCAAGCTTAAAACACAAAGTTCCCTCTACTGCAAATAATTGCAAGTCATCCAACTCAACAACATATAACTAGCAACTCCACAACATTTAACTAGCAAAACTTTCAAATTATTGACTATAATTACCAATTATTTATTAATATTTAGCAAAAATATAAACAATGAGCACTTGAGCAGTCATAAACATGATTTTCCCCAACATTAATAACAAACAACAAAAATTAATCATCAAACCATCTCAACAAAAAATAATAAGCAAAGAGAAAATAATTATCGATTCTTTTATTAATCATTCAGCGATTCTATTAGATCTAACATCGGGAAAAAAAGTAATCGCAGATTAAAACAGAAACAATCAGCCGATTAAATCCAAAAACAAAAATATATGAGAAAACAACAGTTTAAAACTATTCAAGAATCAAGCAAACCCTAGCGGCTGCTTACCTTGAAACGATGGAGCTAGAGAAATCGAAGTTTGCTTCTAGAGAGAGAAAGTTGATTGGCTTCTTGAGAGAGAGTGGGGGGATGAGGCGTGCTGTTAGGTTTTCGGGTTGATATTTTGCTTATATAGAGAGTTGTACGAGTGAGGCTCTCTCTCTAGAATGTTTTATTTATTTACTGAGCCGCGAAAAATTCTCTTAATTTTTTCTTGACCCTAAACTTTACAAAGTTAACGTTAGATTTTATGATTTCGAATTTAGCAATTTTAAAAAGATAAACAAATAAATTATTTGTTCTTAGATTAAAAATTTTCTTAAAAATAATTTGCTAAAGTAGTCACATAAAAGATATAATTACTTTATAACATGTTTAATTTACTATAGCATATTTATCTTATATATATTGGTCTTGAATTTATTAATTTAGGATCATAGAAAAAAAAAACCTTAATTCAATTTTTTTATTTAAATTTAAAATTATTTTAACTTCATTTTTTTATTTAAATGTTAAATTCTTTAACATTTTTTTGTGTAATTTAAGATTATATCAAACACTGGACATAAAATGACTGATATTTTTTTATATATAACTTATTAGCATTGCTTATAATATTTTGAGGACTGATTTTAACTTTAAATTTTGACTGAAAAGTAATTTAATTTTTTTCCGTTGATTTTATAGATATTTTTATGATGATGGACCAATTTAAATAAATAAAATATAATATAATATTTGCCTTTTAAAAAATAAAATAAAATAATAAAGAAATTATATTTAAATTTCAGCCATTATAGTGATGGGAGGTTTCAAATTAAAAAAATATTTTATAATTTATTTTTATCTAAAAATACATTTAAAATATTATAAGAACTTTCATAAAACATCTAATAATATCAAACACAAAAAAAAACATAAAAAATTTAATTAGAAAAAAAATCAAAATAAAACATAATCTCCTATCTTAGAAATACTGAATTTTATCATAAAAAAATTGACCGAACCGAATAATTTTTTGTTATTATTTTGGAGCAATTCTCTCTCAAAGCGACCAAACCAAGTTTTATCGGCTTGTGTCTCCTAGAGGCGAACCAGTGTTCGAATTCTACTAGAGCCACCGCCTCGGGAAGGGCTTTTCTTTGCGCGACCCGGCCCAGAATTGTGGTAGCAATTATAAATCCAACCCATTCTCTAATTAACATTCTAATTATGTAATTTATCCTGTTCTTTTTAAGGAGGATTATACTTACTGCTTAAAAGCAGTTGGACATTATATTTTATACTTGAAATTAGTATTTTAAGTTAATTTTAAAAATACATCATTTTATTTTAAATTCTATGAGAAGGAGATTTAATCTTGATTAAAGTATTTTAAATTGAGAATGCACCTTATTGTTAAAAACAACAAAAAAATAAAATAAAAAATAAATTATTCAGGATGATGAAACAGTTAGAATAAATATTATTTCTGTCGCGTGATTATACTAATATTTATCGATTGTCAATTATTCAGATTCTAAACTATATATGTATACCCAAAAAATATAATTTTACCTTTTGATTTATGCGTATAGTAAATTAATCAACAAATTTCTTTGTAAGAAAATAATAATCAACAAATCTTACATGGCATAATTATGTCAAAGATAATATATCTACAAATTACTATTAAATTTGGTACTGTACTAATCACTTAATTATTGTTTAAATATAAATAATTTCTAAGAATATGTTTGTTTTTAAGTTTTAAAAACGTTTTTGAAAAAAAAAAATTTTAATATTTTCAAATTATTTTGATGTGTTTATCAAAAATAAATTTAAAAAATATTATTTATATATATTTTCAAATAAAAAATACTTTAAAATATAATATCAAAATATAAAAATTAATACTCTAAATATTTTTAAGAGACCATGCGGTTAATTTGTCCAGCAAGAGACCCTCATTAATTAATTGAAAAAAAAAACTGATTACTTTGTTCATGACCAAGTCAATGTCCAGGCTAGAATAAATAAAATCTCGTGTCAACCTGAAGGGGTGGAATGCTCATCTGATAATTTATTTAATAATTTAATTTATTTGCATTTATTTAAAAACTATATGTTGAAACATTCAAGCAGGTGGTTGTGGCCAGATTTGTCTGTGGTTATTAAAAAAAATTGTTTATGGCCGACGTGATTTAACCTTTTTTGGACTGATTATACATCATTAAGCACATTTTTTTTCTTGAATGAAGGTTCTCCTGTCTTGGCTATAAACCATATTTCATATCGCAGAAGAGGACATAAAACAAGCGTGCATATATATATATATATATATATTCAGCACAGCAGGCTTAAGGTCCTCTATCAGCAATGCTCTTTGAAGTTGAAAGATTATTAATTAAACCCTCGATCGAGTAAGATCAGGCTCTCTATTTTTTTTTTTCTAGAAGACCAAGCACAAAAAAGGAGCCCTAGTTTCATTGCTGTGTTACAGAGAAAAATCGTTCGTTGGAGCAATTAACATCTAGGAATTGAAGATATAAGATATGGCTTCTCCTCTATCTAAACTACCTTCTCACCTGTCTCTGAATATCAGAACATCTTACAAGCGTATTACTGGGGCGGCCATGCAAGTTAGAGCTCAAAGATTTAGAGATGAAGGTCAGTAATCTAATCGTGAACCAGTAATTTGACTGTGAATGTTAATTATTTTATGTTTGTTATCGTTACAAATCACAGAGAAGGTCTTTACTTTTCTTTCCTTTCATAAGCGCGAGCTGATTTACAACGATTTTATCAGCAGGGAAGTCAAGTAACAATGTTGATGCAAATCTGGGTGTTCTAAGAGAAAGGATAGAGGAAGTCAAGATCAGGGAGAGACTCGAGAGGGGTTGCAGGTGTGAATATGGCTGGAATCATGAACCTGGATATAACTATAAGCTAAAAAAAGAAGTGGGATTGCATGATCATCACTTCGTTGATCTTGCAGGTTTGGTTTGTGGTACTATAGGGTTCACTTTTATTGCTGGCGCTCTTATCCTCTCTCTTGTTTCCCTCTTTGTGCATTCAATAATTTGAGGTCTTCATATACTAGCAGCTATTATACACACTGTCTTTATTTATCAGTATAATGCTGTTCTCAGCACGAATATCTATCGTGGATACTTACAGAAACAACCATGGACATCTGCTCTTTCTTCCTCTCTCTTCCTCTCTCCAATTAAGCAACATATACCAGGATCTCTAGCTCTGCAATATTCTTCTGATTAATTCTAATGAATGGGATATGTAAGGAGTGAGTGCCTTAGAAAAGCAGAAGTCATTTTTTATTATTATTAATGTAGGTATTGGGGCAAATTTGCGTGTATTTTATTTAATTTTATAGCTTCTTTAAAGTTAATGATGTAAGTATCAAATAATTTTAAAATGACTCGAACTCATGATTCTAGAACATTTTCCTGAGTTCTATTGCCATCTTCGTAGGTTGTTTGAAGTAGATTTCTTCCTCAATATAATGCTTTCACATCCTTTTGGCATATCTTCCATCTGTGATGGGCTACCAAACTATAAGAAGTCAAATATCTCCATACGAGCCGCATACGCAAAGACTTCATCATGGTCAATGCCAGGTTGTTGGCCTTATCCTTTCACAATTCTAGATTGCTTGCCACAGTACATATACAAACTTCATAAATCGGATCTAGAAGATAAATATGAGGTAATTGTTTTTTAAAGTGTTATTTAATTTTAAAAATTATTTTTAAAATCAGTATATTAAAATTATTTAAAATATATATAAAAAAATAAATTAACTTTTAACAAGAATACAATTTAAAATTTTTTAAAAACACGAGTTAGCCTCTATTTTCAAACAGTACCTGCTATATTCTCCTTTTCTAATAGATTTAACCCATCAAAGTTAAGTGACCAAAATCTCAAATGCAAAAGCCTTGAGGCATTTAGCACCATCAGTCTGAATTTGCAGCAAAAACATTATATTCTTTGCTATATAGCAACTCTAACAATCAACATCTCTCCTTCATCTTTTGCGCTTGATTCATAGCCTTTCTCTATCTTAAGAATCATCTTCTTACATGTACACCAATTATCATAATTGTCCTTTTAATGATTTCAAAAATTTAACAGAAAGTATAACATTACTCACCATTTTTGCCTAAGTTCTGATACCAGGAAAGAATAATCTTGAAGCTAAACACTTTGATTAACTTACTTTCTCACACTAACTCAAACAGTTATACACACACACACACACACACACATATATATATATATATATATATATATATATATATATATATATATATATATATATATCTTGGTACATGCATAATCATTACAATAATTATAATTATTATTAGGGTAGAATGGTTTTTTTTTTAATGAAGGAGGATAATTAGTGTTTTTGTATTTTTATCTACAGAGTAATTATTAAATAAATGACCCTTAGAAAAAAAATTCCATAGTTCGAGGGGCTTTTCATCTTTTTTCTTGAACAACTCAATTACTTAAATGCCCCTAAAAAAATAATATTCCTTAATTATGGATGCAAGGGCACTTTAGATATTTTGCTATATTCTTTTGTAATTTTCATGTGGGTTCAAGGGTAATTGCATCTTTTAATATATATATAAATTATTATTTTAATTCAAGAGCGGTTGGCGAGTGCTAGACACACCCCAGCAAACGGGCACCACCCATGCTCTTTGGATGGCCCATGCAGTGTTTGATACATCTCACTGCTTTTAAAAACATAATTTTTTTAAACTTAGGTGCAAAGTTTCTTTTGTCTTTTCATTCAATTTTTTTTTTTGTAATTGTCAAATTGATAAAGGGGTGGTTTTGTAATCTTAAAAATATAAATATTATTTTAAAAAAGATTTTGACGCGAGCACTGCACGCTTCAACATGAGGGCCGCCCTATGCGTTTCAGGCAGTACATGCAGGGCCATCTAATGACCAATTATCTTCCATAAAGGCGTTTGATGTCTCGACATCCTCTCCGTGATAAGACGATGCATGTGGCCAATGAATGATTAGTTCGATGTAGGCAACATTTTTTTTTGTTTTTATTTTCTCTCTCCTCCTCGATTTCTGTTTCTACCATTTGAGAATTTCAAAAAAGCTCTTCAATTTGTTATTTTTTAGATTTGGTTCTTGTTTTTTTAATTATTATTTAATTTATTTGGAATAATTTATAAATTTAAAATTCTTTTTCAATTTTATTCCCCTTCAGTTTTATCTCTCAGATTTGTTTCTTATCCTTTTGATTATTATTGTTTTATTTGCGATAATTTAAATTGATTTGTTTTTACAACTTCATCCTTCTAAATTTTTGTTTCTATCAAATTTAATCCTCGTTCCACTTTGATAATTTTTAAAATTAATTTTTTTTTCTTGATTTCATCTTTTAACATTAATTAGTTGTGAATTAAGTTTCTTGATTGAGCTTAGATCTAGGATTTCATGAATTAAGAGTTTTAGAAATTAACTCAGGTTTAATCACCCGATTTTTTTTTTAACCTCGTGTTTTTTTTTTTAGTTTCAAATTATTTATTCAATTGGAGATTGGGCTCCATTAATATTTTTACTTGCTTCTTATATGATTTTTCACCAATTTTAAAAATGACTCGTGTTGTCTTGGGTCTTTTTATTTATCATTCTTTATTTTAGTTCATGTTTTTTTTAGTTTTATCTTTAAAAATTTATTTATTAGAGATTGGACTCGGTTAATTTTTTTATTTGCTTGCTTTAGGATTTTCACTGATTTTAAAAATGATATGAGTTATCTATAATCTTTTTATTTATCACTCTTTATGAAATTTAGTTTTTTTTATAAATATTTTATTTTTTTAATTTAATTAAATATAAATATAAGAACTTTTTATGATATTTTATTTGGTTAGATTGAATATAAATCAAAGACGGGTTTGGAGATTTTGATGCTGGCCACTAAAATAAATTCTCATGACTTGAGCCTTCTTTGTTTTAGTGCAAAAAACAATAATGGGTGCAACCTGTAACGCGGGCCTACATCAAGCAACTATAGAATACACCCACGAGAACAAATAAGATAAACTATAATAATAAAAACACTAGATCAAATACAAGTAATTACGTGACTAATGTGCATATGAAGTGCGGTTCCCTTTTCATATAGGTTCAAACTTTATGCATGCCTGTTATTCCTGTGATACATTACATGTTTATTGGACTTGTAGGATGTTCGGTGAGTTTGAAAATTAGTTGTTGTGTGCGTAAGCTGGCTCGGACACCTCGAATTACCAAAAAAAATAAAAAATAAAAAAATTACATGACTAATGCATAAACTTAATTAAATATATAAATGAACCATTATTAGATTCTAGAGACAAGAATACTGCTCACATTCTTTTAGTTTATAATAAAAATAACTTTTAGCTAATCATATTAATAAAAATAATATCTAATATCATAAAAAAAGAATTAATTAAAAATATCTTAATACCATATTAATAAAAACATTAGATTTTTCTATACGTGCTGCATCTTATAGTTTCCTTGTTCGAGACTCCCTGAAAGCATACTAAAACATTTTGCCTTTATAATTTAAAGTTCTTAAATGAGTTTTATTCTTCTTTCCTAATGAGTGATTTGGCTTTCAAATTCATTAATTGAAGCATAGAAATGAGATCGAAATAGCATAGAAATGGAATCCAAATCATTTGACCTGAAGTTCAACATCTCCAGCATGAGATGCACACTTCATTAGTTGATAACAATGGAATCCAAATTCCAAACGAAGGCAATAGCGAGCACATAACTGTGAGTGCTATCAATTAAAGTGACGCTTGAGGAGGATGAAATGGTCGATGTGTTCATGGGCTGCGCCATCGAAGATAGAGAAATTGTCAACGAGCTTCTTAGCAAAATGCTCAAATGTTTTTTCTACAACTTCACATCCAAAGTGCTCTTCCACGAGACCCTGAAAAACAGCTCTGCCCCCTGAAACAGAAACATCGATATTGGATTTCTTCGACGTTTGCCAAATCTGATGACTCAATGAGTCCATTATCTCAATACTGAAATTCCCGTTTACTTTTATGATTTCTTCAATCTCCGTAGAAGAAGAATAGTACAGAGGCAAGTTCAACTATTTGATTTGAACTTTAGAGTAGACTGTACAAGTGGTTTGTGATTTGCCGCGGGCTATACCAAAACACTAATTGAGAGGGGAAAAAAAAATTAAGTTGTGAGGAATTTTTTGGGAGGAGCCGTCGATTTTAAAATTTTATGAGAACTTTTTATTTAACTCAGATTTTAAATTAAACTATTTGATTATTTTTAATTTTAATATAATTGACCTGATAACAATCAACATACACATGATATATCTTTAAATAAAAATTTTAAGATAAAATCATTTTAAAAAAATTCAAGAAAAATAAAAGTTCTAATTGGTACTTTTACTATCAATAAAACTTGTTGACATAAAAACCATCAAGTTTTGTTACTAAAAAATACATGTTTGTCAACTTTTCTCTCTACTAACCATAATTCAAACTCCAATTAACTTATTATTAATTTTATTTTCCAATCAACACAATTTTGAAGGATCCAATTGAAAAGAAAAAAAAAATTGATGATCAAAGGTAAAAAAGAAAGATGACTAGAGTTAACATTGATTTTTTTTTTTAAAAAAAAAAAAATAGCATTCAATTGATATCTATTTCATGAGATCGAATATTATCATAATGTCAATATGGTTTTTCAAAACGGTAATGACCACATAAAAAACAAATAAAAACAACATCAAACTCCAATTAACTTAACATCAAATAATAAAATTGAAAAGAAAAAACCCTAAGTAAAAAAAGAAGAAGAAGCTGTTTTGCCTCACATGCCAGTGTTTTAGTATTGCTATTATTATTATTATTATTATTATAAGGGGAAGAATATGCACCTGATAGGAGGAATTTTGAGTATAGCTTTGAGGTCCATCTCCACCAACCATGGCCCATGATTTTGGCATTTCTTTGATCTCTTCAGTTGTCATCTCTGTCTTTCAACCTGATGCAGGCTTTGCTTCCTCTGGTAGGACCACCTTTAATTCAACAGAACGGTAGACTTGTAGCGATTTGTTTCCAAAGCTATCTCCGGTTTTCCGAGAAAGGCGAGCGGATTGAAACAACGGAAGCCAAGATTCAGAAAAGGTTACAACGAGGCAGCAAATTAAAACGACGCCTAAAGAGACTTGCAAGGGCTCCGAATCATGCCTGCAGGATATATATGGAAAAGAAGACTAAAACTAAACAACACTGACTAACCCTAGCAAGCAAGCAGAGTTGGTGAGCTTTCAACGCCTTTAAGAAAAAAAAAATAATAATATATATATATAGGCTGTTTGTATCATATTTTATATTATAATAAATATTTCCTCATCTTCATATAACTATTGGTTAGGACAAAAATTGCCTGGCTCAGTTCGTGCCAACCCCAGAATACCTTTGCAGTTCAAGCTGACGTGGTGCGAGCCAACAAGGAAGGTGATTCTTCCCTTTCAACTTCTACAGTAGGCTACCAGGCATATTCTAGCTAATTTTCCTCTGAGTTTTTTTTTAAAAAAATAAAATAAAACGAGTGTTCAGAGATCAAGGAAGTTGATGTTTCTTAGATTTTTTGGCTTTACATTAATAGCTAATTTTCCTATGTAAAACTGATTTCTAGTGGCAACATGCTACACCTTTCAATACGTTCAAGATTCATATTCTGGATGGCAGATCCTAAATACACATTGATACATCAGGTGCGAGTTTCCCCTGCGATGCAATGCTTCAATCAATTCAAACATATTTGTGTTACATGCAGCAAAGTTCAGGCTCTCTTGATTTTGAAGATTCCTCAGTGGACATTGCCTGCCTGCCCTGCTTACACCATTAGAAGCTCAAGTGAAAATCACAAAAGCCAGGAATTGATATAAAAGAGGTTTGTTTACATCATAGCAGTATATTTATTAAAACCAATCTTCAAATTAGATTCATAATTTTATTCAGCAATAATAGATTGTAAATAAGCACAAAACAACACTATAGAGAAATAGAATTCCTCATCTGTGGCTTATTCATCTATAACTTGTTACCATCCCTGAATCTTATAACAATTTACATTTTATTTGATCACCACAGCTATTAGTACTTGGTGAATAAATATTCCAGATTTTACAAGAGGATATTAGACAAATGAAGTCCCACCACGTACCAAGCAATCATATTTTCTTCAGGCCTCCGAGGACTGTATCAGCTGGTTATTAATGATGATGGTAGGGATATGAGCTATCTTAGACCAGTCCTTTCCTTTTTCTTTCTTGCACCGTCTCTCCAAATTTGGACAACCTATGATTTCCAACTCTCTGAGCATTTCCAGATTCCTTATCCCTTCTGGCAAAGACATCAAAAGAGAGCATCCACCGATACGCAATCTCGAAAGGGATGTGACATGCCGTATCTGATTTGGAAGACCAGATAATCCATCACAAGAAAATATTGCTAGACATCGGAGAGAAGTGAGATGTTGGATATTCTCTGGTAAGGAATTTAACTTTGGACATCCAGCAAGATGAAAGTACTTGAGTGCTGCCAGATGCTGCAGTCCCTCGGATATAGAGGTAAGTTCTTGACATTCTAAAATGACCAAGCTATCAAGAGACGAAGGTAAACCAGGCAGTGTAGTGATTTTTGGCAGTCGACCAATAAATAACATCTCCAAGGAATTGAGGTTCTGGACACCTACTGGCAAGCTTTCAAGTTCATCGCAAAACATTAAACTCAAACTCTTTAGAGAGGATAGGTTATTTAGCTGATTTGACAGCGACCTAAGGCTTGTCACCCCCCCAAATAACAAGGATTGAAGACACGTATGGTTTTGCAACAGTCCATCAGGAAGAACTGTCAATTCATCGAAGCCCTCAATTTGAAGGGAGGTCATAGAAGTGAAATTCACAACTGACCTCAGCAAAGTTACACTGCATTCCTCAATAGTTAATTTCTTGACCGACGGTATAATTGGTAATTCAACTAGCTTGGGGCATTTTCCGATCTGTAATTCATGAAGGCATCTGAAAATTTCACTTTCACCCGTGGTATTTGTTTCCCACTCCTCTAAGTTCATCATTTCACCGAAAGTCAGCCTCTCTAATGATGGAAACGGATTTTCTCCGTCTCCATACATCTCACTTCCAATACACTTCACAGCATCCATTTTCTTCAATTGGAGACTCTTAAGAAACTGCAATTTCCCAAAAGGAGGAAGATGTTCACAATTCATGCACGATTCTAGTGAGATCTCCACTAGGTTTGGTAGACGCAACTCCATCATCCAATATGGAAATTTGGATCCTCGATATCCGCTTATCTCTAACTTCTTCATATTAGAATGGGGTTCAAGAGCACAAAGAACATCTTCACTGTTTGCCTCACTCATTTTGCTGTAGCTGTCTTCTCGCCAAGACAAACTCAGTGATTGAAGATTTGTCTTCCTCGTCAAATTAGCATTTTGTGCGTCTGTGAAACCTTGGACGTTACCTAGATCCTTGATGCTCAATTCACCCCCAATGTAATTCAGTCTTTGCAGCTCCCCTATGTGATGACCAGCCTCTTTACCCACAATGAACATGCCAAGCTTCCGCAGACAAGTTAGTTGTCCCATCCCGGAAGGCATACATTGAAGCGCATCACAACCTGTGAGGTCAAGATACATGAGACTTTTCATGTCCTTCATCCTTTTTGGTAACATATGAAGCCGAGAGCAGTTACTCAAATTTAGGGTCTGCAAGTTTTGAAGAGAGCTGATTGATTCAGGTAGTTTTTGGATCGAAGAGTAGGAGACGTCTAGATACCTTAGATGTTGCAAATTACCAATCGGCTCTGGCAATTTTTCAAACCTGAAATTGCTTAAATTCAACGTCCGTAGTTTCTTCTGTGAAGACACCTTGAATAAAAGAGCACCACTAATGCCACTCGGGAACAAACTTTCCTGAATGGTAATCAGCGACCGCAATGATTGCACTTTGACAAGGTCCTTGTCATAATAACAAAGACTTCCATCAAGAAAAGTTACGTGACGAACCGTCTTAGGAATTCTCGGTCTCTTATTCTTCTCGATCAAATAGCATTCTTCTATCATAACTGATTTTGCAACATCATATATAAGATCATGCATTTTGCAAGTTATGTTCCCGAAGCCATCCTCCTTGACCTCCTGAAAAAATGATCTCCCAACCAAGTCATCAAAAGTCTTGTAAGCCGTCTCATGCAAATCCATTTGCCCTTCAGGATCAATAAATCCGTTGGCCATCCAGAGCTTTACTAACTGGTCTTTCTGCATGACATAATCCTTCGGAAACATACAACAAAATCCAAAGCATTGCTTTAAATGGGGCGGCAAATTGTTATAACTTAACTTCAAGGCAGCTTTAATTGTGCCACCTTCGTCTGGTAGATTCCAAATCTCACTTTCTTTGACAGATAACCACTCTCGTTCATTTCTCTTGAAGCGCATCAAGCTCCCCACTGCCTTCAGAGCTAAAGGAACGCCACTGCACTTATTGACTATCGCCTTTCCAATACTTTCTAAGTGCAAATACTCCTCCCTTCTTCTCATTCCAAATGCAAGTCGCTCAAACAGAAGCCACGAATCATCTTCCGACAATCTTCCCATTAGATGAACAGGAATAGTAGCCATTGTATCAGCAACCTGCTTTAGACGAGTTGTTATTATAACAGCACATCCTCTAGCCCCAACTCTCAATGCATCTTTCAATGCATTCCATTTTTCATGGTAATGATCCCAAACATCATCCAACACAAGCAAAAACCTCCTTCCAGTCAACTTTTCTTGGAGGCGTCGTTGCAAAGTGTCCAGCTCTTGAATGGCACAAGGGTTGCCTTCAATGGACTCTATGATGGCTCTTGATAGCCTCCTTATGTCGAAATCTTCAGATACGCAAACCCAGATCCTCAAATCAAAATGCCCTTTTACACTTGCATCGTTGTAGACTAATTGAGCAAGTGTTGTCTTCCCCAGCCCCCCCATGCCACATATTGCAGAGACAGAGAGGTCATCTGAATTGGCGAGCAACAAACTGATCAGCTCTTCTTTTTCCTTGTCTCTTCCAAAGATTTCTGATTCGTTAACAAGCGAGCTAGTTATCCGCCAATCGAACCTATCAGCTTCGTTCTCTCCAACTCCCTCTGTTAGTATGAACTTATTTTTCTCATCGGCAATGTCATCAAGCTTTTCTGTTACTTTCTTTACCTTACGAGCCATTTTCAATCGAAAAACAAGTGGATTCTGATCAAGAGAAAAGAAAGACCTTACTCGGTTTTTAAGACCCCCTCGCTGTCTGCGCCTCTGAGCTTCAATAGCGAACTCATCCAGCACATCATCAGCATCATAGGCAGCATCTTTGAGGTGTTTCAGCCAAGTCCTGATGGCCTCATCTTTCCACTGCTTCTCCTCAGCATCCTTGAGGACAGCTTGAACCGTCATGAAGGTGCTCTTGAGTTTCTCAAACTCGGTCTGGATGCCAAAAACAAGTCCAAGCTCTTCCTGCACAATTGTGTTCAAGTTCCCCAAGATGATGCTAACAAGTGCAGAAGTAACTGCCTCGGTCATAGCTTTTTTTTGTTTACTATTTGCGGGGAATTTAAATTGTGGGTTTTGATTAGCAGAAAGAAGCAAGGAGGAAATGGAAGTAAAGCAAGAAATGGTGGTGAAGAGATGACAGGGGAGAGAGCTAAGCTAGGGAGGGAGGGAGGGTAGGAAATGGAAGTAAAGCTAGAAATGGTGGTGAAGAGAGGACAGGGGAGAGAGCTAAGATAAGGAGGGAGGGAGGGAGAGATCTTTCTTTGTGAAAAATCCGTAGGCAAGTAGACTGCGGGTGTGAATTATTGATGGCGGCTGCTGCTGCCAGCCATTTCACTGTCTTTTTGTGGACCTTAAGGAATTATTTATTCTTTGGTGGCTCTGTTGAATCTGTCAATGGTTTTCAGGAGGCTTATTTGGTCAAATATGCAACCTCTTAGAACAATGAGGCTTCTAAGGCCCAATTTCCCTGTAGAAACATATTGCTCCAAGAAAACATCATGGGCTTAAGGGCTAAACCTTTATCTGAAATGATTTTTTATTTTTATTTTTATTTTTAGATTGAAAATAATTAAAATTTAGATAACAAAGATACGAACTCCGTGGGAAATTACGTTTTGGTTTATACATCTAATTTGAGACAATTTATTATTGATTTGTAGATTACTCAACACCCCCAAAATCTTTTTCATTCTTAAATCTTATATATAGATAGCCCAAATCAAATGTTTTTGGCAGGTCATGTTTGTTTTAGCGTTGGAAACAGTGTTTTTTTTTAAAATTTAAATTTTTTATTTAAAATTAATATTTTTTATATTTTTAAATTAATATTTTTATTTTAAATTTAAATTGTGGGTCTTAATTAGCAAAAAGAAGCAACTAGGAAATGGAAGCACAACAAGAAATGGTGGTGACGAGAGGACAGGGGAGAGAGCTAAGCCCGGGAGGGAGGGAGAGATCCTTTGTGTAAAATTAATATCTTTATATTTTTAAATTATTTTAATATGTTAATATTAAAAAATATCATTTTAATATATTTTCAAACAAAAAAATAAAATAAATATCATTTTAATTAACTCAAATCAATCCAAGCTAATCCATCCAATAATAACTAGGTTATGGGACAAGTTTAATTACTTTGATTATGAGTAGAATTTAATTGTATACAATAAATTTCAATTGTCAATAATATCCCAATGATACCATAAAACCTTTAACTATAAGCCTAATTACTTATAAAACCGGATTCGGTTTTGATCCTGAACTATTTAGGTTATATGTTGGGATAATCAACCTGGATTTAATATTTTTGAAGAAGATCAAAATGTTGTTTTGATTAAATTTTTTTTTTTAAAAAAACCATATTGATTTTGATCAAGTTTTACCTTGAATTGAATGAGTTATTTATTAACTAGATTACTTTTATTTTTTCCTCAATTGACTAACCCTGATCAATTTAGATTTTATAACTAGGTCTTTAACTAGTTCTCTAGTTTAGTTGACAACTCTGACAAGCTCCAAGACTTATCTTGAAAAAAAAAAAAAACATTCTTAAAATTAAGGTTTTATACTCTTCAAACTCGCTCCTGTAATAATTATTCAAGAGTTATTTCAAACAAGAACAAAAGCCATTGTCCCATTCTTGAGTGCTATAGCAGCATTGTTCGGCTTTAGTTATTTCAAAGAAATGTTCGCCTGTTGAAAGTTTGGAATAATTGTTTAAAGCTTAAAGGGTTGTATTGTAAATATTTGACGGTGCGTATGTAAGGACTATGGACACCACTTATCTCCACATTGGTATGATATTGTCCATTTTGGGCCTAAGCCCTCATGGATTTGCTCTTGGACTATACCCAAAAGGCCTCATACCAATGAAAATATTTGTCCATCTTTATATACCCATGATCCTCCCCATTTCTAGCCAGTATGGGACTTTGGTCGTATATCCAACAGCGTAGAGTCTTCTCTTGATTTGAGGAGGGGGGGGTAAATATTATTAATAAAGAAAATGATTTTTTTCATTAAGTTACAGTGATGAAGATGTTGAGGCACTTCATAAACAATCTGTGTGGATGGAGTATGTGCAACGCTGATTTAACTTCTCGACAACGCTGACTTGCAAACAAACTTTTCATGTTAAATTTTCATATAACTAATTTGTCAATTCATAGACGGTAAATTGTGGATCTTATGAATTTTAACTGATTGATATCTCATGAAAAATAATTAATTACCACATATATTTATATAAAAACTTATATAAAAAAATTTGTTTGCACAATATCACTTAAATTTTGATATATAAATCCCTAAAGAAAGAGAAAGGTGTGTTCCAAAAGAAAGCCTTTTATTCGCGTGATGAGGAAAATTAATCATAGATTTTTTTATTTTTATTTCTTTTGTCTACATCATGAAACATCCATTTAATTTATTCAAGTGTTGTATTTAAAAGGGTTGATTTGTGTCTCTTGCTAGTGCTAAAAAAATTTCTTTAAATTAATATCTTGAATTCTGGATTCTGCTCCGCTTTCTTGATGGGGAACTACGTTTCTTGCACCTTGTCGAACCCAAGAGGGCTCAAGAACTCATCAAAATCAACAAAAGTGATCCTCTCGACCGGCGAGATCAAGAAGATCCAGCAACCCACAAAAGCAGCAACTCATAACATTTATGAGATTTACTCAAGTTTTTTTTCATGTTTTTTTAATTTCAAAATATTTATTCAATTAGAGATTGAGCTCTATTAATATTTTTATTTGATTTTTATAGGATTTTTCACTAAGTTTAAAAATAAATCATGTTATTTTGAGTTTTTTTATTTGTTATTCTTTCTTAAATTTAACTTTTTTATAATTTATTGATTAATATAAACATGACATATTTACTTCATGATTTTTTTTAACTCATGGTTTTATTCAATTTTATCTTTTAAAATTTATTTATTGACGATTGGGCTCGGTTAATTTTTTTATGTGCTTCCTTTAGGAATTTTTTATTGATTTTGAAAATGATATGGGTTATTCAAATCTTTTTATTTTTTGTTTTTTATTAAATTTATTTTTTTCATAAATATTTTATTTTTTAATTAAATTAAATATAACTATAAAAGGTTTATTTTCATAATATTTTATTTTATTTGATTGAATATAAATAAAAAGACTGGTAAAGAGAGTCCAATACTAACCTATTGACCACTAAAAAAAATTATCATGACTTGAAATTTTTTTTTGTGCAAAAAGCAATTATAGGTGCAACCCACAAAGGACCGCCTCCTACAACTAATAACTATATAATACAAGCGCTAGAACAAACTAGTTATATTACTCGCGTGATGCTACGGATTAATTTTTTTTAATAAAAAATATTAAAAAAACTAAGATGTAAAAGTGTTATGTTTTTTTGTAAAGCTATATCTAAGAATTTTGAGTTTGACTGCAACGCCTAATATAAGAGTAATATTTATAATATTAATAATAACATTAATAAAAAAAAGGAAAAAAACCAACAGGAAGAAAAAAATAATAATAAAGAAATAGAAAAAAATCTGAATTAATTGAGTTAACCCTTCAAACCAGGCTCATTCGTCAAATCTTGGATTCGCATCATGAAAGTTTGATAACTAAATAGAAAAAAAAAATTGACGGTTTAACCTGTCAAGCCCGGGATACGTATCATGAAAGTCTAATAATTAAATAGAAAGAAATTTAACATTAACAAACTAAACTAAACGAAAAAAAATTAATGAAAAAGAAGAAAAGTAAAAATTCTGTGTTAACCCGTTAAACCAGGTTAACCTGTCAAACTTGGGATCCGTTTCATAAAAATATGATAACTAAATAAAAAAATTAACATTAACAAACTAAATTAAACAAAACAAATTCATTAAAAGAAAAAAATACAGAAAAAAAACTCATAAAGACATAAAAAAATAAAAAATAAAATGGCAAATAAAACGAAAAAAAAAAAGAAAGAAGAAGAAGACAGATATGTTGTTATTATTATATTATTATAATTATAAGATATATAAGTTCACTTTTCCCACATCTTTTAAAATATTGTTAATAAAATTGCCTGGCTCAGCTCGTGCCAACCGCAGAATACCATTTCTAGTTCAAGCTGACGTAGTGCGAGCCAACGAAGAAGGTGATTATTCCCTCTCAACTTCTACAGTAGGCTACCAGGCATATTCTAGCTAATTTTCCTATGAGTTTTTTTTTTTTTTAATCCCATAATTTCCCTAACAAGCATGTAAATGATTATGAAATCATTAAAAAAATTCAATTTTAATAACCATAATAATCATCATCACCATAATCAAATATATACCAGCAGGTATGGTCAGATACTGTACTTCCCCAAGTAGAT
>Ga0325400_1001928_pt1 | contig 17617 bp, 15 predicted proteins | sample PopdelMetagenome_2_FD_205662 | JGI IMG/M metagenome (GOLD analysis project Ga0325400, IMG submission 205662) | Populus deltoides microbial communities from Bellville, Georgia, United States - Xylem-PdKOR-R1 | ecosystem: Host-associated > Plants > Phyllosphere > Stem > Wood/Secondary xylem... | reverse complement strand
CATCGACTATGACGCGGTGCAGATGGCGTTGCGCACGCTACCGGGCGTGGACCGGATCCACGACCTCCATATCTGGCCCATGTCGACCACCGAGCCGGTGCTGACCGCGCACCTGGTCATGCCGGGCGGGCACCCGGGCGACGGGTTCCTGGCAGGCGCCCTACGGATGCTCCACGACCGGTTCGGGATCGGGCACGCGACGCTTCAGGTGGAGGTGGGGCACGCCGACAGTGGGGACTGCGGGGCGGTCTGCTGACCGCCCCGCTGCGCACCGATCAATAGCGGCCGCGCCGATAGTCGCGGCGATCGTCGCGCCGCTCGCGCCGGAAGTCACGGACGTCGCCGCGGCGCTCGCGCCGGAAGTCGCGGCGGTCGTCCCGCCGCTCGCGATGGAACTCGCGCCGGCTCACCTCGCCCTGGCGGAAGTCGCGCCGGTCGCCCGCACGGTCGCGGCGGAAGTCGCGAACGTCGTCGCGTCGGTCGCGGCGGAAGTCACGCCGGTCGTCGCGACGATCCTGGCGGAACTCGCGCCGGTCCTCGCGCCAGCCGCGCTGCGCCTCGGCGGGCGCGGCGGCGAGCGGCATCAGCAGCGCGGCGAGCACCGCGAACAGGGGAAGCTTACGCATGGGAACTCTCCGGAACACGGCCCCGCTGGTGCAGGGTCACCGCGTCAAGCGCGCCATCGGGGCGGCCGTTCCATGAACCTGAGACAACATCGGAACAGCGCCGGCGGCGGCGACCACGCCGTCCGGGCGATACGCGGTGACGCTTGCCGTCAGTACGCCCGCGCCACCGCGAACTCCACCGCCTCGACCATCGCGTCCTTGGCCGCCGAGCCCGGGAAGATCGCGAGAGCATCGGTCGCCCGGCGGCCATAGTCGCGCGCGCGCGCCAGCGTGTCCTCGACCGCGCGGGTCTGGCGGACCAGTGCCACGGCCTGGGTGAAATCCGCGTCCGACGAGCGCCGTCCCTCCACCGCGTCCTTCCAAAAGGCACGGTCTTCCGCCGATCCGCGCGCATGGGCGAGGATCACCGGCAGCGTCATCTTGCCCTCGCGGAAATCGTCGCCCGCGTCCTTGCCCATCGTGCCCGCGTCCGAGACATAGTCGATCGCGTCGTCGACCAGCTGGAACGCTATGCCCAGATTGCGACCATAGCTGTCGAGCGCCTCCTCCTCCGCCTCCGGCCGTTCGGCAACGACGGCGGCGATGCGGCAGGCGGCGGCGAACAGCGCGGCAGTCTTGGCGCCGATGATCGACAGGTAGCGCTCCTCGGGCAGGTCGACCCGCCTGGCGGCGGTGAGCTGGTCGACCTCGCCCTCCGCGATCACCGCGGAGGCGTGGCTGAGGATGCGCAGGGCCTTTAGGCTCTCCGCCTCCACCATCAGCTCGAAGGAGCGGGAGAACAGGAAGTCGCCGACCAGCACGCTGGCGGGATTGCCCCAGATGATGTTGGCGGTGCGTCGGCCGCGGCGCAGGTCCGACCCGTCGACCACGTCGTCGTGGAGCAGCGTCGCGGTGTGGATGAACTCCACCGCGGCGGCGAGCTTGTGGTGGCGGGTGCCCGAATAGCCCAGCGCGCGCGCGCTGGAGAGCGTCAGCATCGGCCGCATCCGCTTGCCGCCGCCCGCGACCAGATGGCCGGCGAGCTCGGGGATCAGCGGGATGTCCGATCGCATCCGGTCGAGGATCACCGCATCCACGGCACGCATGTCGGGGGCGACCAGCGCCAGCATCGGCTCCAGCGAGGGTTGCCGGTCGGCGAGGCGGTGCACGGTGGCTGTCATCTCTACCGCGGCCTGTGGCGGAGGGCGGCAGGCAACGCAAGCCTTGCGCCCCGCGGGGCTAACCCGCATCAGCACGGCGGTTCGCTCCGCCCATCCGTCCCGGACGTGGTCGAAGCACATGCCCGGGGCCGCCCTTCGACCTCGCTCGGGGCGAACGGAGATGGAGGTGGTGATGGACGCGGCTCTGGCGGGTTACAGGAAGTCGATCGACAATATCGACGCGGCGCTGGTCCATCTCCTCGCCGAACGGTTCAAGGTGACGCAGGCGGTCGGCCGCCACAAGGCCGCCGCCGGGCTGCCCCCCGCCGATCCTGGACGCGAGGAGCGGCAGATCGCGCGTCTCCGCCGGCTGGCGGAGGAGGCGGAGCTCGACCCTGAATTCTCGGAGAAGTTTCTCCGCTTCATCATCGACGAGGTGATCCGCCATCACCAGGGGCTGGCCCGGTGAGCGTCCTCCTGGCGATCGAGGGCGGCGACGGGGCCGGCAAGGCGACTGCGGCGGCCGGCGTCGCCGACGCGCTGCGGACGTCGGGAAAGACGGCGGCGGTGGTGTCCTTCCCGCGCTACGGCGAGACGGTGGGCGGCGGGGTGCTCGGCGACTTTCTGGCCGGGCGGCTGGCGCGCGACGTGACGCCTCGCGCGGCGGCGGTGCTCTACGCGCTCGACCGGCTGGAAAGCCGCGACCACCTGCTGGAGGTCGCCGGATGCCACGACGTGGTCGTGCTCGACCGCTACGTCGCCTCCAACATGGCCTATCAGGCCGCCAAGGTGCCCGCGGCCGAGGCGCGCGCGCTGATGGAGTGGACGCTGGCGCTGGAGCTGGACCAGTTCGCGCTGCCGCCGGCCGACCTCACCGTTTATCTCGATACGTCGGTGGAGGTCGCCCGCACCCTGATCGCGCAGAAGCGGCAGCGATCCTACACGACCCGCACCTATGACGAGCACGAGGCCGACTTGGCGCTCCAGGCGCGGGTGCGCGAGAACTATGCCGCGATGGCCGCCGCCGGGCTCGGCGGACGGTGGGCCACCGTGGCGGGCCCGCCACGGTCGCCGGGCGCGATCGTCGCGGAGATCGTCGCGCTCCTTACCTAACCGTCACCCCAGCGAAGGCTGGGGCCCATGTCTCTATCCGATGACGACACCGGTCATGGCGAGAGGCACGAATGCCAGCCTGCGCTGGCATGACGGACGGGGCATGATTCAGACGACGCTCAGCCCCACGTCCACGTTGTTGCGGGTTGCATTGGAATAGGGGCACACTTCGTGCGCGGCGGCGACCAGTTTCTCCGCCTCGGCCTTGTCGACGCCGGGCAGGTCGACCTTCAGGTCGGCGGTGATGCCGTATCCGCCCTCCTCGCGCGGGCCGAAGCCGATCGTCGCGGTGACGGTCGCGTCGGCGGGAACGCGCACGCCGACCTTGCCCGACATCGCCTTCATCGCGCCCAGGAAGCAGGCGGAATAGCCGGCCGCGAACAGCTTCTCCGGGTTGGCGCCCTCTCCGCCCGGGCCGCCCATCTCCTTGGGAACGACCAGCTTGACGTCGACCGACCCGTCGTCGGAACGGGCGCTGCCGTCGCGTCCGCCGGTCGCGGTGGCACTGGTGCTGTAGATCACGTTGACGGCCATGATGGGTGCTCCTTGCGAATGGAGCGCGTCAGTTAGGACGCGAAGCCGCCCGCGCCAATCCCCGGCCCGGCCGCGATCAGGACGGCCGGCGGTGCTTGCCGCCGTAGCGGTGGCCCAGATAGCGGTCGATCTGCGCCATCTCGCTCGCCGCCCGGTTCGCGCCGGCGCCGCAGCAGGGGATGGGATCATGGTCGTGGTCGGCGGCGCGCGCCCGGACCTTGGCCGACAGTTCCTCGATGTCGGCGCGGCTCAGCATGTTCTTCTCGCGCAGGAGGCAGAGCAGGCTCTGCAGGATCACCAGCGCGGTATCGCCCGGATTGGCCGGGGACGGCTCGGCGGTCGGCACCATGCCGGACGGGACGGACGGATCGAAGGCGGTGGCCACGACATACTCTCCCATGTTTTCACGGGAGGGTACGCCTGTCGCGGCCATACGCAAGACCCTATGTGCGCACCTTATTTCAACCCGCCGCCCAGCGTCCGATAGAGCGCGACGAGGTTGGTCGCGCGCGCCTGCCGCGTCGTCACCAGGTCCAGCTCGGCGGCATAGGCGGTGCGCTGCGCGTCCAGCGAGACCAGGAAGCTGTCCACTCCTGCCCGGTAGCGCGCGTCTGCCAGTCGGCCCGCGACCGACGCCGCCTCCGCGCGCGCGGTGCGGGCCGACAGCTGCTCGCCGATCGTGCCGCGCACCGCCAGCTGGTCGGCGACCTCGCGGAACGCGGTCTGGAGCGTCCGCTCGTAGGTGGCGAGCGCGATGCGCCGCCCGGCCTCCGTGTAGCGGAGGTTGGCGTTGACGCGGCCCCCGTTGAAGATTGACCAGGCCGCGGTCGGCGCCACCGTCCAGGTGTCGGAATTGTTCCCGAACAGCCCGCCCAGCGCGGTGGAGATCGTCCCCAGCGTCGCGGTCAGCGAGATGGTCGGGAAGAAGGCCGCGCGCGCGGCGCCGATGTTGGCGGCCTGCGCGGCCAGCTGATGCTCGGCCTGGAGCACGTCGGGACGCTGCAGCAGGATCGCCGAGGACAGGTTGGCGGGCAGGTCGGGCACCGTATAGTCGGCGACGCCCAGCGTGCCGGGCAGCTGGTCCGCCGCCACCGTCGCGCCGACCAGCAGGTTGAGCGCGTTCTGGTCCTGCGCGACCTGGGTGGTCGCCGCCGCGATGTCGTTGCGCGCCTGCTGGAAATTGGTTTCCGCCTGCCGCACCTCCAGCTCGGAGGCGACGCCGATGCGGAACTGGGCGCTGGTCAGCCGCAGCGACTCCTGGAAGCTGCCCAGCGTGTCGCGCGCCAGCCGCAGCCGGTCCTGGTCGGACGCCAGCGTCAGCCAGGCGGTGGCGATCTCGCCGATCAGGCTGATCCGGGCGGCACGCTCGCCCTCCTCGCTGGCGAAATATTGCTCCAGCGCGGCGCGGGTCTGGTTGCGGATGCGGCCGAACAGGTCGAGCTCGAACGCGGAGAAGCCGGCGGAGACGGTGTAGAATTCCAGATTGCCGGTGGTGGTGCCCGCCCCGGTGCCGCCGCCCAGCCCGCCATTGCCGGTGCCGGTGCCGCCATTGCCCCCGGTGCCGGTACCGGGGGCACCGCCCACGCCGTTGCCGCCCGTCCCCGTCCCGCCCGTGCCGGTGCCGCCGCCGGCCGCACCGAACAGGTTGTTGGTGTAGGTCGCGCCGGCGTTGACGGAGGTGGTGGGGACCAGGTCGGCGCGCTGGATGCGGTATTGCGCGCGCGCCTGGATCACGTTGCCCGCCGCGATGCGCAGGTCGCGATTGTTGGCGAGCCCCTGCTCGATCACGCCGCGCAGCCGCGAGTCGACGAAGAAGTCGCGCCAGCCGATCGCGGTCGGGTCGGGCGCGTCGGTGGCGAGCGCCGGATAGGCACCCCCCTGCGGCAGGTCGCCCGGCACTGCGCCGACCGGCCGGACATGGTCGGGCGCGAGGTTGCAGCCCGCCAGCGCCAGCGACAGCAGCGATGCGGCGAGGAGATGGGGCTTCTTCACGCGCGTGCCTCCGCCTGCTCGCCACCTTGGGGCGTCACGTCGTCGCTGGCGGCCGGGTGCTCCTCCGGCCGGTGGCTGAACAGTCTCGACACCACCACGAAGAACATGGGCACGAAGAAGATCGCCAGCACCGTCGCCGACAGCATCCCGCCGACCACCGCGCGCCCGATCGCGTTCTGCCCGCCCGCGCCCGCGCCGGTCGACAGGGCGAGCGGCAGCACGCCGAACACGAAGGCGAGCGAGGTCATCAGGATCGGGCGGAGCCGCAGCCCCGCCGCCTCCACCGCGGCGTCGAACGCGTTCTTGCCGTCGCGCATCCGTTCCTCCGCGAACTCGACGATCAGGATCGCGTTCTTGGCCGACACGCCGATCGTGGTGATCAGCCCGACCTGGAGGTAGATGTCGTTGTTGAGCCCGGTCAGCCACGCCGCCAGCAGCGCACCGACGATGCCGAGCGGCACCACCAGCATCACCGCGACCGGCACCGACCAGCTCTCGTACAGCGCCGCCAGGCACAGGAACACGATCAGCAGCGACAGGGCATAGAGTGCCGGCGCCTGCCCGCCCGACAGCTGCTCCTCGAAGCTCAGGCCCGTCCAGTCGAGCCGGGTCCCCGGCGGCAGCTTGGACTGGATCCCCTCCATCGAGCGCAGCGCAGCACCCGACGACACGCCCGGTGCCGGCTGGCCCAATATCTCCATCGACGGCTGGCCGTTGTAGCGGGTCAGCTGGGTCGCGCCCTGCTGCCAGGCCGAGGTCGAGAAGGCGCTGAACGGCGCCATGGTGCCGTTGGCGCCGCGGACATACAGGTTGGCGATGTCCTCCGGCGCGGTGCGGTACGGCGCGTCCGCCTGGATGTAGACGCGCTTCACCCGGCCGCGATCGATGAAGTCGTTGACATAGGACCCGCCCCAGGCGGTCGAGATCGTCCCATTGACCTGGGCAAGGTCGAGGCCCAGCGCCCGCGCCTTGTCCTGGTCGACGTTGACGTGGAGCTCCGGCGCGTCGTCGGTCGCGTTGGGGCGCACACCCACGAGCGACTTGTCCTGCGAGGCCATGCCGAGCATCTGGTTGCGCGCGGCGAGCAGCGCATTGTGGCCGATCCCGCCCTCGTCCACCAGCTGGAGGTCGAAGCCCGTGGCGTTGCCCAGCTCCTGCACCGCCGGCGGGATCACCGCGAAGATCAGCCCGTCCTTGTAGCCCGAGAACACGCCCATCGCGCGCCCGACGATCGCCTGCGCCCGGTTCTCCGCGCCCGGCCGCTCCTTCCACTCCTTCATGGGAATGAACGCGATGCCGGCGTTCTGGCCGGTGCCCGCAAAGCTGAAGCCGTTGATCGTGTACACGCCCTGGATGGCGCCGCCCGCCTGTTGCAGGAAATGGTCGCGGACCAGGTCCAGCCCCTTCTGCGTCCGCGCGGTGGTGGCGCCCGGAGGGCCCTGCACCAGCGCGATCATCACGCCCTGGTCCTCGTCGGGCAGGAAGCCGGTCGGCAGCCGCATGAACAGGAACGCCATGCCCGCGACAATCAGCCCAAAGGCGATCAGCGACCGGCCCCAACGGCGCGCGGTCGACTGGACGCCCTTGGCATAGCGGTCGCGCCCCTTGTCGAAGTTGCGGTTGAACCAGCGGAAGAAGCGCGCGAGCGGGCCGTTGCCCTCATGCTTGTTGGGGTCGTGCGGCTTCAGGATGGTCGCGCACAGCGCCGGCGTCAGGATCAGCGCGGTCGCGACCGACAGGATCATCGCCGAGATGATGGTGATGGAGAACTGGCGATAGATGACGCCGGTCGATCCGCTGAAGAAGGCCATCGGCAGGAACACCGCCGACAGGACCAGCGCGATGCCGATCAGCGCGCCGGTGATCTCGTCCATCGACTTGCGCGCGGCCTCCTTGGGGGAGAGCCCCTCCTCCGCGATCAGCCGCTCGACGTTCTCGACCACGACGATCGCGTCGTCGACCAGGAGGCCGATCGCCAGCACCATGCCGAACAGCGTCAGCGTGTTGATGGAGAAGCCCGCCGCCGCCAGCACCGCGAACGTGCCCGTCAGCACCACCGGCACCGCGATCGTCGGGATCAGGGTGGCGCGGAAGTTCTGGAGGAACAGGAACATGACCAGAAAGACGAGCACCACCGCCTCGACCAGCGTCTCCACGACCTGCTCGATCGACAGCCGCACGAACGGCGAGGTGTCGTACGGGAAGATGACCTTGACGTCGGGCGGGAAGCCCTTGCCGATCTCCGTCATCCGCTCCTTGACCAAGGCGACGGTGTCTAGCGCGTTGGCGCCGGGCGCCAGCTTGACGCCGATGCCGGACGCGGGCTTGCCGTTCCATTCGGCGGTGAAGCCGTAATTCTCGGCACCGATCTCGACCCGCGCGACGTCGCCCAGCCGGACGACCGAGCCGTCGGGCCCGCTCTTCAGGCGGATCTGGCGGAACTCCTCCGGGCTGGTCAGCCGCGACGACACCGACACGGTGGCGTTCAGCATCTGCTCCTTGGGGGCGGGTTGCGCGCCGATCTGGCCGGCCGACACCTGCGCGTTCTGCGCGGTCACCGCCTGGGTCACGTCGGCGACGGTCAGCGCGTAATTGTTGAGCTTAAGCGGATCGACCCAGATGCGCATCGCGTATTGCGAGCCGAAGATCTGCGTGTCGCCGACGCCGGGCACGCGCGACAGCGGGTCCTGCATCTTGGAGGCGACATAGTCGGCCAGGTCGATCGCGTCGTGCTGCCCGTTCTCCGAATAGACGCCGACGAACAGCAGGAAGTTCTGCGTCGCCTTGGCGACGACGATGCCCTGGCGCTGGACCTCCTGCGGCAACAGCGGGGTCGCGGACTGGAGCTTGTTCTGGACCTGCACCTGCGCGGTGTCGGGGTCAGTGCCCTGCTCAAAGGTCAGCGTCACCACCACCGTGCCCGCGGAACTGGACACCGACGAGAAGTAGCGGAGCCGGTCGATCCCCTTCATCTGCTGTTCGATGATCTGGGTGGTCGTGTTCTCCAGCGTCGCGGCGTCCGCGCCCGGATAGGTCGCGGTGATCGACACCGCGGGCGGCGCGATCGCGGGGAACTGCGCGATCGGCAGCGCGCGGATGCCGAGGATGCCGATGAGCACGACCATCGCGGCCAGCACCCAGGCGAAGATCGGCCGGTCGATGAAGTAACGGGACATGGCTGGATTACTTCCCCTGCGCCTGGCCGCCCGCGGGCGGCGCGCCGGCCCCGGCGGGCGGCTTGGCGCCCTCGCGGAACGGATAGGTCTTCACCGGCATGCCCGGACGCAGCATCATCGCGCCCTCCACCACCACCTGGTCGCCGGGGGCGAGCCCGCCGGTCACCAGCCAGTTGGCGCCGATCGTGCGGCTGGACTGGACCGGGCGGATCGCGAGCTTGCCGTCGCGACCGACGACCATCACCGTGGGCTGGCCCTTCTCGTCGCGGCTGATGCCGCGCTGCGGCACCAGCATGGCGTTGTTCTGCGTCCCCTGGACCAGCTCGGCGCGGGCATACATGCCCGGCAGCAGCAGCCCGCGCCGGTTGGGGAAGATCGCGCGGATCGTCTGGCTGCCGGTCGACGGGTCGACCGACACGTCGGCGAACTGCAGCGTCCCCTCCTCCGGGTAGGTGCTGCCGTCCTCCAGCTTCAGCCGCACGCGCGCGGCTCCACCGCCCCGCGCCAGCTGACCGTTCAGGAGCTGCTGGCGGAGCTTCAGCAGGTCGGCCGACGACTGGGTGATGTCGACATAGACGGGGTCGAGCCGCTGAATGGTGGTCAGCGGCTCCGCCTGCGCGGCGGTGACCAGCGCGCCGGTGGTGAAGGTAGACCGGCCGATCCGCCCGGAGATCGGCGCGCGGATCGTGGTGCGCGACAGGTCGATCTGCGCGGTGCGAAGCGCCGCCGCTTGCGCCGCCACGTCCGCCTGGGCCTGCGAGGCCTGGGTCTGCGAGTTCTCGAAATCCTGGCGGCTGATCGCATTGATGCGGACCAGCTCGCCATAGCGGCGCGACAGCGCGGCGGTGGAGGCGATCGCGGCGCGCGCGCGGGTCAGGTTGGCGCGCGCGCTAGCCGCCGCGGCCTGATACGGCTGCGGATCGATGCGGTAGAGCGCCTGCCCCTTGGTGACGGTGTCGCCCTCGACGAACAGCCGCTCCAGCACCAGGCCGTTGACCTGGGGCCGCACTTCCGACGTCTCGAACGCGTTCAGGCGACCCGGCAGCTCGGTCGTCAGCGTCACCGTCTGCGGCTGCACGGTGACGACGCCGACCTGCGGCGGGGGCGGCGGCGCCTGCTGCTCCTCGCCGCCCCCGCCGCATCCGGCCAGGGTCAGGGCGAGCGGCGTCGCCAGCAATCCGATATGACGAAGCCCCATTTACCGACCTGCCCTGTTCGCGTAGGTGTGAGTGAACGATCACTCACGCGGCGCCAACTAGGGAGCCGGTTGATCCCGGTCAAGAGAGGAAAGCCGCTGTTCACCTGCCGCCCCGATGACGCCCGCGCCGACGATCTTCGTCCCGATCGGGCCGCCGAGCGCCGTGGGCGGGTGATCGCCGCGACGCGCGTGCTGTTTGCCGAGCACGGCTTCCACAATACCGGCATTGCGCAGATCGCGGCCGCGTCGGGCGTCAAGGTCGGGCAGCTCTACCGCGACTTCCCGGCCAAGGAGGCGATCGTGGCGGCGATCGTCGAAGCGGACCTCGCCACCTTTCTCGACGAGGCCTCGCTGCGGGAGGCGGTGGCGGCGGGCGACCTCAAGGTGGTCCGGCGCTGGATCGGCGACTTCGTGTGCGGACATGCCAAGCGCCGCGACACGCTGTTCCCCGAGATCTGCGCGGAGGCGTCGCGCAACGACCGGATCGCGGCGATCATGGACGGGGTCAACCAGCGGGTGCGCGCGGACCTGACGCTGGCGCTGGCCGCCTTCGCGCCCGATCCCGATCAGGCGGCCGCGGTATCGGTGCTGACCGACCTGATCCTGACCTTCAAAATGGGGCTTGCGAGCCAGGTCGCGGTCCAGCCCGATCGCGACATCGCGCCGCTATGCGCCCGCATCGAGGCGCTGGTCGACGCCGAACTCGCCGCACTCCGCCCCCGCCGCGTGGCCGCGGCGGCTTAGGGCGGCTTCCGGTCGAGCTGCACCGCACCCTTTACTCCCGTTCGACCTCAGCGAAGTCGAAGCACCTCACGCCACCCTTGGCCTTCGACTTCGCTCGGCTCGCACACGGAGTGAAAGGTCGGCTCAGGTCGGTCTAACACCGGCGTGGCTACTCCGCCGGTACCGGTGCCGCGTACGGGCCCTTGCCGCCTCGGGCGACGAGGTCGTCCACCGCCAGCTCCAGCACCGGCAGCGGCACCGATCCCAAAGCCAGCACCGCGTCATGGAACTGGCGGATGTCGAAGCGTGCGCCAAGGGCTCTCTCCGCCCGCGCCCGCGCCGCCTGGATCGCGAGCTGGCCGGTATAGTAGCTCAGCGCCTGCCCCGGCCAGGATATGTAGCGGTCGATCTCCGTGGTCACCTCGCGTTCCGAAAGCGCGGTATGGTCGCGCAGGTACGCGATCGCCCTTGCGCGGCTCCATCCTTTCGCATGGATGCCGGTGTCGACCACCAGCCGCGCCGCGCGCCACATCTGGTAGGACAGCATGCCGAACCGCTCGAACGGCGTTTCGTACAACCCCATCTCGTCGCCCAGCCGCTCGGTGTAGAGCGCCCAGCCCTCCCCATAAGCGGATACGTAGCTGTTGCGGCGAAAGAGACGCAGGCTCTCATTCTCGGCCGACAGCGGGATCTGGAACGCGTGCCCGGGCGCGCTCTCGTGCAGCGTCAGCGCGGGCAGCTGGTAGAGCGGGCGCGACGGCAGGTCATAGGTGTTGAGGAGATAAACGCCCGCCCCGCCCCGGCCCGCGGTGTAGAAGGGCGCGATCTCGTCCGGCACCGGCCGGATCGCGAACCGCGCGCGGGGCAGCCGCCCGAACCACTGCGCCGCCACCCCGTCGAACCGCTTGGCTATCCAGGCGGCGCGGTCGAGCAGCGCTTGGGGACTGGCGGCGTAGAAGCGCGGGTCGGTGCGCAGATATTGGAGAAAGGCCGGCAGGTCGCCCGCGAAGCCCGCATCCGCCCGGGCGCGCTCCATCTCCGCGGTGATCTTCGCCACCTCGGCTAGCCCGGTCGCGTGGACCTGGTCGGGGGTGCGGTCCAGCGTGGTGAAGATGCGCACCTTGCTCCGGTACCAGGCGGCACCGTCCGGCAGCTCGGCGGCGGCGATGGTGGTGCGGGCACGCGGCAGATAGTTGTTGCGCAGAAAGGCGAGCAGCCGCGCGTGGGCGGGCACCACCGCCTCCCTGATCGCCGCCAGCGCTTCGCGGCGCAGTGCCGCCTGCGTCGCGACCGCGATGCCGGGCGGAAAGCGGCGAAAGGGCTGAAAGAAGGGCGATTGCTCGCCCGCACCCGCCTCCACCACGGCGGCCACGCCCGCGTCGCGCCCGGCCAGTGTCACCCGCGGCGCGGTGAAGCCGCGGGCCAGCCCTGCGCGCATGTTCGCGACCTGCTGCTCGTAATAGCGCGGCAGGTCGCGCAGCATGGCGATGTACGCCCGGTAGTCCCGCTCGGTCCGGAAGGTGCCGCGCGCGTAGCCCGCGACGTCGCTCCAGAAGCTCGAGTCGGAGTTGACCGGCATCTCCCAGTCGCGCGCGCGCTGCGCCTCCAGCAGCGCGTCGAGCTGGGCGGCATAGACCGCCCGGTCGATCCGCGCGGCCGGCGACAGGGCGGTCGCAGGGATCGTCGCCAGCACCCCGCGCGCGGCCGTCCACCGCCGCAACCGCTCCGCCTGCGCGGCCGGCCCGACATCGGGCAGGCGGAAGCTCCGCTCGCCGCTGCCCGCCTCGCCCAACGCCAGCGAATGGCGCCGCCAGCCATATTCGTCGTCGATCAGCCGGTAGAGGCGCGCGTCCGCGGCCGGTTGCGCGGTGGCGGGGACGGCCGCGACCAGCGCGACGGGGAGGAGCCAGCGGGTCACCGCCGTGCCAGCGCCTCCCACGCGACCCGCTGGAGCGCCTGGGCGAGCTTGGGGTCGATCCCCAGATCGTCGGCGGCCCGCTCGTTCGCGCCCAGCGTGCGCGGGTCCACCCCCGTCAACCGCCCGAAGATCACCAGCGCCTCCAGATAGTAGCCCGCGGTGCTGGCATGGTAATGGTCCCACGTCCACAGCCCCACCTGGCCAAAGGCGATGCCGTCATAGGGGTTGGCATCGGCGATCCCCGCCGCCACCGCCGCGTTCCACGCCCGCCCGACCGGCACCACCCCGTCGATCGCCCGATGCCGTCGCCGCGCCTCGTCGGATGCGCGCTGGAGGTCGTCTGCCATCGCGTAGACCGACCGCCCGGACCAGGGACTGCCCGGTCGGAAGGTAAGATCGGCGCGGGTCCAGGTCGCGACCAACTCCACATCGACTGCCGGATTGGCCCGCACCGCCATGTCGGCGAGGAGGCCGGCATGGCGGCTGTGTTCGGTCGCGTCGCCCGGGCGCTTGGCGTCAAGCGTCGAATAGCCTTGTAGGACCACCACGTCCCAGCGCCGGTCGATCAGCCGTCGCCGCTCCGTCCAGTGCCAGGCGAGGTCCTTGCCGCCGCTGGTCTCCAGGCTAACGGTCCAGTCGAGCCCGGCCTGCTCGGCAAAGGTGCGGAACAGTGCCGGTACCCCGCCAACGCCATCGCCGTTCAGGTCGGTGACGATGTCCGGCCGGTAGCGGCGCACGGGCGATCCCGCGCCAAAGGTGAAGCTGTTGCCGACGAACAGCACGGTGCGCGGACGGCCTTGGGCGGCTGCGGGCACAGTCACGGTCGCGGCCAACAGCAGGACTAGCAGGGCGAGCAGGCGCATGGCGTCACGCTAGCGCGTGCTCATCGCCCGGCTCAACAGGGAAAGCGCTTGGCGATCACCTTGGCATAGCCATCCTTCAAAGGCAGCTTCTGCTCGGCGGGCGACAACCGGCCCAGCCCGTCCAGCATCTCGGTGATGCCGATCGACTGGCCGGGCGGCGGGCAGGCGATCGGCTTCAGCCCCTTGGCCTTGCGTGCGTCGCGTTCCGCCTTGAGCTGCGCGGTCGCCGCCTGCGCCTCGCCGCGGAGCACCTGGAAGTCGGGAGAGACCAGCGCGAGCGGGCCTTGCGCCTTGAGCGCGTTGGCGCGGGCAAGGAACGTGCCCACCGTCATCGCCGCGGACGCGGGCGCGGCGGCAAGCAGGATCGCGGCGGTGGCGAGAAGGCGATGCGAGTGGGTCAAGCCGGGCTCCCTATGATCGGCTGCGTCATGGCAGACGCCGCCTGACCCGCCGCTGAACCGCCATGGCGGGCGATCCGGCTAGGGCGTCGTCGGGACGACCCGCGGCGGCGCCACCCGCCGCGGCGCACCGCGGCCGCGCAGGGCGTCGATCTCCGCCTGCCGCCGCGTCAGATAGAAGGCGCGCACCGCGGCGTAAGGGTCGTCGCTGGCGCGCGCCTTTTCTAAATCCTCATCGAACTCGATGCGGTAGTCGAGCGCGCTCAGCACCCCGATCGGGATCGTGTAGCTGCTACCCCGCAACGGGCGGATCGGCCCGATCGGCACCGCCACCTGATCGACCACGTTGCCGAACAGGTCGCGCAGCGTGGTCGAGCCGATCAGCGGCAGGAAGAAGAACGGCCCCGGTCCGACGCCGTAATAGCCCAGCGTGTTGGCGAAGCTGTTGCGGCGCCGTGGCAACCGGAACGGCTTGCGCTTGGCAACGTCGATCACACCGACCAACCCTATCGTCGAGTTGATCGCGAACCGCCCCGCCGTCTCCGCCGCCTTGCCGGGTTTCAGCTGGAGCAGATAGTTGGCGAACACCACCGGCTCGCGGAAGTTCGCCAGGAAGTTGCGCAGCCCAGTCCGGAACGGCGTCGGCACCGCGCGCTTGTAGGCACGGGCGGCGGGGGCGACCACCGCGTCGTCCGCCGCCTGGACGGCCGCGAAGCTGCGCTCGTTGACCGCGGCCAGCGGATCGCCCTGCCTGCCGCGCCCGGTCACCACGATGTCGCCCGCCGATTGCTCAGGCGGAAGCGTCGGCACCACCGGCGGCGGCACGACGCGTTCCGACTCGGCCGGGCGCTGAACCGGGGCGTGCGACGGAACGGGCGTGGTGGCGCTATCGCCGACGGGGACAGCCGCTGCCTGCGCGGCCAGCAACATGACCGAGAGCGTCAGCATGCCGATATGCCCTACCCCGCTCGACCGCGCTTCTCGACCTACTTGCGTTGACGCCACCCCCCGCGAGGGTTGAGGTCCATGTACGACCGTCTACCACATGACGGGAACATGGGCTCCAGCCTCTGCCGGAACGATGGATCACGCCGGTCTAGAAACCCCTTCAAGGCTCGGCCAGAACGCGGCCGCAACGCTCTGTGCACGCGGACGGGCGATTGCTCAAGGGCACCAGTGTCGCCCGACCCTCCGCCCAGGCAACAGTGGCAGTCACCGGTGGCGGAACGTCACGCTCCCATCGGCGCCGGATTTCCGAACGGGCCGGACGGCCGCCGCGTCTTCGGGATCGATGTCCCCGCCCTGGGCACCGATGGCGCCTTGGGGCCGGTGTCGCGGCCGATATCGTCGCCTGCGATCAGCGCCTTGATCTCGTCGCCGGACAGGGTCTCATATTCGAGCAGTGCGCCGGCAAGCAGATGGAGTTGGTCCAGGTGGTCGGACAGCACCGTCTTGGCACGCTCCAACCCGCCTTCCACGATCGCCTTGATCTCGTCGTCGATGAGCTGCGCGGTCTTGCCCGACATGCGGACCGGCTGGGACGAGCTGTACCCAAGGAACGACTCGCCTTCCGGCTGGGCATATTCCACGGGTCCGACCTTGTCCGACATGCCCCATTTGGTGACCATGTCGCGCGCGAGACCGGTGGCGTACTGGATGTCCCCCGACGCGCCCGACGACACCTTGTCGTAGCCGAAGATCACCTCCTCAGCGACGCGCCCGCCCATCGACACCGCTAGGTTGGCGTACATCTTGTCGCGGTGGTAGCTGTAGCTGTCCCGCTCCGGCAGGCGCATCACCATGCCGAGCGCCCGGCCGCGCGGGATGATCGTCGCCTTGTGGATCGGGTCGGACGCCGGCTCGTGCAGCGCGACGATCGCGTGGCCCGCCTCGTGATAGGCGGTCATCCGCTTCTCGTCCTCGGTCATGACCATGGAACGCCGCTCGGCACCCATCATGACCTTGTCCTTGGCCTCCTCGAACTCGGCCATCGCGACCAGGCGCTTGGACTTGCGAGCGGCCATCAGCGCCGCCTCGTTGACGAGGTTGGCGAGGTCGGCGCCCGAGAAGCCCGGGGTGCCGCGCGCGATCACCCGCGCATCGACGTCGGGTGCCAGCGGCACCTTCTTCATGTGGACTTCAAGGATCTTGATGCGTCCCTCAATGTCGGGGCGCGGCACCACGACTTGGCGGTCAAAGCGACCCGGACGCAGCAGCGCGGGGTCGAGCACGTCGGGACGGTTGGTCGCGGCAACGATGATGATGCCCTCGTTCGCCTCGAACCCGTCCATCTCGACCAAGAGCTGGTTCAGCGTCTGCTCGCGCTCGTCATTGCCGTTGCCAAGGCCGGCGCCGCGATGGCGGCCAACCGCGTCGATCTCGTCGATGAAGACGATACAGGGCGCCGACTTCTTGGCCTGTTCGAACATGTCGCGTACCCGGCTGGCGCCGACGCCGACGAACATCTCAACGAAGTCCGAGCCCGAGATGGTGAAGAACGGCACCCCCGCCTCACCCGCGATGGCGCGGGCAAGCAGCGTTTTGCCGGTGCCGGGCGATCCGACCAGGAGCGCGCCCTTCGGGATCTTGCCGCCCAGCCGCGCGAACTTGGACGGGTCCTTCAGGAACTCGACGACTTCCTGCAACTCCTCGCGCGCCTCGTCGATGCCAGCGACGTCGTCGAAGGTGACCTTGCCCTCCTTCTGGGTCAGCATCTTGGCGCGGCTCTTGCCGAACCCCATCGCTCCCGAGCCCGCGTTTTTCTGCATCTGGCGGATGACGAAGAAGGCGAGGCCGAGCATCAGGATGAAGGGCAGCGAGTTGTAGAGCAGCATCATCCACACCGACGGGCCTTCCTCGGCCTTGGCGGTGATGGTGACGCCCTTCTCGCGCAGCTTGGGGATCAGGGTCGCGTCGGCGAGCGGGCGGGTGCGGAACTTGTCGCCATTGCCCATCGTGCCCGCGATCGTGTCGCGGCTGACCGTCACGTCCTTGACCGACCCGTCGTCGACCCGGTTCAGGAAGGTCGAATAGGGGATTTCGTTGCCTTGCGCCGCGGTGCTGCGCCCGTCGAGCAGCGTCACGAACAGCGCGAGCCCGAGCAGGATGCCGACCCAGATCATGAGGCTCTTCATCCAGGGATTGCCCCCGCCGCCATTGCCGTTGCCGCCGTCCGGACCGCTCTGGTTGTTGTCGCTCATGGAGTACCTTTCGCCCGCCAAGATAGGCGGCGCGGGGTTAATGGCAATGGAACGCGCGCGCTCAATCGCCCCGCCTTGCCGAGGATCGCGGCGGGGCGGGGCGGAAGCGCCACGTGCCGTTGCGCGGCGCGGCGATCACACCGGCCTGGGTGGCGCGCCGGCCCTCCGCCAGGGCGTCGAGCAAGGGCTCGATCTGGGCGGCGTGGGACCAGTCCGGCCGGCTGATTCCCGCCGCCGCCCGCACCGCCCCCACCGCACGCTGCGCCAGTCGCCGCCCCAGCGTACGCGGCAGGTCGCCCGCCCGCACCAGCACGTCGTCGCCCTCCGTCCGCGCGCGTTCGCGCCACAGCCAGTCGGTGATCGCGTGGAGGTCCGCGTCCACCTCCGCGGTCGCCGCCGCCGACCGGGCGAGCCCCGGCGGGTCGAGCCACTCGTTCGCGTTCAACAATTGTCGGAAACGGGTGCGGTCGTGGGCGGGATCGGCATTGGCGGGATCGTCCACGAACGGCGCTCCGCTCCGCCGCACGATCGCGCGCAGTTCGGCGCGGCGCCAGTCGAGCAGCGGCCGGACCACCGTTGCGCCCTCGATGACGGCGCGCGCGCGCACCCCGGCGAGCCCGGTCACCCCCGATCCGCGTGCTGCGCGCATCAGGAACGTCTCGGCCTGGTCGTCGGCATGGTGGGCGGTCACGATCGCCGCCGCGCCGACGGTGCGGGCATGATCGGCCAGGAGGCGA
>Ga0325400_1001927_pt1 | contig 17619 bp, 10 predicted proteins | sample PopdelMetagenome_2_FD_205662 | JGI IMG/M metagenome (GOLD analysis project Ga0325400, IMG submission 205662) | Populus deltoides microbial communities from Bellville, Georgia, United States - Xylem-PdKOR-R1 | ecosystem: Host-associated > Plants > Phyllosphere > Stem > Wood/Secondary xylem... | reverse complement strand
CTGAATTTTTAACAACAGATTCCAAACACATAGCTCCTTATTATATATTGTTGAGTTGAATATTAGAGATGTCTAAGTTGATTTGTTCTTCACAAAATTATGATTGTTAGTTTTGTGTGATCCTTCAGAACGTTTTCTCTTTAATGTTGATGTATTGTAAGAATATGTTTTTATTGATGATTTATATTGTAGATCTTTGTTTTAACGATGAAAAAACACTTATGTACCCATTATTATTATTATTGACAATGAAAATTCTTAGATCGACTACTACGGTCTCGTAGTTTTTTCCCATATCAAGATTTTTCACATAAAAATATTGGTGTTGATTTGTTGTTATTGTGAATTTTATTATATTGATGCCTTTGCAATAGAGTGGTATCAAAGTTTAAAGGTGCATATTGATTTTCTTGTGCAATTAACATGAAAAAAAGAAAGATTTAGAAACTTTCATAACCCAATTCTTAAATCCTATTTTTTTTTTCAAAAAGTAGAAAAATTTCAAAATATTCTCTTTTCAATAAATTTACTGAATTTTAATCATTTCATTATTTTTTAATCAATTTTTTTATACATTTTTGTGTTTCAAATTAAGTTAGGAATAATTATAAATAAATAAATATAAAAGATATAAATTAAACAAAAGAAAAAACACAGAGTTAGGGATAAAATCAGACAAATAATTGAATTTGACAAGTGTAGGAGTGAGTGTAAGAAAACAAATCATGAATAATTTTGGGTATAATTTGGAACTCAATTGAAAAGTAATTAAGCAAAAAAGGTTTAATTTGACTTTAAGTAATTGGTTAAAATTTTATTAGGGGTGAAATTGAAGAGAAAAAGTGGGAATTAGGGTAAAATTGGTTAAAATTGCAAAATTATAAAAACCAGGATTAAATTTAAAAAAATCAAATTAGAGGATTTAATTAATTTAACTATAGAGACGAAATTGAAGAAGAAAAATGGGATTTAGGACAAATCTAAAAGGAACAATTTTAGAAACTAAGAATCAAATAAAAAAAAGCTGCGAAATTAAAGGTTCATTTAATTCATTTGAATATAAAAGACAATTTTATTTGAAGGAAAAGGTAACACGTGTGCAATTTCATTGCAAAGATGAGTTTCCAATGAGAGAATAACGTTGGCTTGATATGGAAAACATATAAACAAAAGCAAGGATAGTAGGCTCCTGGATCAATCGGAGATAAAATGCAAGTTTCTTTGAGATTGGTCACATATCCTTAATTGGAGACCTAAAAAAGATCAAAGTCATCTCATGTTAGACTTTAAAACTTGTGACTTGGTCATAAGTCCAATACTAACCCACATAAAGCAAACTTTAAAAATAGTAAAGTAAAATTTTAAATCATCAAAATAATAAGGGATGAAATTGAAAAAATACAATAAAAAAGATCAAAAACAAAAGAAATAACAATTAAAAGAATATGGATTAAATTTGATATAAAAATAATTTGAAATCAAATGTTGAAAGATGAAATTTTAAAAAAAATTTAATTAGAAAAAAATTTAAAATAAACAAATAACAATAAAAAAATAAGAATCAAATAACACCATTATATTTTAAAAAAAAATAAAATCTATTGAACCTAACAACCGCATCAAGATTAGGGTTTCTCTTTCGAAAACGATAGGTTTTTTTTTTAATCTCTCTAGTTTCTAGCTTTGAATAATAAGACAAAGAAAGATGGAATGATGGTTATATACCTGACATAAAACAATGTCGCTTGACACTGTTGAATTTTAAAATGGTCCTTGAAAATTAATGCCTTTTCAATGTTATTACTCCTTGAATTTTTAATTTTTTGAATGAGCCCTTAATTGGACCAAACAATTAAAACATTCCAATTGAGTCATTTGCCAGACTAAAGACAAGCTTTCAATATCTTAACTTTTCTTAAAACGGTCCATGAATTTCAAAATCCTTTTAATTGAAGTCAAATCATCTATAAGAACAAAAAATTATTTTCACCACTCTATATTTTTTTATTGAGAATTTTGCTTCATTTTGTTTTTTTGGATGTGCTTTCCATGTGGTCAATCCAAGCCTTATGACCACAATTATGAGTTTTGAAGGTTAAAATATGTTAATTTCGGTTTTTTTGAGGTCTTTTTTGAAAATTGATTTTTTTTTATATTTCATCCTTTAACATTTAATTTTTTACGAATTGATTTTCATGCTTTTTTTTCCTTTCCTTTCTATGGGGTTATTCCAATCATGTGCTCATGGTCGCGGGGTTAGTTTAATTTGTTTTTAGTTTTGCTATGCATCATTGAGTTGATTAATAGTTGGACTTCATAGTTTTATTCAACTCACCTTCATTACAACTTTGTTTTTACCTTTTATTGACACAAATAATCGTTTGATTAAGTAAAACATTTATTCTAAGAAATAAAGTTATTACACACAACTGAGTGTATAACCTGTTTTATGAGATCAAATATCTTAATCTAAGTTATTTGTTGATCAAATATTAGTTTATTAATTAGATGCATGTAAAAGCATTTCAATTTATAATTTAGAATTTTTTAAATCTAAAAACGTGTTGAAAAAGCCTGTATATTCTTTTATTTACTGAAAAGAAAATATATTCAACTCATGACGAAGTGCGAGTCATATAGCTAATATGGTCTGATTATGTTCCATATATCAAAATAATTATTTTAATTGTAGATCTGGAAGTTTGGGTGGTAAAAGGGAGGCCACCATCGAGGTGGAAGGACAAGCCTTTGCATGAAGGCTTTATTGTTTGAAACTAAACAAAAAGATTCAGAGAACAAATCATCTTTCTAAAGAATAGAAAGAACCATATTATTGACCTATGCTAAGCGGATCATATCACTTTTAATGCAAAAAAAATATTTGGTGTTGCTAACGTGTTTTTTAGTAAAATATAATAATTATAAATTCAAAATGTGATCCATATTTGATAATATATGCAACAACCTCAAATTTTATATCAATTTAAATACTTCAAATGATTATATTTATGTAAATCAAGCCATTTTTGTTTTACGATAACCTTCCCTTACCTTAGCTCATACATTACGGTATAACATGTTATATTTGGAGAAAAAGTGTAAACAAAAATGCATTAAATGAAAGTATCCAATGGCTAAATGACCAAAAGTCTCCGATGGTTAAATCGGCTAGTCCATTTTGGAAAAACGATCTAATCATATCTAGGAACATATCTGCTCGTTTTAACAAACAGTCAGTGCATTTTCTAGAAATTCCAGAAAATTTCCAGCAAAGTCAAAATATTAACATACCAATAAAAACACTACTATCATTGCCAACACACAAAATATACATTATGCATGCACATTAACAATGCAAGTGGTCTTCTATTTAAAATAAGGGATTTATCCAATTTAACAATACATTATGCATGCACATTAACAATGCAAGGGATTTTTCCATTTAAAATAAGGGATTTATCCAATTTAACAAAATTTACAGCAAAGTCAAAACATTAACATACCAATAAAAACACTACTATCATTGCCAACACATAAAATATACATTGTGCATGCTCATTAACAATGCAAGGGGTTTTCCATTTAAAATAAGGGATTTATCCAATTTAACAAAATTTCGGTAAAGTCTCCCCTTCACAGGAGCCCTACCCAAAACTTTATCCATATTAATACATGTAGAACACAACAACAACAACTCAAATCACTTTCGACTCACATCAGCAATAATCAGGTAGCCTTAGGCATACCACCCAATCAATTTCATCAACTACAATTGTTCATGACATTTATACACATATAGAGGTTATATTATTTACATCACACACACACACACCATTCTTTTAATTTCTTACAACTTTATAATATCAAAACTTAACATAAACATTAAGTTAATTACATGCCATAAAATGGTAATTACAAAATTCCTCCTAATATAAAAGGATTAAGTAAAACGAGGGCATTGTAATAAGGTTGAGATTCTAGACGGAAAGATACTTATAAAACGTATAAATTATTTGAGATAAATATTAGCATAATATAAGATCAATATTCACTAGACAATAGAAGTAAGCACAACATCATTAGACCTTTTATATGCATATTTAAACCCTGTCTGGTTTCCAATTCATTTCATCCTCATCATTAAGCGGTAACCACCAATTCCTACATTATACATATTAGACTATGATTCTCATGAATACTTCAAGGTATCATTTTCTATATGTTCCTTAATCCATTTTAATTAATCAAAGTTTATACTTTAACTTAACTATTTTCATCAAATTGCATCAATACCCCTAACTCATGGTTTACATCAATTATGCCTTCATTTATTTATTCTGATAATTATAGCTCATGCTTTACATTAACCACATTTGTTGAGTCATTTCATTATCTTCAATATATGTTTTATATCAACCCTATAAATTACTTATAGTTCATGCTTTGACTCGAATATGAATTTATTAATCTCATTCAATACATTTAACTCTTAATTTTTGTTAAGGGTTCGTTAACCCTTTTTAATACACGTAACTTATATTTAACTGCGGTTATCGGTTTATCAACCTTGTTCAACACACTTGAATAATATTTAACTTAAGTTGTGGGTTTATTATTCCCATTTAATATATTTAACTCATACCTTATTTTGATTATGGTTTCATTACATCTTTCAATAATCGTGGCATATTTAAAGGCAACCTTATTCATTTAATCAATTTAATACTCTTAATTATGGAGTTATTTGACCAATCTCTTAATCATGACCCATGCTTTAAGAATTTCTAAATTCATCAATCCATTTCAACAATCATTAGAGCCTTTGTTTCTTTTTTTTTGGATTAAATGTAAGAAATTTTATAGATAAAAAGTTAGACTAACTTGAAAACCAGCAAGCCAAACATACACATTTACCATGCAGAGCTAACAGGAACAGGCTCCTATAAACCATAAGATAAAAGAAACCAGAAAGCAATACATCGGTTATCCTGGGAACCCAAAGACTACAGGTGCTAAGGATAACAAAGCAAAAGGCAAAACAAATAAGACTAGCATCAATGCAGGCTAAAATCTGGTATCCACCAGCACAAGCAACCAAACCCAGTGCAACATCCATTAACCTTCACGCAAGAGGAAGTGATCCTTTTCATGGAAATGGAAAATTATATAAAACAAGATTTGGAATCTCCTGAAAACTACATCAACACCTCTGGTTTTCCCTTCAAAGATCCACCTGTTTCTTTCCTCTCATAAGAGATACACCGTGATGCCTAAGGAAACTCTTCTCATACGAGCCTCCATACCTTTCTTCTTAGGATGCAACCCATGAAGAGCACTGTTCAAAGACATCATTCTCCTGCCTATCCACAACTAGGATTTTATCTTAACCCACAGATGACACAACTAGTCACATATAAAGAATAAATGGCTATGGGACTCCTCCTCGTGTCTACAAAAAACACAAGAGGGATCAATGGGGAGGAACCTTAATTTGTCGCGACTTCGAAGCTTTCCTAAGACAGCCAACCATAGGATGAAGCTGTATTTAGGTAGAGACCACTATTCCCAAACCACTCTATCCCATGAAATAGGGTAACCTACCGGCCTAAAGAAATTATATGCATGGGCTAGCAAGGGACCTTCACTAGTAGACCAGTTGCTCATTAAGGTTAAGCTCTCTTTTGGGTTTCTATAGTGCTGAAAGGATAAGGTCCCTGACATAAATGATAGACTTCCATAGTAGGGAGGAAGAATGGTGAGCAGTAACAGTCTAGATGGTGCCACTGCTCAAGTAGAAATGGTGCACCCAACGAATCCAAACAGAATCTGTTTTGAGATGAATATTCCAAAACTGCTTGGTAAAGAAACTTATGTTACGAGCTTTGAGATAAAAAAGGCCAAGGCCTCCTTCTGCCTTAGGCATGCATATAGACTTCCAAGCAACTAGAACAGAGTTACTCTTCCTGACATCACTAGTCCATAGAAAATTCCTGCAAACACTAATTATTTTCCTGACCACAATATCTGGCATGAGAAAAATATTTAACCAGAAGTGAACCTTCCAAAAAAGAACAGACCAAAGAAGCTCCAAACGCCCAGCATATGTGAGATGTTTGCCAATCCAACCTTGGACTGACAGTTCCAAATCTTGTAGAAGCAGTGAGAATTGGTTGACTAGCAACCTATGAGGACTCAAAGGAACTCCAAGGTAGGTGAAAGGAAAACTGCCCTCTTAGAAGCCAGATGCAAAAAGAATGGATTGCTTAAGAGCTTTACTAACTCCCCTAAAGAAGATGGATGACTTTTGTGGATTGATGTCCAAACCTGATGTCTGGCCAAATAATGTGAGCTGTTGAAAGATGCAATGAACTGAAGAGAAGTCACCACGAGAAAGGAGTAAGATATCATCTGCAAAAGCAAGGTGAGTAATGCCCTGAATACCGCACTTTGGATGAAAATGAAACCCCACTTGCTGGGAGGCCAACTTGAGCATCCTGGAGAAATATTCCATACAATAAATAAAAAGATAAGGAGACAAGGGGTCTCCTTGCCTAACTCCACTTTTCCCTTGGAAGAACCCATGGATGTCGCCATTCACTGCAACAGAGAAAGAAGCTGTGGAGACACACTACATAACAAGGAGAACAAAGTTATCAGGAAAGCTACGATGCCGAAGAAGGTTTTCCAAGAATTCCCATTGGACAGAGTTAAAAGCCTTTCTAAAATTGACTTTTAGCAAACTTTGGGGAGACAAACGCTTCCTGCCATATTGTCTGAGGAGCTCCTAGACAAGGTTAATGTTGTCACTCATAAGCCTGCCACCCCAAAAAGCATTCTGAATGGGACTAACAATGTCCGATAAAACCTGAGCTAGACGACCAGTTAAGATATTTGCAATCACCTTATAAATCAGATTGCAACACGAGATTGGCCTGAAATTAGATGTAGAAGAAACATTAGCTGATTTGAGGACCAAAGAAATAATGGAATGGTTAACTTGCTTTAGCAGCCTGCCAGAATGGAAGAAATCCTGAATAGCTGTGCATAAATCCTCCCCCACAACATTCCAAGCTTGCTTGAAGAAGAAGGAAGAGTAACCATCAGGCCCAGGAGCTTTGTCATTCCCAATACCGAAGACCGCCTTCCGAATGTCCTCATATGAAACTGGAGAAAGAAGGAGGCCATGAGAATTGGAAGAAAGGTAGGGACCATAACGAATAACTGCACTGTCAAGAGGAATGGTGGCCTTGGAAGTGCCAAGTAGCTGTTGATAATAATGCACAAATTCAGCTCCCACTTCCTTAAGGAGTTGCTAAGACGACCATGACGACACATAATGACAGGAATAAAATTTCTCCTATGATTCTGACCCCTGAGAGCATGAAAAAACCTGGAGCCTTTGTCACTATCTTTAAGAGCTTTGCATTTAATTTTTTGACTAAATAACTATTTTTCTGCAAATTTCAGGTTGGATAATTTGGAACGATGAAGCCTGTCCCGCTCAACTATGAGCTGATTATCCATGTCTTGTTGCAGAATAGATTGATAAAACTCAAACTCAGGTTCAAGCCGCAACACCCGCTCTAAGATATGGCTGAAGTGAAGACAATTTAACTCATTTAGATGCCCTTTTAAGAGTTTAAGCCGCCGACAGAGGATGTATATAGGAGTGCCATACACAGCAGGAGACCAATTATTAGAGATAACCTCCAAAAACTGATCATTTAGAGCCCATATGTTAAAGAATTTAAAGTTGCGCTTGCCCTGCACAAACTGGTCCAGACGAACTTCTGCAGGAGAGTGGTCTGTAAAAGCACCAGGAGTACCAAAGTGAACATAGGTCAGGTGCTGCAAAGAACATGAAGGATTGATTAAAACCCTATCAAGCTTGCTCCAAATAGTACCATTACTCCAGCTAAAATGACAGCCAATATAGTTGACACCATGGAGGCCAAGATCGAAACAACATTCTTAAAAGTCTGAGATTTGATAAGAGGAAACATCTTCACCATTATGCTTGTCTGTTGAGGAAAGCATAAAATTAAAATCACCAAGAACCATCTAGGGGCAGTTGGGATTCCATCACCTCAAGTCCCTCCACAGAGACCTTCTTACAAAGATAGTATTGAAACCATATACAAAAGTGAATATGAAACTATACTGGGAGATCAAACTATGAACAAAAAGGTGGAGAGTTTGCACAGAGGAAGCAATCAGATCCACATTGATTGTAGTGGATTCTAAAAAACTACAATTCTAGCATTATTTACCGCATTAACATTTGTAAAATACTTCTATTGCCTGAATCGAAATCTGTGCATACTGGCAACTCTAGAGGAAATCAATTTGGTTTCAAGTAAACCACAAACATCGATCCTGTATTTCTTCATGAGGCCAACAACCTCATGTTGTTTTAGGGGATTATTTAAACTCCTGATATTCCAACTGTAGATGATTATGGGGTTAAAGGAAAAGGGGAAGCCCTTCCACTACCATCACGGTTTCTCTGGGGATTACTTCTTGCTCTACTTTTGGCAATATCTCCCAAAAGAGGAACTTCTGAAGGGTTTCCAGTAAGAACTTTTCTCGCGGACTAGTTGCTACAGTGCCAGCAGGGGAGATGTCCTGAATCTCTCTTGCACATACTGGGGGAGAAAGAGTTTTATAAGGGATTCACATCTGACACATCCTCAACTATAACCACCTCCTTCCCCTTGGTATTACAATAAGGTTGCTTACTTGCCTTTTTTTTAGACTCTACCGTAATCCAACCATCAGGAACAGCACTAGGAGCTTCACGTATTGGATCCACAACAGGAGCTATTAAGGGAACCTTATCTTGTGAGGCCTGACCCTGCTCCTTTGATAGTGTAGAAGGAGTAAACCCCTGTGGTTTAAGTAGTGGTCCCAATCTGCTGAAAATACTACCTTTATCTGCTAACACAACCTGAGTCTGAGGATGGTTGCCACTCTCTTTTTGGGTACCAGCTGCAGCTTTAGGGCAGAGGAGACGAGACTAGCCAAGGACATGACAAAAGTTACAGAACTTCGACAGAGTTTCATAAACAACCTTTTGATAAAGAGTAGGACCAGAAGGAAGAGACACCTCAATTGAGTGTCTAAGCTCCTTACGAAGATCGATTTTGATCAACACCCTTGTATAGGACAAACATGAAAGATTCGAAGTAAGTTGATCATACTGAATGGGTTTTCCCAGAACACTAGCAATCTTTGATAAACAGGGGGGGTGACCAACAACACAGGGGAAGGTTGGAAAATTTCACACAAACTAGGACTCTTGACATGTCATGACCCGAATCCTGGGTCCATTACCGGCAACACATGAGCGGTGTCAGAATGACACCCTACCTATGCTAAGCCTCAGAACAAACATATCAAAAGAACAATTTATTCAAAAATATGCAGCATTTCAAAATTTTCAAAAATACTATATTATTCAAAACTAATGAAACCAAATGATAGTTCAAAACTTCTCATCAGTAATTAAAACAAAGACAATATTTTATAATACTCATTATATTGTCAAAATCCAAACATAATTAAAGCATAGTAATAGTGGAGCGTCTAAGACATCGAATCAGAACTAAAAAGAAAACCTCGCAAAACAAGCAAGACATACTGACCAAAATTGAAGAAGCAGGAACACTCAACAAGTCCACATGCTAACAGAAACTAAGAACCTGAAATAATATTAAGAATGAGGGGCGAGTTCAACCAACTCAGTGAGGGAATAACATTTAATATACATTTTAGATATTAATAGTTTGCAAGACGATTTATCTTGATATACATATACATATACATATACATATACATACTAAACATATTATCATAAAGTAGTGGAATACATGTCAGAGATCAGATGACACCCGAAGGTGACCAGATGACACCTGAAGATGACCACTGTGGGATGATCGGTCGCCATAGGCTGATGCCTCTCTCACCAGCTAGGTATACATAATACTATGTGCATATAGGCTAACTACTCTCCGTTAGCATGAAGTTACTGACAAGTCCTATATCAAGGCATAATAGGTGTTCACATAATCCTCAAAGAAATATATATCATATTGAATAGAATTTAGCTCGACAGAATGCGAGTGCAATTTAAGAATAAATGAGTACTCGAAAATAAAGTAACATATATAAATATTCAAGAAATTAACTACCCGTACTCATCGTATAATCAACATACATATTTATTTATATTATATACATATTAAATATTATCCCACTCACCCGAAAAAATATAGAACTAAGAAGAATGTCATTGAAAGACCTGAAAATCCTATTGAGGATCGTTAGGAGAACCTACAACAAATATATAAAATATACTAAAAAAAACTCAAAACAACACAAATAATAGATTCCAATGCATAAAAAAAACCAGGTTTAGTCTCCTAGGTTTAGGGACTAAAACGATAATTTTCCAAAACAGGGACCAAAACATAATTTCACCAAAATTGGAGGACCAAACTGTAAATACATAACCATACTGAAATTCCACCTATAAACCATCCTCAATTCTGTATAGAACAAACCAGGGACCGAACTGTAATTTTTATAAAGTTTAGGGACTAAAATGTAAATTCCTAAAATTGAGGGACCAAACTGAAAATATTCAAATCAATTATCAAAATGAGATTCATCATCCTTAACCTCATAATAACACTGTCCAGAATCTCAAAATTCATTTAGCGGTCAAATTGTAATTTTTCCAAAGTTTAGGGACTAAACTGAAATTTTCATAAATCAAGGACCAAAATAAAATTTGGTCATCTTCAACCTCAAGACCATTCTGTCCAGATTTTCCAGCAAGGTAAAAATGAATTTCTTAACCCCATAAGAATTAATTTAAACAAATCAACTCACAAATTCTTATTTCTAACAACATACTAATTAATCACCTAATATTAAACCTTTAATAATCATAAATCAATCTTAACAACATAAACTTCTAATCCTTATAAACCCCAATCTCTTCTTTAATCATTTCATAAACAAACTATAATCGAAAGTAATATGAAAGAGAACCACTTACTTGCTACTTCCACTTTTCTTGAACCAAAAACTCAAGATCAAAAACTAAAATATTTGGTTTGAGGAGGGAAGGGTCACGGTGGCCACAAGAATTAGAACAGAGAAAAGTAACTCTCTTACAACTTTTCCTTATATACCTAGGTTAACTTAGGTTGGGTTTGAGCTGACTTGGGTTTAGGTTTGGGCCAAAAGTTTGGGTCTTACATGACATCTCCTCACATGAGAAATCAAAATTTTTTGTCATTGGCCGCAGAATGAGAGGTCTTCCATATACAAGGTAAGGGCCTCCCTAGAGAATAACAAGCTTGTCCTCCTTAGATTTAAATCTGTAGACCAGGCACCTAGAGTCATGAGTAGTAAGGGGGGCCTCACACTTCTAGACATTAGAAATAATACTGTTCAGAGCCCTATAGCCGGGGATTTTGCCAGAGACATACCCCATAACACAGAAGTTCCAGACATCAAACTTAGGTTGAAAGTCCTCAGGCGAGATGGCACAAGTTTTAGTGAGGTGGTTAAGTGAGAAATTTTAAAGCTTTGTACAAGAGACAATTGATCTATTAGAAGAGAAGAGGTCCCGCCATTTACTACTACTCAGAGTAGAAAAAATAAGGTTACCTGCTACAACGGATGTGATGGGTGCTCGACCATCAGAAGGAGAAAGAGGAGACACTATATCAGCATAAGGAGGAATCAAGGTGGGAGATTTGGGGGAGCCATCACAATCTTCATCCGAGAAATTAAAATTTAGCTGTTCCTCTTCTAGGAGCTCCTCATCATCTGAGCAGTCTTCAACTAGGACCTTATCCAAAGGCTTAGAGCTGGAAGCAAACTCAGGAACAGGTGAGAGAGCACAAGGGGCGCTCTTCACTGGCTTTTGATGAAGGCATATGGGGAAGATTAGAAGGGGATTCATGAAGAACAACACTAGTTTGGGCAGCAGGAGCAACTTGAGAGCTAAAACAACAAATCCATTATGGCCACGACCATCAGAAACTAATAAAGATCATGTAAGATGTCTTTTCCACATGCTACTGTAGCAATAACTTTTCTCTTATTTCTGGCCATTTGAAATGAAGAATGGGTGGGAAAGGAGAAACAAAGGGGAAGCGGGGAAAAGATGGAAATCAGTAGAGGAGGGGAGGGAATAGAGAAGAGATTAAAACAAAATTGGGAAGAAAAAAGAAGCCAAGAGATGATCAAACTCAAGAATCCGCTAACAAACACAAGGGAATCATCTCTATGGGGGAGGAGAGCATCTCTCTCTAGATTCTCTCTCCGACTAAGAGCTATTTCTTGGCCCATGTTTCCTTTTAATCATATTTGTTGTTGCTTTTCGGTACTCGTAATCTTACTTTATGTCAACTATGTATTTTTTTGATATAATATGATGTTTGTGGTTAGTGCTTGCATCAACCCTACACTTATTTATAATTTTGTTTTGTTTATAGTCCATGTTATACATCAACCATGTTTATCGACTCATTTCAGTAGTCTTGATGTCATGTTTACATTCCCAAAAGTGAAGCACTGGTACTTGGGCTCCCAAAAATACATTAAGGATGTAATTGGTGAATTCTGCATGGACACCTTTGTGATTTCCATTAATTTTCCATATTTCTTCAAAAACTTATCCTTACGAATGCTTTTCATATGTGAGATGAGCTTCTTCAAGTCATTTTCAATGCAACTCACATTTCTGATGGGTAGCAATTTACTATCATTTAGTCTCAGACAATCCTCTTCTAACAGTTGTAAAGATTTAGAATCTAACCCATATTTAATAGAGTTCATCTCTTTAATGGTGGCCATTTTATCAGCTTTAAGTCCTGTAATACAAGATGCTTTTTAGGGTTAGCATGTCTTAATGCAACAATGTTTAATTGTGGAACATACATTCTACATGTAAGTTCTATGTTTTTTTACGTGAGACATTAAGATAAGCACTATCTAGTCTCAAAAGAGTCTCTTGCTGTCATAGTGATTACTCCCGTGAAAGTAATATGGGGGCTCAGTAGGTAGTGAGATGATACATATACCAATCACTACTAGTCCAAGCACTCGACAAAGAGTTAAATGGTTTCATGAACTTAAACCCTAATTAAAAGTCATAGGGTAAACCGTTACTCCCCTACCTAACCTAAGTTTCCATGTATATGCATTCCAAAGTGATATATAATAAATAGACTAGTGATGCATGATGACATTCATCCATATCCAACTTACATGTACGAGTAGAATGAAACATGCTAAAATGTAAATAAGTAAAAAAAAAGGAAGCCAAATAAAAAAAAAATTAAACACATCACATTACATAAAATACAAAGCCTAGTCCAATACTGTAAAAAATAGAACTCTCTAGTAGAGTCGCCATTCTTTTACATGCGGCATGGCAGGATGTTGGGGTCAAGGAGTCGCCACCTAGTTGTTTGGTTTAGGGTCACTAGAAGACTTAAATGGACAGTTCTTATCATAAATTTTAAGATAAATGACTGATTGTGGTTAGAGAAGGTATTTCCACCCTTAGCGCATTTTACCTAGCGCACTTTACCTAAGGTAAACTTCATTGTGTGGTCTTGATGTGGTTTAAAAGTGTTGATGAGTTTCTAGCCAGTGGTTTGTCTATAGTTAAAAACAAAGATTTACGTTCATGAACAAAATTGGCATTTCAAATTTGTTATGGGCTTGTATGCCTAGATAAATCTTTATAGGAAGAATTTATGTAGGTGCCTTGTAAACACAAAAAAAAGCAAAATGACTTCACCATCGTTGTCGATTTCTGAATCGATAGCGACACAGTGTTGGCTGCCGATTTCTGAATCCGTAGCAGCACTGTAAAACCCAGCAAAAACTTAGTGTTAGATTGGCCTATCTTAGGGGAGAATTGGAATAGGAACCAGTCTAGGATAACTCAAAAAAGGGATAGGAACCAGAGATATCCAGCACCCAAACACACCCCTCTCATTTAAGAGGGGGTATAAATGTAAGGAGAGAAGGAAGGTGACCTTTCCTCTTCCCCAAATGAGTGGCCATCTGCATGCAGTAGGTCCTCTACCTCTTTCCCAAGGCAAAACCGGCCAGCTGCATGCAATAGACCCTCTCCCTTTTCCCAAAGAGAAGACTGAAACTAACCAGCTACATGCAGATCTCCTAGGGTGCTACGTAAGAAGAGAGCTAGATGAAAAGAGAAGTGACTGAAAACATGGTGGAAGTTGAAGCCTAGACCTTCCTCCAAAACCGGCAGCAGCTATGGCTACAACACACACATCCCTCCTTCAAGCAGAAAACCAAACCCAACCAGCCTGCATGCTACTTTCCCTGAGTGTGGAGTGAGAAGTGAGTAAGAAGAAGTAGACAAAACAAAAAACCTAGGAGAAAGAGGAGCCTAGAGGCCGGCTAGACAATAAGAGAGGGAAGGAAGAAGACCAAAAAGGAGAGGGAGAGCAGGCCACCGTAACCTGCATTGAACTTGTTAAATTCATGAGGTATGAACCACTTTTGGTCCTTAGTCTTTTGTTTCCTTCAATTACAATAGATTTTAATTCAAATAAACCCTTGAAAAATTCATTTTGTCTAATTAAAACATGAAAAAGTTTCATCCAATCAACTTCTAAAATATATTCTTGGATTTTCTTGTTATATGATGTTTTTTGGAAGAATTTTGATATTTTTTAAAAACAAATTAGAGGTAACAATTGAGTTATAACCAGGATGATTTCATAGCATATTAGGAGACAAACTGATAATGAATCTAACTAGGGCAGCAAGCTTAGGTTTTTGTCATAACCTAACAACATGTCACAATTGTCAATTGAGTCTAGTTCTTGGAACAATGATTATACTACACATATCCAACTTGTGTCCATCCATCAAAATATTATAGGTACTTCTATGGCAAGACAAAATCAGAAGGCAAAAAAGGCCATATTTGTTCTCATTTGCTAGTGTACCAAGGCCCAATCTTCAAGATTTTATCTAAGGCAAGATCATTGAGGAATGCCAAGCTTCAAAGAATTTGTGCAAGTGTTAATAGAGCTATTACTTGTGATAATCCAGATAAGGTGATGAGATTGTTTCAAAATTCAGTCTATTGCTTACAGCCCACGGGTGATTTATACACCAGGCGATTGATATTTGATTCCATTTTGGCAGGGTGCATTCTAGTTCTTTTTCCAACCGGGCACAACTTATGCACAATATAAATGGCATTTTCCATAGAAATATATCAAATGTTCCGTGTATATGCCAGTGAAAGTTGTTAAAGATTGGAAAGCTTGCTCTGAATTCTGGAGGAAAGAGTAATATCCAGGAGGGAGGAGGTCATAAGTCCCATTCCAAGGATAATATGTGTAGATCCTAGATCCAAATTGAAGACCTTTGAAGATGCATTTTGATGAAGTCGTGAGTATGTCCTGGGTAATAATTGACCTGTAAAGTAAATCCCCTGTTGGTGTAGGGGGCTCTCTAATGCTTTTATAAATTCAAGGAGTTAAGTGTGCATAGTCCAAGTCTCCAACCTAGAACTTCTTAGCTGGTGACTGGGTGTATAAAGACGCCCACTCCTTGAATTGACCTCATGGAAAATAAAAATATTTTCCTAGAAAGGTAATATTATCCTTACAATCAATATATTTTCAGATCAAAATTTTTAAAGAAGTTTTTTCCATCTCACAGAACAAACTCTTTCAAAAGACAAATCATCACTTTCACTCAAAATTCAAGAGAAACATTTTACCAATGTTGGGATAGATATCGAGACTTACTTAATACTCGCCCTCATCATGGTTTTGAAACATGGAGATTGGTTTCATATTTTTATGAAGGGTTAATTCCTAGAGATAGACAAATGGTTGAATTGATGTGCAATTGAACTTTTGAGGATAAAAACCTTAATGAAGCAATGAAGTACCTAGACTTGCTAGCTGAAAATGCGCAAAATTGGGACACTACAGGAACTTATGAGGTATCAAATAAAACCCAACCTCATACATCTAATGGAGGTATGTACAACCTTAGAGAAGATCATGACCTCCAAGCCAAGTTTACATCTTTAGCTAAAAAATTCGAGGCACTAGAATTAAAAAAGAGTGGTCAACTAAAATCTGTTCAAGACATTGTGTGTCAAATCTGTGAAACCAATGAACATTTAACCAATGACTGCCCAACTTTGCCTTCTTTTAAGGAATGTCTCTATGAACAAGCTCACGCTTTAAACAGTTTCCAAATGCCCAATCATAACCCATACTCGCAAACATACAACCCTGGTTGGAGAAATCACCCAAATTTCAATTGGAAGAGTGATAACAATAATGCACAAACTTCATAGCTACCGTTTCAAGCACACCATAATTTCCAAAATTCTCATGGATATGCACCTCCTTATGCTTCACCTCTTAGATGAAATCTTGAGGAAATATTGCATGTATTCATTAAAAAGCAGGAGACAATTAACACTCAACTTGCTCAAAGCATGACAGATTTTAAAGATACTCTTGCAAAATTGACATCTGCTCTCCGTTTTCAAAAGAAAGGTAAGTTTCCATCTTAACCACAGCAAAATCCAAAGGGGCAATACAATGCAAATACAAGTAGTTCTGGAAGCCAACACATGGATCAAGCCAAATCAGTCATCACTCTTCGCAATGGTAAGGTTATTGAAAAACCCATTCTTGAACCTTGTGAGAAAGATGATGAGTCAATCTCTGAGCGTAAGGAAGGGGTTGAATCTGAACATTGTAAAGAAAAGACTGATTCTTCGCCAGCAGTTCCATTTCCTCATGCCATAACCAAACAAAGAAAAGTCAATCACAACTCTGAAATCTTTAAAACTTTCAAACAGGTAAGGATCAATATACCTTTGCTGGATGCTATTAAACAGTTCCTTCTTATGCTAAATTTTTAAAAGATCAGTGCACTGTGAAGAGAAAACTAAATGTGAAAAAGAAAGCTTTTTTTGCCGAACAAGTAAGTGCCATTCTTCAGAACAATAATGCTTTGAAATATAAAGACCCTGGCTGTCCTACAATTTCATGCTTTATTGAAGAACATAAAATTGAAAGAGCTTTACTTGATCTTGGGGCTAGTGTGAATTTACTTCCATATTCAGTTTTTCAAAGTCTCAATCTAGGTGAGTTAAAACCAACTTTTGTAACTCTTTTACTTGCCGATAGATCTGTAAAAGTGAATAGAGGAATAGTTGAAGATGTGTTAGTACAAGTTGATAAATTCATTTATCTTGTGGATTTTATTGTTTTGGATACACAACTTGTTGAAGCATGTAATTCATTTCCTGTTATTTTAGGATGTCCGTTTCTTGCAACTTCTAATGCATTGATTAATTATAAGAATGGACTGATGAAGCTATCTTTTGGAAACATGACATTGGAGATGAATATTTTCAACATTTGCAAGCAACTTGGAGATGATAATGATATACAAGAAGTGGACTTTACTGAAAAATTAGTTCATGATCAATTTCAAACCACTTCCAGTGAAATTGAGATTGATGAATCTGATGATTTGCAAATGGTTTATTTTCAGGAAGAATCAAAGGCAAAT
>Ga0325400_1001925_pt1 | contig 17638 bp, 13 predicted proteins | sample PopdelMetagenome_2_FD_205662 | JGI IMG/M metagenome (GOLD analysis project Ga0325400, IMG submission 205662) | Populus deltoides microbial communities from Bellville, Georgia, United States - Xylem-PdKOR-R1 | ecosystem: Host-associated > Plants > Phyllosphere > Stem > Wood/Secondary xylem... | reverse complement strand
GTTCAGCCCAGTACTTTATGCCTCCCTCTAAAACCCTGAAACCCTACCTTGCGAATCCATTTTCTTGTTGCAGGCAGCCTTCTCTCCCCTGCAAGGATCCACCTTCAGTTTATAGAGAGAAGGGAGAGAGTTTTAGAGAGATAGACAGGAGAGACAATGGGGGCGAGCAAGAAAGAATCAGTTGAAGTGGATAAAAAGAAGAAGAACAGTAAAAAAAACCAACCCACCAAGAAAGAGAAGCACAACACAGAAGAATCTGTACTTGCTCAAAAACTAGAAGACACAGCAACTGATTACAAGGTATGCACCGTTTCATCTTCTGGGTTTTGCTGGGAAGCATGAAATATTTCTACCGTCTGCAGAAACAACCTCAGTTCGTGCTCATATAAGCTTGTTTTTTTTGTGCTTTCACAGCTGGTACTTATAAGCTGCTGTGGTTATTTTGTGATAAATACTTGATGGGATATTGCTGTTTTGGTTGTTTGAGTTGTTAGTGTTGTGCTTGTTTGACTATTTGTTCTGTAAAACGTTAATGAGTTTTGAGTAACATTTTTATTGTAGGAACTTTCTGCGGATGATGATTCTGAGGATTATAAATCAGTAGGAGAGTCAGAAGCTGGCGATGGTGAATCCTCTGGAGATGAGGTACATGGTAATTGCCTGCATTTGCATGTGCAATATTTACCAACATACACTTTAAAAAAATGTAATAAATTTTGATGTTATCTAGCATGTGCTCTTTCATGGCAAAGAAAATTAAGAGAAGGCTAGTTGTATTTAAAAGTTAGTCTAGCCATAATGCTTGGTTTAGAAGTGGTTGTAGTTTGAATGGGCTCTAATCAAAATTAGGGCTCAAGTTTTCTTATAGTGAAATCCTTTTTATAGATTCCTGGCTATTAAAATTAAACAGAGGGAAATATTTTTCCTCTGTTCTTTGACATTATGAAGTTTCATGTTTCACCTGGAAACGTTTCCATGATATTGTGGTCATTTGTACGTTAATATCTTAATAATAACTATTGCAGGGCATTCACAACACTGGCAGTAGTGAGGGCTTGGCCATTGATGGTCAGAGTGAAGACTCTGAACCTCATCAAGGAGCTGAAGAAAGTGATTCTTCTGAGGATGAGGTACATTTTTTTCACCTTCCTTTGATGCTGGAAAAATAAATTTTAATTTATTCCGGTATTTTCTTAATTCCTTATTGAGTGGAACTTATTTTGCTTGGTTATCTTCATCCAAAAGGTGGCTCCTAGAAATACGGTTGGTGATGTTCCCTTGGAGTGGTATAGGGATGAAAAACATATTGGGTATGACATTGCTGGAAAGAAGATAAAAAAGAAAGAAAGACAAGATAAACTCGATTCATTTCTGGCAAATGTTGATGACTCAAAAAATTGGTAAGTTTTTCAATTGAATCCATGTGTCATGCCAATATTATCAATGACTGCATAATACTTTTTCCTTATTTTTCTTTTGTTATGTAGGCGTTTCTCCCCATCCACACTTAGTTACTTGCTGCATTGTTTTTTTTTCCTATCTTTGGAGTTATCTTTTTCTATTCTTCCTATGTTTTGTGCTTATATGTGCAAGGACCAGTCAGCTGTTGTTCCAACATAAATATTATGGTTTTCTTTTCTCCTTTTTGTGATTGTGACTAGGAATAATTATTGCCATCATTGAATAAAAGGCATCCTTCCAGAAAAGAAAAAAGTAGAAATAGTACCAAATGACCCCCCCAATTTTTATTTATCTAGTAAGAAACCCTTGTATTTAACCAGCTTTAGAGCATCAGAAGTTGGGGAAACTATTTTATCAGATACAATAAAAAAAAAACAATTCATTTCCTTGAAAGATTCTCAAGCTAATCCATTCTAGTCCACAAAAATATTGGGTAGATATCACAATGTTATGAATTGGATAGGGCCCAACTGTGTATCTCATTTCCCTGGTTTGACACTTCCTCACACTATATTGTTTATAACAAATGGTTGCATAGTACCAGGAAAACAGGGAAAAGGAGTTGTCTTAGTTGGATTTTTAGAGGGTTTAAAATTTTGTTAGTTGAAATTTCAATATAGTGTTGGATGTGAGTGAATTTAATTATGGGTGGAGGCATTGAGTTAGAGGTTGCTCTTCCTCCACCATGTTTTATTGTTACGAGGAGCTTAAAGCATCATTAATGGGCTTGTGACCTTGTGAAAATGATCCTTCAACTTCTTTCTTATGCAAAATTGTTGTCATTGTTCTCGGTAGAATTGACTGATGAGTGACGTTGAGCCTTGTGAGAGGGATGCATTTAGGAATGACCTAGTACTCTGCTCCTCATTGAAAGATATTACTTTCAATAGCATTTCAGGATCATGCTGTCAAGAGAGTTTTACCCAGTCTTGAAAAGTGATAGAACGTATTTTCTATCGGGGTTTGCATTTTCATCATTCAAGCATGCTAGTTTCCTATTTAGTGTGTGCTTGGTAATGCTATGCAAGTGCATTTGTGAAAGTGTGTTGGGTCTAAAAAACATCAATTTAATATTTCTTTGGGTGCTTTTTGATGGTTTTGACATCTCCATATCAAAATCATCTAAGCACCCAAAAAAGCACCAATCTGATGCCATTTCCAGCCAAACGTAGCTTAAATACAATACCAAACACAGCTTTGGCATCTACCTTTGTTTCCTATTTATGTTGCGGATGCTGAATAAAAGAAACTGACTGATGAGGGATTTACCTCAGTCGTAGCAAGGAAAGGAAAGGAAAGGTGACCATTTGGGTTGTTCATTGTTGGCACCCTAAATTCGAGAGGTTTAGGACATGGAAATCTCATGTTTTAAGGAAATTTGTTTAATGTAAAAGATTGCAACTGAAAAAGAGAAAAAATAAGAAAGAGAAAAAGAATAAAAAGCATGTAGTCAAGGAAGACAAGAGGGGCACTATCTTTCTCATCTAATGCTCATTCTATACTTAATGAGGATGATGGTTTTATCTTTTGGAAATATTTTATTAGTAATTTTTCATAGTTTTGTCGATGGTAGAGTCATTGTTTGAATCATACACATATCGTTAATGTTTTGTAAGGACAATAGAAAGGAATGCAGTATCATGTTTTGGTGTTCAATGATTGGTAATCATTATGCAGATTACTAGATAGGAAATTCAAAGCATTTAAATAGCCTAGACCCCTACAACCTTTGTGCAATAGCACTACAGTCTACCATTTCTTATTTGGGTAGATAAGTTATTATTCTAGATCTTTTTTAGTGCTATAGAAATGTGTGTGCCAGGCATATGTGCCTGTGCTTTGCTTTTTGTTCATAGGCTCAAAGAGCGGTAGTGGATCACTGCTTTATTGTCCCGAGCTTTTTCAACAACATTGGGTGTGAAAAATTAAGGTTGTTTAGAATTATGCTATTTCTAGTGATTTTAGTGTTTTGATTGAGAGGGAAAAATGGTCAATAATTATTTTTTGTCAGAGCAATTATTGTGGAGGTTGGATATGGAGTCTTTATGATGTCCAACTCATGGAACTTTTGTGGAATGATTTGGCACTCCTTGTATGAATTGAATTGGCCGATTTCAACCTGAACAAAAAAACTTGGAACTTTATAATGACTGTCTTGATTGTTTTCAGCATGACTGGACCACACTCATCCTTCAATATTTTGCACTTCCTATTCAGGAGGATGAATCATTTTCTTCTCCTTTTCTATCTTAATAAAATTTATCTTTGAAGTGCACATGCACATAGCAATCTCACCCAACCCCTTGAGAAAATTGTGAAGTATCAACTTTAATCAAGTTTAATCTAAGCTAATGTGTTTGCTAATGGTGAATATTTTTGTATTCAGGCGCAAGATTTATGATGAGTACAATGATGAGGAAGTAGAGCTTACAAAAGATGAAACCAAACTTGTTCGTAGAATGCTCAAAGGAAAAGCTCCACATGCTGACTTTGACCCATATGTGGTCTGTAGTTCTCATTCATAACCATGTTCAAATATTTTATACAATTATAATTTTGGATTATCATTTTCCACACATATAATGCTTAACATAATAAGCTCAAAATTGATATCTTATGTGTTCATTCAGCCTTATGTTGATTGGTTTAAATGGGAAGATGCAAAGCATCCATTGTCAAATGCACCAGAGCCAAAGAGTCGATTCATCCCCTCAAAATGGGAAGCTAAAAAGGCAAGTCATTTCATATTTTATTGATCCAAGATCGTTGAGGAGATAAATAATTTACGTTCAACTTAGGGTTTATTTGAATGGCCATCATTGTTTTAATGAATTACCATTCTGAATTTTATCTGGAGAGGTTCATTTGTGAAATCATGACATGGTTCTATGCTTCATGTTCTGTGCCTGTTTTATGAATCTACAGGTTCTTGGACTTGTCAGGGCAATTCGCAAAGGATATATAAAGTTTGACAAGCCTAAAGAAGAACCCCGTTTCTACATGTTGTGGGGGGACGATGCTAGCTCATCAGAAAAGACTGGGCACTTGTCTTACATTCCTGCACCAAAACCAAATTTGCCAGGTATGATATTATATCTCTTTTTTTTTCACATTGCTTGAATGAATGGGACTTATTAAACTTGATTTTTCTTTTAGGTCATGAGGAGTCATACAATCCTTCTCTAGAGTACATCCCAACACAAGAGGAGATCAATTCTTATCAGTTGATGGATGAGGAAGACCGTCCTAAATTTATCCCTAAAAGGTAACTCAATTCTTGACCTTTTCATTTACATATCTTGTTTATCTTTGAACACCTAGCATCTTAACAATATTTCATCCACTCAGGTTTACATCTTTGAGGAGCATCCCAGCTTATGAGAATGCTGTTAAAGACTCTTTTGAGCGTTGCTTGGATTTATACTTGTGTCCTAGAGTTCGCAAGAAACGTGTAAGTTACCAGTCCATATTGGAGATTAAAGTTAGTCTGCAAGTTATCCAAAGTTCTACGTCATAAAGCTAATCAGAACCTGGACTCTTGATATTGCAGATTAATATCGATCCTGAATCGTTAAAGCCTAAGCTGCCAAGCCGAAAAGATCTTAGACCTTACCCAGCGACGTGCTATCTTGAGTATAGAGGACACAAGGGTGCAGTTATGTCCATTTCCACTGAAGCTTCAGGACAGTGGATTGCTTCAGGTTTGGATGTTTATCTTCAGCATTTATTGTATTATCCATCAAACATCAAATTTATCCTTGGATGTGGATCTTATGTTTTCATGCTCTCTGAAAGGTTCTAGTGATGGAACTGTGCGTTTGTGGGAGGTTGAGACTTGTAGATGTATTAAAGTCTGGGAGTTTGGTGAAATTGTCCAATATGTAGCATGGAATCCTTTGCCGGAGCTTCCTATCTTGGCTGTCACTGTGTAAGGCTTATTGCATATTTCAGTGGGTTTAATTTTGTCGAGCCTTTTATCACATATAATTAAAGCAAGCATACTTTGGCAGGGGACAAGATGTATTTCTTTTGAACAGTGGGTTGGGAAATGAAGAAATACAGAGAAAAGTTAAGGAGCTTCTGCAAGTTGAGACACCTAAAGCTCCAGAAGATTCTGGTCAGTGTAAAAAATGGCTCATGCATTGTTATTTTTTATGGCCAGCGGGAATTTACTTATTTTTTGCCATTTATTGGTTATTTATAGGCAACAAGGTGTCTGGCTGGAGCTGGCTTCAAGATGATGAACATGAAGGAATCAGGTTAAGGCATTTCAAGGTAATTTTCTTTGCTCATTTTGAACATTGGTGAACTAGACTATTTTACTAGTTTTAATGGAAGATATTCATTTGAAAACTTTTTTCTTATTCATCCCGCACTTTCTTTTGCTCTTGCAGGCTGTATATTCAGTTGAATGGCATCGTAAAGGAGACTATTTCTCAACTGTGATGCCAGCTGATATCCTTTTCTTTCATTGTCATTTGATTGTAGTTTCGTTTCTAGTTCTATAAAGTATTGTTCCATGCATGAAGTCTACCGGTCTCACTTAACTTTTCTGTGCTCATTTTTGTTACTTAGTTTTCCTTTTATTTATCCTTTTCTGGCTCTTATTCATTCTTATTCTTTGTAAGAAAACAATTTCATGATTGCAGAGGAATGCTTTTTCCTTCATATGCAGTGAGGGGATGTGTTGCATTCAGTGCCAATGGTTGGTAGATGAGCTGCATGTTATTGTGGATGATGTTTCTAAACTAAAAAAGCATGCATTTCTCATCTTTTGTAGATTCATTGGGTAGTTTTTATTTCCACTTTTTGACAATCCTTTGATCTTATTATGTCCATGAGCTTAGAATTGCTGTTTTGTGTTCTAGTGTTACTAGTCCATGGGGATTTTTTGCATCTTTTTGCCAAAGCAAGGCCATGCTCTGAAGCTCACCCATCTTGTATACTGTATTCTGGTTTTGTTTTCATTTGATTCCAAGGACTGTTAATCTTCTTGTGAAATTAACACGCGTAATGCGGGAAACTCTATATCGAAAAGTGTGATTCATTTATCAGAAATAGGTAGGTATGCATGCTCAAGTCACTTTGAGATATCCATGTAATTAGACATGCATACTAATGCATGCAAACAAAAGCACATGTCAGAGCAATTTTACTTAAAGCCAAAAGAAACAAGAATGCCAATTGCCTATGATCTGTAGCCTTAACCAATTAATTACGTGATTCAAAAGCTATTCTTATCCACCAGCTCTCTAAGAAATTTACACAAAGACATCCATTTAAGCTGCATGGACTTCCGGTGTCAGCAGTTTTTCATCCTACTCGCTCCATCTTCTTTGTTTCAACAAAGAAGAATGTCCGTGTTTATGATCTGTTGAAGCAAAAGCTGATTAAGAAGCTGGAGACTGGATTACGTGAAGTCTCCTCTATTTCAATTCATCCTGCTGGTCTGCTCCTCATTCTTGTTGATAGATTTTCCAAGTCATCATATATATCTCTTTTCCTACAACATTCTTATTCCGGGTTTGACTTCCATGCAGGTGATAATGTAATTGTGGGAAGCAGAGAGGGCAAATTATGTTGGTTTGACATGGACCTTTCATCTAAACCTTACAAAGTTCTCAAGTATGAATTCTGATCATATTATTTGGTCAACTAATTTTAAATCAATATGAAATTTTAAAACAAGTGACATATTTCAAGCATTCAGCCATATGAATCTTACGGAAAATGTATACATGTAAAATCATGTGCTTACTCTTAAATTTGGTGTTTGCCCACCTTTTATGCTTTTATTTCATGTGATGACCATCTTTTCCTGATGTGATTTTCTTTTCATGCCTTATATGATGTGAATTTCTAATTTCTCAGGTGTCATCCCAAAGACATAACCAATGTGGCCTTCCACCGTTCATACCCATTATTTGCATCATGCTCTGATGATTGCACTGCATATGTTTTTCATGGGACAGTTTATTCAGATCTTAATCAGAATCCTCTTATTGTTCCTCTGGAAATTCTCCGTGGGCATGCAAGTTCAAATGGAAGAGGTCAGTGCTTGGTGATACACATGTCACATACACATATGCACACATATTGTCAAGTATGGGGTGGATACATGTCCTATTCCTGAATTAGGATTGGGTTGAAATTTGAGCATATACTACTAGTAGTTACTCTGAGCAAAGCTGGCTCCTCATAAGCACTTGAAGGATATGACTTTCCAATAATAGAACAGTTTTGGCCAAAAGCGCAGCCATAATTTGTTTTACAAGATCTGAGTTGGGGCAAAAAAATCCATGTTCATTACAGATCTGATACAACTTCACCTCTGTGATGTTCAACATATTTTGATTCTCATAATCATCACTCTACATCTTCATTGGCTGGTTGGACGGATATAACAGGAAGTACTGATCCATTTTGGCTATTAATACTCTCCTCTCGTCACATAATGATACAAGTTATCAAATTGATTCTTATTTATTGCTAGAAGTGATAGTATGGGGTTGCATTGTGGTTAAACTTTCTGTTTCCTGTGTAGTATTTGTAGCATGTCATATTGTATATGTGCTATGAATTTACATACCAGTCAAAAGTACCCTCCCAACATCAACTGTTGAGATGAAACTGACACAGTTGTAATTGATTCTGGATTGTATTGTAGGAGTATTGGACTGCAAGTTCCACCCACGGCAACCTTGGTTATTCACTGCTGGTGCTGATTCTTTGATAAAACTTTATTGTCACTAGATGATGCAAAAAGAAGAATGTATTATTTCAGGCCAGTTTGAGAAAGATTGCAAGCCAAATCACGTAGGGATTAATGAAGTTGGAGCTGTATTGTGTGGTAGAAATTACAGTCCAGGCATTACAAATAGGTTCAGCTACTGATATTCCATCATTTGGTGTTGCATGTGGTATTCGCACAGGCCTTGATTATAATTTTGACGGTGACAGAAAATTTATTCTTATTATCATTTTAATCCAATGTTGATTCTCTTCGTTTTGGTGCCTGGGAATTTCTTTTATTCAATTAATTGAGTCATTCAATTCTTAATAGTAGCTTCAATTAACCAATGAAGTAAAGCAATGGTGAGAAGAGATACTGCCTGGAAACATAACAGAGATGGCTTGGATGTGGAACTGATTCAAATAGGTATTCTAAGCTTCCTATTCTGGAGTCTGTTCTATGCTTTTATTCCAGCTCTATTTTTAGAACAGCATCCGTAGCCCATTTGCCAATGACTATCTGATGATCTGACTGCTGGCCACTGCAAGTTTCCATTGTGGCTATAAAACTATGGCTGGCTGCCACTTCGCATCACAAAAAAGAGTTACAAGACTCCAAAGATCTTTTCGGAGCATGTTCTTAATAAAATATAAACTTGGGTGAAGTTTAAAATATGATTTATTGTTCTTTAACATGTTGGAATTTGATGGTTTATAATAGCCTAAGCTATTTCTATTTTTATAATGTACTAGATAGGTTGCCTGTGCGGCGGGTTGGTTATTTCTGAAAACATATGGTAAGATAATTAAAAAAAATTGTTTTTTAAATATGTATTCACGAACCGGTAGCATTAAAAATATATAATTTGTTTTTTAAGTAACAAATAAGTAACATGAAAAAAATTTAATTAAACTGTGTCTCGAAATTCATATAAAAATTTAATTATAAAATGTAAAAAGATATCAATCTAACATAGAAATTTTTCGAGCAACTCGAAATAAAAAGTGACATGATAAATAAAACAAATATGAAAGCTCAACTTTTAAGTAAGGAATAAAGTCTCAACAACTATTAGCAAGTAAAGAATAATAAATGTTTGTCAATTTTTTGTTACGGCAAGGACTTTAATAACTTAGTTAAGTGTCTGCAAAAATATTTTATGTTTGGACCTAATGTATAAAATAAATATGGTACATACCTCAAACACTCATCTTATAACATAAATTCCCCCCCAAGAGAAAGCAACTTAAGAGCACCTGAAACCTTTAAACTTTCTTAATCAAGCATTGGCCAAAAAACTCTTAGATGTAAATCAAAAAACCTATGTACGCATCTAATTAAACAATCCAATAACCATTGTATAAAGTAATGAAAAAAAATTCATCAACAATAAACAAAAATAAAATTGAGAAAACCAAGCGAAAAATAAAGATCAAGATATCTCACATCGCAACACCAGTAATTTACGTGGTTATGTTTAATAAAATCCTCTATAAAAATAAATATATAATAGAAAAACACATAAAATTTGTAATAAAAACTGACACACACATAAAAATTATTGAACAATAATTATATATATAAAAAAAATTTAAGGCTGCACGTAACACATAAAATTTATTGAACAATAATTAAAAAAAAAAAACAGTGCAAGGCTGTATATATGAAAAATCTTATAAAAAAATCAATATTCAAAAACAATATTTAATCTATATAAAGTTAAAAAAAAACCACAGATAAATCATACCTATCTAAACATAAACCAAAAATTTATTTGAAACAATATATACAAATGATGCATTATTTTTTTAAAAAATTTTTTAAAAAAATAATATAAAAAAAAACTAGGCCAAGCGCTTACGGGCTTGGTAAGCTAAGCAATTGGACAACATGATTTTCTAGGACAAGAGAGAGGAGAGAGAAAGGGAGGGAAAAACCCCGGTTGGAGCTCCTTCGTGATCTGCGGCACACACACTATGCCATTATACCTGGGGTGGCGAGGCATATCGAATGCCGCCTTTTATGGCGACACTCGATTCTGTTTTGTGACCACACGCGTCGCTCAAATGGCATGGACAACACACACCCATGGGCACGGGCACATGCTTAGTACGCGTTAACTATTTCTGAATATAAATAATAATTTATATACATATCAATACTCAATTACCCCTAACCCAACATGATATTTACAATAAAATCATATGGAAACGATGAAAACACCTCTACATGCAACCTTGTTTTTGTTGAAACCCAAGGGTAATTTCGTATTTAAATTGTGTTCAATAAACAGAAAAGACAGAAAAGCCTCTCAACACATGCATATTTTCTCCCCCTTCAAAGGTATGATTGTATCTTCACTATTTATTTATTTTTTTTTTGAAAAAGACAAAAGAAGCTCTCAATCCAAAGGTTAAAATTTTGTGCCCTGAAAGACTAATTAGTATCTATATTGTAGCCCAAAAAACCCGAATGGATCATTTTATCCTCAATCATTCTTTCAATACCAAATGTATCACATGGAAAAGACAATCCTACCCTCAACTGCATACTAAACGACTTTCTTTAGCAAAAATAATTTCACCATTACACTGCTTCAATCTATAATAATCTATGTCTAGATAAAGAGTGAAATGAATACTGGTTTTTTATTTTTGTTATAATATTAAATCATCTTTATTCAATATTAATTTAATGATTTAGATTAAATTCAAGACAAAACATGACATGAAAGAACATTGAAGAATCAGACTGTCATAAAATTCATTAGTCACCAGAGCCTTGTTGACATGTTTTCTTCCCCTTCCTGTTCATTCATTAAACTTGATAAAGCTTTTCGACCTTGAGAGCTGCTCAAATTTGCAAGGAAGTGGTAGAACCCTAAATTACAACCCCAGTTTTAAAAGAAGCTCCTTCCATCTTGGCGTGACTTCCTCAAAAATGTAAGTTAAAGGAGAAACTAAAACACCGCTGCCTCCAATCTACATCAAAATATGTACAAGAAGCCATGTTAACCCATTCCTGTTAGGATGGGATTCAGATAATAAATCTAGCCATGGTTTAAACGCATGCATCAGAGGTAATGATGTAGAGTTCACAGAGTGACATTACGACATTGTCACATACACATAATAGAATTCAAGCCAATACAGAAGGGTTCTGGAGACCTGTCATGTCCACACCAAACCAAAAGTTTGTCGTGTCAGGATTGCCAAGTTAAATTATGCAGAGCTGTCATTGATATATAAGTTATCTACAGAGATTGAGGGATGTAGTGTTCAATGAGACAAAAGATTACCACTCCGCCGACCCAAACCCCTCCTGATTAGATTTACGGCAACTAACAGCGAGAGTAAGAATAAACAGAATATCAAGTGCACTCTTCTCAGCATTGTATATGGATCCAGTTTGTGTATCACGGCATCCTGCTTCTATTAGTCAATTATGGTTAGACAACTCACCTCTCTCAGCTGCTGCACAGACTTGTATAATGCTTTCTTTGGAACACATATCACTATAGCATAGTAATCAGGGGTAACCTTTCCATTATGTTTGCAGAAAACTGGACTTATAGTAGGTCCCTGTAATAAAAAGAACACACATGAGCTTCCAAATTGCAAAAACCTGAGGGGGTAGATAGGTGGTTAGCATCTCAGCATTCTCGGCCTCATGAGGCTTTGGTCTTTGATTTTACCCGTTTTGGTAGTGTGGATTTGGTCAAGCAAAAATACTGGATATGCTAGTCATTAATTGGATCTTAAACTAAAGATAGAGGGCACGAGAAACTTTGCTTCTGTCTCCAACCTCACCTCCAATCCGGACAGAGATGGTTGGCTGCACACTCGTCCAGCCACTTCCTCTGCACTACTTCCTCTCATGTGTGCAGTCACCTGCCATGATATGAGAAAGTGTTAAAACAACAGAACCTGAACAGGAAAGAGAATATGGTGGGAGAGTGAAGATTGAGAATGATGATAACCACACCGTGAACTGATCAACCGCCCTCAAATGAGCCTCAAACCTTTCTAGAATCTCTTTTGTTCTGCACCTCACGTCCTTTTGTTCGACCAATGATTTTCTCCTAGCAACAAGAACAGGCTGAAGAATGTATGAATTTTAAGGTAAGACAAAATGTATCAAAGGCAGAATGTAAAACCAGTTATTAAAACAGGTTATAAACAAAAATGAAGAAAAGAAAAGAAAAGAGAAACCCTCTACTGAGCTACAATCAATGCACCTTGATCGCATACCTGGCTCTCCAACAAAACTCCACCTTCAATTTCTTTCAAGTTGTTTTCTTTCAGTGTTGTTCCACTGCTCACAAGGTCCAAAATAGCATCAGCTATCCCCATCTACAATAATAGAAAAACGATAGTCTCAGTAGATACATGTGTACGGCCAGATTATAAAATTCACATAATTATCATTGCTCAAGAGGTGGAAGTCGCAAGTGAATACAGCAGAAGTGCAGCTCATTAAGACTATTGTTAATGATAATTAGAATTTTCCAGATTAAGAACACTTGACCTCATTGCAGCCCCACTTGGCTTAAAATATCTCTAACCAAGAGGATGTCAAAACGTGAAAAGTTGGATGGAAATTAATATGTTAGTCACTGAATATTCATAGCATGTCAACAAGGTCAGATCTTTAACTTTTGACTCATGCAAATAATCCAATGAAAAACAAATAAATACTGTGATGCACGGTTTCAAAGAAAAGAGAGGATACAGAGAAGACGGGGAAGGGAGGAAGACATGTAATCTCCATGTAAGCGTGGGGATACAGAGCATCATCATCCAAGATAAGAAACTCTTAAACCAAGAAGCAAGAGACAACTGGAGAAGTGCAGCTCAACAGGATCAAGTTATGTAATCTTTTCTAGATTAAGAACTGAAATCTCGACCTTATCAACTCCTTTTTTCCTGACTAAACCACCAGGACTAAAACATTAACCATGACAATGTCTAAATGTTGAAAATTGAAATGAAATATTCTCATTGCACTGAAATCACAGGTCAATGGATTTTCATGGTTAGTGAAGACAGTCGAATTCTGTGAAGTTATTTACTGATTTGTTAATAGTTTAATGAGAAAAATCAAACGGAAAGACAATGTCATATAAAAGAAAAGTTGAGCATGTCTCATAATTTGTTTCTGCAGGAAAAAAAGGAGATTGATAAATATGAAATGATGAACTGGGGGATCACGTAAGAACTGTATGTCTACTGCAGCCTGCTGAGTTGTGGTAAAATAAATCAAAACTATCTTCCAAGAACCTCATTCACGAGGCAAGAACCTCGGTGGGTCAAGAAAAAAAAACAGGATTCCTCCCCGTTTCTCTTTGCATTAATGCACCAGACTAGAAAGAATTGGACTTTCGAAGTTCTCTTTCTAATCTGTGCAAAGATAAAGTTTATTATAAAACACCAAATAGTTAAGTCCTGTAAAAAGAATCAAAATAGACAAGGATAAAAACTAAGCAAAAGAAAAGAAACCTAACAAAAAAGGGGCTGGGGCACTTTCTAATCGGTGAAAAGATTATGTTCATTATAAATTCAAAATAGCTGTCCCGTAAACGCAAAAGATAAGAAGTCCAACGAAAAAAGAAGCAGAGACAGGGCCGGTGTCATGAAGCTAAATCTTCAATATGTAATGGTAGTAAATATATGACATACAATAACTGTATAAATAAGCTTAGTTACTGGCAACATTCTATTGGCTTTTCATTCAGGCTTACCTGAAATATCAAATCATTCAAAACAATATTCGATAAGGAAAAAAGTGATTCACTTATATTAAAGAATCGATTCTCACCGCAGGAGCAGCTTCCAGTGCTCCATCAGCAGTTGAAAATGTCACATTCACGAACCCATTATCCCTCATAAATTTAGGACCAAGCTGTACATGAAGGCAAAAGAGAATTAAATTCAAATGGTTCACCAAAGGCAAATGCAAGAGAAAATGTTCCCAGAAAGCATTCATCAGGGTATGTTATAATAAAGTTATCATACGTGAGTGAAGCCAGTAGCTATTCGTAGAGGTTTCGAAGCTGTCCATTGAGGCATTTGTGATAGCTCCCTCAGTGAATTTATACTTTCAAATATCCCATGATTAGGAATCTGAAAGGAAAAAAAAATGAAATGTTATGGACGGTGAAAACTATGTGCAAATCAGCTTCAAAGGTTGAAGTTGACTTCAAGTAGAAAAAGGGAAAATTTACTGCAAGGGATAAACGGCAGTCCCCGTATCCAAGAGCATCATGAACAATGATAAGATCTTCATTTCCCTGACAAGGAGTTTTAGATTGAATAATAAGTTTCCAATGTAAATGCACTCTTTAATTGTGATAGAAAGAAACAGAAACAAGCTTGGAAAGGAAATGATGCAACCAAATGATTTTCATTTCTCCAACCATGTACTTTTTCATATTAAAACAGAGAAACAACGGTTGAATTCACCAGGTAAAGAATAAAATAACCAATGCTCGATCCTAAGCTTGGGAATTTACCTTTGCAGTAAGAGTTTATGGCCTAAAGGCCGTGTATACCGAGTATTTTGCAAGGTACAAGAATTCAGTTGTCTTAGTATTGTAGGGAACCCTTTATGTAGTTGAGATTTGTTCAATTAGAAATCATCATTAACAACAGCAACACTCAAGAACCCTTGATAATTGAGATTCGACCATTAGCAACATTAACAGCATTTACCATGTTCCAGCTATTCACAATTTAGGAAAGGAAAAAGGAAGGGAAGGGAGATAATGTATCACCAGATTAAACATGCATCTATTGCATTTTAACCTCACTTCTAAAGATGGAAATGCTTTAAGAATCGAACAAGAACATGTGCCAACGGTTTCCTACACTGAATCTCAATGCCAACATTTCAAAAACACATAAAATCAGTTGTCTCTATGAGGTTGAAACTAAAAAGGGGAGAAGAAGATTCAATGTGCTCTAATAAATGAACATTAATTACTCACTAAAAGATCCAATGAGTAGTATCCTTTGTATGTTTTAATTAATACACAAAAGGGGTGAGTAACTTCTCCAGCTTGGATCTCATAGACATCAATGAATAGACATAGTAAAAAAAAGATAGCCAAATAACATCCACAGTACACTATAGTTAGTCCTTAATTCTGCTTACCAGTCCATATTCACTGAAAGTATCAAAACCCACAATTCCAAGGTCCAGATCTCCTGACAACAACTTTCTTACAATGTCTTTGGGTCGTTGAAACCACACTTCCAAGTTGGAAAGCTGTACAAGAGTCAAGAGTAGTTGCAGTAGTAATAATGTAAACAAAAAACTATTACAAATGCCCGTTTATCGTATATAGTATCAATCAAATTAACATCTCGAGAGAGATTAGAAACCTGAGGAATTTCTGCAACGTACTGTCGAGGGTTGACTTGCTTCACCAACAACTGACAATCCTAAACCCAACAATAATCAAGACAGACTTCATTTATATACGTGGGGACAAAACAGAAAATTGAAAGAGACAGACATTACCATGCACTGATGTAGAATGCAGTAACATTACCTTGAGGAGATCGAGAGTATCGGCAGCCATGCGTCCTTTGCTAGGCAAACCGAAACGAATCACTTTTCTTTCAGACAGTACACTAGTACTAGTCTCATTTTTCTCAATAACAGCAACAGATTGCTGCTGCTGGGGCAAGCGGCAAGCAATGCTGCTGCTCCAAGTGGCATGTGGCCATCGTATTTGAGAGCAAGGGACATGAAAACATGGAGGGAGAGAAAGGGAGGAAGAGAGAGGAGAGGAGCATTGTTGGAAGTTTGGCAAGTGAAGTCGCAGAGACATCTCTATTGAGTGTGGGACTGAGCGAAGAGAGAAAGAGAGAGATGAGGCAGCAGGGAAGAAGATGGATATGCTGTAATTGATTCTCTTGGCTTTCTGCTGTTTTGTCAGCTACACTCGTGGTCGGAAAATGAACTATTTACGGTGATAACCACGTGCTTCACAACACATTGTCCTTTGGAAAACTTCAAACGATAAAGCTTACCACCATTACTGCTTACTGCTTATTTTATCATGATAACTTTAGCATCAAATTATTAGAAGTATAATAATTTTGATTTGACGTGCTATTAGTTCTATAAAATTAACAAAAACTTTAAATGCATCAGTAAAATAATATAACAAAAGACACATTCTAATGATTATTGGAATACTAAAATGAACTTTTTTCCCTTCTTAAAAATTCAGCAAAACTTGCAACTGGGGATATGTTTATCCTTTCTAAAAGATTCATTGGCCATTGCAAAATTAATTGAGATAAATTTGTTATTTTTTTTACACAGTGAAATGATTTTATTTTCTTTAAAAGCAAAAAAAAAAAATGTGAGCTTTTCTACCTTTTCAATATTATTTGCACAATAAAATTACACTTATACCCTTAAAAATAAAAATAAAAACACGCTTTTTAGACCTTTTATTTGTTTTGGAAAAATAAAATAAATTTTTTGTGATTAAAATAAAAAAATGAATAAGCTTGAGTTTATGGGTTTTTTTGTCTTTTTATTTTGGTTTATTTAATTTATAGTTTTCATGTTCTAGTTGTCAATTTAGTCATTTGATAAAGATGAAAATTAAGGCAGTGAGTCAACATTGAGACATTGCTTTTGGATGATGCGAATAACGTTATTCGATGGTTAAACAACACCTTTCAGGATGGTATTCGCTTCATCTTGGTGGTGCCTCCATGATTGGATGATGTGTGTGATCGTTGAATTTATGGTTTGAAGTCGACGATCTTTTCCCCCCTCACCTCTTGATTTTCACGCTAGCCCTTTAAATTTTCAAAAAAAACCCTTTAATTTAATTTTTTTTTCCCCTTCAAATTTACTTATTGTTCTTTTTATCTCTATTTATTTTATTTCAAATAATTTTTTAAATTGAATTGTTTTTTTAGTTTCATTCCCTTTAAACTGTTTTTCATATGTCAAACTTAATCATCGTTCTTTTTATTGTTTTTTTTATTGAGAATGTTTTTTAAATTGAATTTCTTTTACAATTTCCTTGGTTTTTAGTTTCTTATTTTTATTTTTTATTGTCGTTTTTTCTGCATTAGAAATTTTAAGGTATGCCAATATATGTGCAATCCTACCACTGCACATAGACAGAGTTGTAAAAGAGTTTTAAGGTATTTTAAAGAAACAGTTAACCAAGGCCTTCTCTTTTTCCTTCTGCAACAACACAGTTGCAAGCATTTTCCGATGCAGATCGGACAAATACATAAGATGACAGACAAAGTACAGGAGGAGGTTATGCGGTGTTTTTAGGTAAGAACTTGAAAGCGGGTGTAGAGATATTTAAATATTAAGTTAGAGTTGTTTAAATACAAAAATAATTATGTAGTTTCAAATAATGATATATCAATATTTTATTTTATTTAATAGTTTAAAAACTCA
>Ga0325400_1001924_pt1 | contig 17641 bp, 9 predicted proteins | sample PopdelMetagenome_2_FD_205662 | JGI IMG/M metagenome (GOLD analysis project Ga0325400, IMG submission 205662) | Populus deltoides microbial communities from Bellville, Georgia, United States - Xylem-PdKOR-R1 | ecosystem: Host-associated > Plants > Phyllosphere > Stem > Wood/Secondary xylem... | reverse complement strand
TATTACCTGTAGAAGTTGATTCATAACCAGCCATGGTGGCAGTCCTTGCCACATCTATTCTCTCCCACCACTTGCTATTATTTGCCAGCTTTAATTTGATCTCTTCTTCTTCTTCTTCTTCTTCTTCTTCACTTCTTCTCTTTTGATCTCTCTGATTTCGTCTTTACTTAAATAATTTATGCTAGAAAATATACTTCAGATCATCGAAACCAGAAGATAAAAAAAATTTCATGTCATGATTTTTCCAGAGAAATTGAAAAAATATTAAAAAAAACATTGAGAGATCAGAGGAATTAATATATACTATCAAATATATGTTTTATAGCAAGTGAAAACAAAAATTAGACTAATTAATATGCAATATATATTTCTTGAAGATGAAGATGGAAATGAAAAGAAATTATAGAAAGTCTGGGGTGTGAAGAGAAAAAAAAACTAGAAAAGGGAATTAAGCAAAGGGAATCATTTATGTGGTATGAATGGATACACCGGATTATAATCTTTTATTTTTGCCCTTTAACTATAAAGGTATCTCGAATTTATTTTATTAGGGTTTATTAGAATTCCTACCTAGAAATTGTCAATAGGCGTTTAGTCTTTTGGTCGTTGTTTTTTTGATATCAAACGAAAGGTCAAGAATACATTAGGTAATGGAATTGTTTATTTAATTACACCATATATACTGTATACTAGAAATAATCAACAAGCCTATGGTCCCATCGGTACGTTCTTGTCTTTTAATTAATACCAATCAAGAGATCACGTGTGTTAAATATTGAGTCTGTTTACTTACATCATATATATATATATATATATATATGTGTGTGTGTGTGTGTGTGTGTGTGAGAGAAAGACATAATTAAAATCAACTAATCGGTTTTATTATGATATATACCCAAACTAATCTTCTATTGTATTAAACTCGAATCCTTCTTAATTTTTATATATACTAATTCGTAATAAATATACATCTTTTTCAAGGAAAAAAAAACCCTTGTTAGCTAGATAGAAAAGATATGGTGGTGAGGATTTTCATGATGTATATCTCTTTTTTTTTATATGATTTGTTTCAACAATGGTAATGATTGATTGTGAAAAAACCATCTCACTTGAAAGTTTAAGCAATTAGCTGGTGAGGTTTCAATATATAATTTATATTATTCTCTAATATACCTCTTCAAATGAAAGCTCTTTGGGCTTGAAACTTACATAAATTCACATTACCTTGTGCTTAATTTTTATCAAATAAATTAGGAGGTTGAGTTTGAACTCATGACTTATTGGTCATCAAAGCTCTGATACCATGTCAAAGAACCATCTTAACATAATATAGTTAAACTATTATGTAATATTTCAAGATATGATTTATATTATTCTCTAACATTTATTAATAAAAAGTTTTGTCGCAATGATTTTTCTATGGAATAGTGGATTATTTGGCATATTAGGAACAAATTCATATTTGAAGCAATCATTCTAGATTGAGAATATGTTTTTTGTTTTTTTTTTCACAATGTTGCATCTTAGATTAGTTGCTATAAATCTAGCTTCATATATACTGGCATGGATCTATTAAGGAATAAAGAGTGTGTAATAACTTGGAATAATTAGTGTCCGTAACTTATTATATTACTTTCTACTAAAACTATTGTTTTATTTTTTCTTTGTCATGTTAGATTTTCATCCATTACATAGCTAGCTTTATATGTTTTTTTTATATTCAAAAAATGAAGAGAAAAAAAAAAGAAGTGATATGGCTCACAAGGAAAGGAAAAACTTTTTTAAAGAAGAGAAAACATAGTGGTGGAAAATAGGTGATGTAAAAAAAATTAATTAAGCAAAGACAAAATTAAAGTTAATATATTAATTGCTTCATTATAATTTTGTAATACTTTAGTATATAGGAATACATCTAATAAACCTATTTTTAACGAGCCTAAAAAACCCTTATAACCCTTCTTTCTTGGGCTCCCTTCGGCATGCCCAAGGGAATAAGTATGCCTCGAGTGGGGGCTTAACAGTGTGCTAAGCCCTAGGCACACTGGGTTTAGCGCCAGACCCAACTACGATTGAGCTTGATAGCGTGCTAAGCCCCGGCATGCTAGGCTTAGTAGTATATCAAGCCCCTAGCACACCCATAAGAATGTGCATCCTCCCTTAGAACACCCAAAGGAATAATCATCTTTCTTGGCATGACTCTTGAGCTTGGCATTCCGCCAAGTCCACGATAACACGGGTTTGACAAACATACCAAAGTCAAGGCACTTGAACTTGGCATTTCACTAAGTCCACGATAACATGAGTTTAACAAACATGTCAGACCCAAGATACTTAGACTTGGCAGTTAGACAAGTCCAAAGTAACGTGGGTTGTCAAATCCAAGGTACTTAGACTTGACAGTTAGCCAAGTCCAAGATAAATTCGGTCTAGCATACATGTTAGATCAAAAGTACTTGAACTTGGCAATTAGCCAAGTCTAAGGTAACACTTATTAACAGTTAGCCAAGTCCAAGATAAATTGGGTCTAGCATACATGTTAGATCAAACGTACTTGAACTTGGCAATTAGCCAAGTCCAGGGTAACATTTATCTAGTAAACATATAAAACCCAAGGTATTTGGATTTGGCAATTAGCCAAACTCAAGGTAATGACCATACTTCTTTGACACACCTAAGAGAATGACTATCCTCCCTTTAGCATGCCCAAGGACGACCATCCTCCCTTGGCCCGCCTAATGAAATGAGGTAATGTGAGTCTAGTAAATATGTCAGACCCAATGCATTTAGACTTAGTTATCCGTCAAGTTCAAGATGACGTGAGTTTGGCAAACATGTCAGATCTAAAGTACTTGGACTTGACAATCAGTCAAGTCTATTGCACTTGGATGTGGTAGTTAGCCAAGTTCAAGATAATGTTGGTCTAACAAACATGTCAGGCCCATAATACTTGGACTTGATAGTTAGCTAAGTTTAAGGTAACATGTGTCTGACAAATATATCAGATCCAAGGTACTTGGACTTGACAGTTAGCTAAGTTCAAGGTAACGACCATCCTCTCTTGGGCAAACCCTTAACATGGGTCTGGCAATCTTGTCAGACCTATGGCATTTGGACTTGATAAGCAGCCAAATCCAAGGTAACAATCATTCTTCTTTGGACACGCTCAAGAGAATAATCATCCTTCCTGGTACGCCTTGAGATAATGTGAGTCTAGAAAATATGCCAGACCCAAGACACTTTAACTTGGCTGTCCGCCAAGTCCAAGGCACTTAGATGTAGCAATCAACCAGGTCTAAGATAATTTGGGTCTAACAAATATGGCAGACCAAAGGCACTTAGATTTGACAATTAGTTAAATTCATGGTAACGACCATCTTTCCCTGGGCACGCCCAAGGGAATGACCATCCTCCCTTGGCACGCCCAAAAAATGACCAACCTCTCTTGGGTCTAACATCGGGAAAGAACTTAGCCTACTTGGGCTTAGCTGCATTTGACATCTTGGACCCCACTCTCTTACACCTTTTAGGTGTATAAAAGTCCTTCAAGGACCCACCATATTCCAATCAAATATTAATATAGATGTAAAGATATTTATTCCTCATTAAATGCTATCAGGATAAGATTATACATTTTAGGTGTATAAAAGTCCTCCAATGACCCACCATATCCCCATCAAACATTAATATAGATGTAAGTGATATTTATCCCTTATTAAATGCTATCATGGTAAGATTACACTCTAGACCCTTATTTTCATAAAATAATAAGATTTATGAGCTATAAATACACCATGAGACCTTCAGAACAAAAGTTCACAAATTTTATTATGTACTGCATATATATTTTCAGAGTATATCTCTCTAGAATATACTTGTATTTTTTCTCTCTAAAAAGATATTTATTTAAACATCAGAGAGTCTTTACCTCCACCAAAAGGAACCTTTTACAAGTATTAGCTACAAACCACCTTTGCCTACCAAGCACCAAATATAAGCTATCAACTATCTTGGCTAGGAAGAATGGATGAGATTACTAAGACCAACTGAATAACCGATTATCCAACCTGAGAGCTCTATTATTATGCTAGTTGGATTTTTTTGAACTTCATTAGCATCATTAAGTTAATTTATCTAACTTACATTCATTCATTAGCTTTATTATTATTAGTATTATTATTTTGTGTTGTGTTGTTTCTTTTATTATTATTATTTGAATAGGAAACGGAGTATATGCTTCAAAATATATATATGCTTTGCACATGGAGTTGTTATTGACACTTCTCTAGTTGCTAATTAATAACCCTTTGGATTTTTATTTTTTTAATTTATAATTTGACAAGATTGTCTTTCTCTTTTCATACAAAATGGTAACATTACCTTAAAAAAAATAACATTAACAATATCAAGTACATCGAATGGAAAAACATAAATGATATATATATAGTGAGATGTGATTTATCCAGAAGAATAATTATTATAAAAAACTTGTCATTCAAAGGGTTCAAGACAAATTATAATCCATGGCTATAACCTCTCTTGTATAGTAAATTTAATTGTATCTATCATAAGTTCACTGAATGAATAAGGAGAGGGAGTGTCCAATTTGTTCAAGGCAAAGACAGAAGCAAAAGGCAAAGCAAGCATCCTCTTGTCCCCTGTCGTCCTCAGCTAGCTAGCCACATGCTCTCTCCCAGCTGATGCATGACCAGCTGCCCCCACAACCCCACACCATTTTTACATTGGTGTCGCGGGAAACCAATGGCCCTTGCCCCTTTCACATGTCACATCAATCACTTTGCCAAGTTATTTTCTTACACTATATATATATATGCCCTAAGAGTTTCTCGCAATATTTGCAATATCATTAGATTTGTTTCACAAGTGGCATATATATACACTTGCCCAGAAATTAATACTAACAAGGAATGATCTTCTGAATTGGAGAATTTGTAATGATTGATCACACCCACCATTGGTATTGCTACGTACTCCCTTTTTTTCTTCAGTTCTGTATCCATATCGATCAATGAAGTTCTATATATTTTGTGTTGCAAAGATGAAAAAACTCCCAGGAAGGGAGATTATGATTGGACCCACGGTAGCTGAACTGGAAGGAAGCTTGATCGATGACAGTACCCGTGTTCGTCAGCTAATTCCAATTCAATTGTCTAAGGTTGGGGTCCTCACGTACAAGTGGAGATTGCATACCATGCTTCAGTCTTGGCTTACGTTCAATACATGCCAAGCAATCACGTCTCCTTTTTTAGTAATGAATGAAAGTACTACCATCCCCACTTGTATCAATATGTATATATAGGCCCCTGCTGCCATGGAGAGTACCAATACCCTAGCAGCTTGATTTCCATCCTTCACGTCTCCATTTTAAGTCATGAAAGCACCACCCCACTTGTACCAATATGCATAGGTCCCTCCTGCCATGGAGACCAATACCCTAGCAGCTCAATTTCCCTCCGTCAGCATGTTGGATACTCTGCTCGATTAACACCGACTTGCCTGGAAGAAAAATTAAAATCATTTGAGCATTTTTATTCCAACATGCACCCCTTTTTTTCTTTGGCATTTCAGTTTTTCGATCATCCGGCCCCCGGCCTCTAACTCAACTACGTACAGTCACATAATCCAACCTCTAAATCAACATTTAAATGCTACTCGTTAATTAGTTTTTGGTTACATTAATTAATTATTCAACTTAGTTAATGTTTGAAAAGGCATATGAAATAAATATAGAAATAATTAATAAAAATATGTCTAGCACTTAGAAAGACCAAAAATAAATATGTTTTTAATTAATTTTCCTTCAAAAACAAAAAAGATAGGACAACATGTCATCTTTATCTTCACTATTTCTATTTATTCTATATAAAAACAATAATTAAATACTACTTTATAATTATAATGGTATTTACGAACAAGATTTGTTCTATTGAAACAATTGTTTACTTAAAACACACAGATTGATTATATGGAGAGAGAAAAGTAAGAAAAACTTGAAATTAAAGCTTCGATATCCATGACAGCATCTTCCATGGCGTGTCTAATTAACTAGGCCAAGTGGATGAAACTTGGATTGTATTTAATTTAAAACACTTACAGCATACAATATTCCACCCCGTCGATGCCATGGATTAATTATTTTTTATTTTAATGTATATTTTGCCATACAAACTGTAAGTCCAATTAATAGACAGATCGATGACAAATTAAGTATTATACTGAAACCTAAAAAAAACACTAAATTTCCTTTTCTTGATTGCCGCAGGTGAGTTTGACTGCCTCTCTTTTTTCTTTTCTTTTTTATCTATCCATCAAATTATATGATTCCAGAGGTTGTTAGATTTCCACTATATATTTTGTTGCAGTTCATGACCAATCAAGTTCGGTAGATTATTAGATTAATCTCGGCCATATCAATTATTAAATACATGATCTGTAAATAAATAAAGAAATCAGGCCTTTTGAGTTGAGAACAATGGAAATTAAAAAAAAAATAAAGAGGGTATGAGAATCCTTGACGTGGGAATCACTCTTAACAATTTTTAAATAAGCATCTTGCTTTAAAATTAAGAAAAAAAATAGATTTGATTAAAATAAAATAATTTATTTTTATATAGGTTTAGAGTAAATTTATATATACTTTCTGTTAACAGAAACATCTGATACTATGTACCTTTATTTTTGTTAAAATGTAATTAAAAACAATAGCTAGACTTTACCTATTTGATGAGATGCTTGTTCGTCACAAGAACGTAGTTAACTTGAACATGAGATCATGATTACAATCATAATATATATAACCCTAGATCGATCAGTACTGCATTAATTAATTAATTTGTTTTCCCTTTTCTTTGTCATCCATGGTTTACTAAGATGCTAGCTTGCTTGCCACTAAAATTCAGTGCAAAAGTTCAAAATACAAACATGTATGATGTCAATATTGTCAACAAGTGAAGTGGCCCACGATTCAATAAGTTGAAGATCGGGACCGGGGAGTGAACATAATTAAAGGGAGATGGAGCACATTAAGCTTGACAAAAGCCTAACAGCACTACCAAATAATCTAATTTTATAGTAAAAAGCAGGAGCAAGTTGCAGATGGCTTTATAATTAAATTAGAGTACTGGCCGTGTAAGCATATAATGTGCCATGCATGTGGTGGACACCGAGCCCGTTTGTCATCTAATCCCATCAGGGATCGTTTTCGATTCAATCCCCTGGACAAAATCCCTTCGATTCTGATGGTAGTGGCCCCGAAATTACCTGCCAATAGCAAGCCGTTAATTGTTTCCAACGAGGAACCCTACTCGAGCTAGAGCCAGGTTTTTCACACAGCAGATTTTCCAACTCTTTTTGTTGTTAAGAACCCAGGACGGACGTACCTGTGGTGGTAATGCCGGGTCATTTTAGAGAGAGAGAGAGAGAGAGAGAGAGAGAGTAGGGGAGACGTCCACTTCCCGTTCCGAATTAAATCATTAATCCATTAGAAAAGTCGAACGAAAACGGTAGTGAATATTTTCTCGAGTGGGCGATCAAGGACAAAACAGGTGACATGTGGACGTGCTGACAAGCCATGGGTTCACGTGATGGAGCTCCACCTGGATGAGTGGTAGGTGCGCGTTTAAGCAATAATTGGTGCCTCCAGGTTGATTGTCATGGTCACGTGATCATGTTCTGCTGTGGATCTTGGTCGTGTGGAACTCGATGACCTTTGCCTTGAATATGATCAAGTCCACAGATACGATCAACCAGCCGTTGCTGCCTTTCGGGTCCACAAACCTTTGGGCTCTTTTGCTTTCAAAACCCACTGGATTAATTTACATTTCCTTTTCGTTAAGACTCGTACTGATTGGTTTGCTTGTTTTTCATAATTACAGGTGGAACAAAGCATTCGTCCATGGTGAAAACCAGACGGACAAAGTCCCTAGTTTACAGCCAAGTCTATCCTTCGATGAGGATGTTGGAGAAACTTTGAATCTGACCAATTAAATCCCAAGTCTGCTGTTTTGATAATTCTTGAGGAAATTTGTTTTCTTTTTTTTTCTAATTGCGTTTCAAGATGTATTTGGCATAAAATACATTAAATTAATATTTTTTTTTTACTGTTTTCTAATGATTTTGATTTTCTAGTTTTAAAAATAAAAATATAAAATATATAAAAAAATATTTTAATATATTTTAAAGTAAAAAATTTCAACCATAACACTAAATACACACTTGATAAAAAAAATTAATCATAATATATCTGATAATATGTGAAGTGATATGTTATTATTGTTAGTGCTTGTCTCTTGTCGGTCATTTCTGATAAATCATATAGGATTTAACTTATTTGTGCTTATATATTGATAATTAACAAATAAAATAAAATTATAAGATAAGCGGTTTCACTATATCCCTTTTTATAAATTATTATTTATTAGAATGATTTTTTTTCTTTGTTTTTTTCCAATCAATGCTTTTTTTATTTTTTAATATTAAATTTATTTTTTATTATGTTATCTCACTCTCATTACATAGATCATGGGTTTGGTATATTAATCTGGTTGACTCGTTTTTTTTAATTGATTTTTTTTTAATTTTATCTTTTAATATGAGGTTGATTGATAATTAAATTTCATGATTTTTTTTCTTTATATTAGGTTATTCTGGCCTCATAAACCAGAAATAGTGTTTAGCATGTTAACTCGAGTTGACTCAAGTTATTTTTTATATTAATTTTTTTTAATTTTATTATTTAATATTAAATCATTTAAAAATTATTTTTTCAGTAGATATAATAATAGCAATATTATCTAACCTAGCTATCGAGGTATGCGTGCGCGCGCGTCTATATATATATATTGAGGATGGTGATGCATTTGAAAGAGGCATGTACTTACAAGCCAGTTTCGAGCGAGTCGTTGGCTTTGTTGATTCAGACAATAACCCTCTATATTGCTTTTGTGATCCTGACAACTGTCATTAATTGATCCATAACATGCATACATGCTACTCTCATATTTATAAAAAAAAAATAATTTAAAATAAATTATAAATATTAATTTAAAATTAATAAAAAAATATCGTTTTTTTTTTCAAAAACAAAAAGGATGACTAGTTATTTCTAGTTCATCTCTAAACAATTTAGATAGTTAAAAAATTAGTTTTTTAATTCTTTGAACTAAAAAAAACTCATTTATCACCATTATTTCAGCCGAAAACACCAAAGAAATACTCTAGATATCTTAATAAATCTATTTATGACATTAAATCAGAATAAAACAATTTTAAAAAACTAAACTTCAACCTGAACCGTGATGTACTTTATATATATATCAAGGAAGGGACACAATTATTATTATTATTATTATTATTATTACAGGGAGAATTATGGTGGAGATGCATGATGCTGATGAGGATGCTAATGTTGAGAATGATTATGACATTAACAAGGATGAGACTGGGGACGAGGAACCTGTAAAGAACCCTCAGCTCATGAATTCATTATAAACCTCCACCTCACAAAAAAAAGATTCTTCGTGATACTTGAAACTATGTATTGGTATACATACATACATACATACATAGAAATACTTGAGAAAGACTCCACAGAACAAAAGCAGATTGACTATCCATCAAGTCTTATAAGATCGTAGTACGTAAGACCACACAAAAGAATTTAAAGAAAAAAGTCTGCAGATAAAATGAGAAGAAGACAAGGCTTCGTTGTTCACATGTACAGAAGCTTTTAGAGAAAAACCCCTGTTTTTTTTTATTATATATATATATATATAAAATAGATAATAGTGGGCTAAAAGCCTATAGTTCCTAGAGCCAATACTGTTGGAATTGCACTCTTGCTGAGATGGGATTTAAAGGCTTACGCTGCTTATAGTGGCCCACAATCCACAGCCCATTGGGCTCATTGCAGGACCACCTCTTTCTTGATAATTTCAAGTCTCAAGGATTTATTGGTAAATCCGAGGGATTTGATGTTTTAACGAAGAGTTGTAATGATAAACTTGATTTTGTTGAGGGTAATTTGATGGGAACAATAGATTGTATTATTTGCCCGTTGATAGAGAATGAAGTATATATATTCTTAATCAAAATTAAGACTTATTGAGAAGTTTAGTGGCTCTATATAATTATATTGAGAAGGATCAACTAAACGTTTGATTACCTTCTTGAAACAAAAAAAGAAAAAGGAAGAAATAGAAGGCGACATCTCAACCAAACACCTCAACCCCGTGAAAAATGAGGGCGGCTCTACTGATTTTAACTTCTTCTTCCCAAACTTCAAATGTGTCCTCCTTGATGAAACCTCTTCTTCCACATGATTGGATGTTGCCTCGAAATTCAAGGCCGCTACGTTTTCATCCATGTGTTTTGCGCGATCCATAATTACAACCCCTTCTCTCCATGCGCATGTCACAGAATGCGTGACGTGGATACATTTAATGCTTCTGAATCAGCATATGTGGCTGTGAAACATCGTTGGAGAGAGAGAATACCAGTGGAAAACACTGAATCTTCCTCCATGCTGGACATGGCTGCTGCTGTCAATCATCTCGATCCATAGAGATACGATGGGATTTCATTAATTAGCTCTAAGAATCCTAGTACAGGGATTGTGTGTTAAGTATGTTGTGTTACAGAGTGAGTGCAAGTGGTAAACTTCTGGTCAGGAGGATTTCTACTTGTACAAGGTCCTGTTATTCTCGTTGCAGGGCAAGCTCTCAGACTACTAGCATTGAGAGCTTCTCCTGAGCAATTACATGTCTAACTAAGCTAAAATATCCTGTACTATTCATTATCTTCCTCGCAAAAGATCCCCTTGATTTGAAGCTTATTCAGCAGACCAGTAAACATCCCTTTCTGTTCTTATTCTAGTCTCAAGGTGGAATCATGCTAAAATGAAGTAAACAGTTTCAAAAACCCCTATTTTCTAAACATGTGCTCCATCCTTAATTGGTCACCGAAAACCACTTCAGATAAACTGAACCTATCTCCAAATAGTTTCGGTATGAAGAAGGCAGCAAAATATATATGATGATCAACTGGGTGTCAACCATAACAAACTAAACCCATTCAAACTTCAGGACTTCCATGCCTAGACTCCCACAATAACCGATTCTGAAACATGGAATAAATGGAGAATTATCGAATCGCGAGTGCAAGTAAGAAAACAGTAGCAATGAGCGCTAAGGCAGCCCAGCAAAAAAACTTGAACTCCCAATAAAGCGAAAAAAGGAGACATGCTTTAATGCTGTCATTCAATTGTACTAATTATCAAGTTTACCAATTTCATTTTGCTGTTTATGGGGAAACAGAAACCCCTATTTTCGACCAATCATAAGGTTTGATGAAAGCCCTCTTCTGTTTATAACAAAATAGCAAATGGCACCATTGTTGATCTGAGAAGAAGTGGAGAGAGTCAAAACATTGCTGTGGTGCAGGCTGAACAGTGGGCTAATGAACCGGCAGAAGCAGAATCGGGGGGCCGGCCGTCTATGTACTATAGCCATCTTTACTTATTCGGTAAAGGTTTTTGCTGTGTCATTGCGATCTCGACAATTGCCTTAAACTCGTGGAATAGATTTGAAGACAACCTGTTAGAGCAATCTTGGCTTGAACGGCAGATACACATTTATCATTTCAACAAGAATCAAACAAAAACAAAGGAAAAAGAAGAAAACATGGCAGGAAAAGAGTCCACCGAGAAGACGTGACATGGACCCTGAAGTCTGAACCATAGCTTGACCATGTTTCCTAATCAGGAAATGCACAGGGCTCGAATTCTAGAATACGAAGGAAAAGAATCGAGTATACTCTCAAAACAGCTCTTTCATTAACGGTGTGTTTGAAAAAACGATTCAAATAATATTGTTTTAAATTTTGAAAAACTTTTATTTTTTTATTTAAAATAATTTTTATTTTATATTTTTATATTGTTTCAATAAGTTGATATTAAAAAAAATTTAAAAAAAATATTTTAATATATTTCTAAATAAAAAACAGTTTAAACCATCAATATAATTCCAAACCCGAATAAAAAGTCTCTCTCCATGGCAACTATATATTTTTTATTAAAAAAACATATTTTTTAAAATATTTTTAAAATATTTTTTGATTATTTTAATAATTTAATACCGAAAATAAATTTTAAAAAATAAAAAAATATTATTTTTAAATATTTCTAAATAAAAAATATTTTAAAATACAATTATAAAAAACATTCCCGCATCTCGGTAATAAAATGAAAAGTAAAAACACTGCCACAACTTCAATCACTCATGAGACACTCTGGTCCCCAACTCCAAACATAATAATTGTCTATTAAGTATTAACAACTAGGAGAAGAGAGGAAAGGACTTGAAAAATTCACAACAAGACAGAAACATATACTAGGGTGGGAAGAATCACTCGCCCACATGTGATCAGAGGATACAGCCATGTTTGCCGAGAGAGCGGAGGGATGAGCACAAAGCACGATTATCCATGTTCTCATTCCTACCCCCCCACTTCATACAGTAGCACCTTTACACCTGTGCAAGCTAATCAAATCTCACATGGTACCGATAGCCTTGATTTTTTTTTTTTCCTACTACACCATTTTCTTTCTCTCTTTTATTTCCCTTACATCATTGCTGGACCACACTGCCTTCTCACTAAGATGCAGCTTTGGATATGTCTTTGCTCGATCTGTTGTATTTCATGTGACTCTTGACAAGCTGCCCTTGTGCAATGGCAGCCATTAGAGAGAGCTCCCCGGCTAAAACTGAACCAGCTACTATGGTAGCCAAGAGTCTTGAGTTTGAGCCAGGTGACCCTTTGCTTGCACCCTTGACACCAAGTAGATTCAGGCAGGCGGATTGCGATGCAAGTTGAGTTCCACCTCCAACTGTACCCACCTGATAGAAACACAAATTCTGTCAGCTTAAATCATCGAATACCAAATAAAGAACTCCGATAATTAAGGATTATAACTAATAGTTTGCATCATTAAATAAATAAATCTGCTAGTATAACGACAGTGTCATAACATGAGTAGTTTAACTACCTCAATACTAGGCATAGTCACAGAGATGTGAAGATCCTTTCCGTTGTTAACAGCTTCCATCATGGTGATGCAGTGAGAACTCTCAATATTCTGTGCTGGATCCTGGCCAGTGGCTATGAAGATTGCAGAGACAATATTGCTGGCATGGGCATTAAATCCACCAAGAGCACCAGCAACAGCAGAACCAGCAAGATTCTTGAGCATGTTGAGCTCCACAAGGGAAGCAACACTTGTTTTCAACACCTTCTTCACTATCTCTTCCCTGATAATTGCCTCACAAACAACCGATTTCCCACGTCCTTCAATCCAGTTTACAGCCGCAGGTTTCTTGTCCGAACAAAAATTACCTACCCATTTGTGAAACATAAACTCCATTAACTTCTATAGGCAACAAAAACACAATTAAACCTTAGTTGGTCTTATGAGTGTAGTTAAGAAGAGCAGAGTAAATTACCAGAAATGCCAATAACTTCCATGTCATGGAAATCATTCTGAAGGAAATCAAGCACATTCTGAACCCCTTTAGAGACCATGTTCATCCCCATTGCATCCCCGGTACTACATTTAAATCGCATATAAAGATTCTTCCCAGCCATAGAGCATTTAATTCCTTGAAGCCTCGCAAATCTACTCGACCTGCAACCATCAATAATAGTAATATCAGGTAACTGTCAGAAATGGAAATCCAACCCTTTCCACAGCTATCCTATCTTTCCCTTTAATAACAACCAACATAATTTCTCTTCTTAACTAAACGATGCAGCTGCATACAATATCTGGAAAATCCTCACCACCACAAATACATGTACAGTGATAGCCATCAACATCAAAAAAAATCTAAAACACTCAGACAGAAATAGAGAATCCAATGAAAACTGACCTGTTAAAAACAATGGAAAAAGTATCAAAGTTATCAGGATCCTCCAAGAACAACTTCAATTCCGAGGCTCGTTTCGCCGTCTCGAATCTAACAACAGGAGCCCTAGTCATCCCATCTGCCAACACAACACTAGTAGCCCCACCGGAAGCGTACATTGCCTTACACCCTCTGTTCGTACTTGCAACCAAACAACCCTCTGTCGTTGCCATTGGGACCATGTACTCCATCCCATTCAGCAACAAAGGGCCAGCAATCCCCACCGGAATCTGGACGTAGCCCACCGGCATTTCGCAGCACTGTCCTAAAATTGAATCATAATCAAATCCTTCAATAGGTAGACCCTCTAGAGATCTCCCGGTTGTCCTCTGCAGCGCCTCCCGTCGAATCACAGCTGCTCGTTTACAATCACCAAGCTTTGATTCAAGCGAATAAGAAGGCAATGTTCCTTCTGTGACGGATTTAACGATTTCTTCATCTTCCACGGAGGCTAAAGGTGTAATTATTGGCTCAGGATTGGGTAATTTGGAAATGGGAGGGACGTTTGCGGGCGGAGGGCAAGTAACCAGACGGTGATCTTCGTTGATGAGATAGTTAGGATTGTCGGTATCTTCCAAATCCCACGTGTCGTGGGAAGGGCGCGTGATGAATGATTGAACAAAATCGATTCCAAAAAATCCTAAAAGGTAAATAAAGGAAGCCATTAGGGAAACAATGGCGGCGATTTCGGGGAAAGTAACGACATGGAGTGGCGTAGAGTCACGGATCTTTTCACGCCACCGGTGGAGGAGGTAGTAGGCTACGGAGAAGAAAAGCGTGAAGAAAATGGCGTTTGTCAGGTAGAGAGGGAGGGGAAGCGCGTCTGATGCTTTCGGTGTCGGTGATGGAGAGCGGTTGTCGACGGAAGGAGCAGGTCGCTTCTGGTGATGGTGGAGAGGACCGCCGTCGTTAGAGGACGTGGTGCGTGATGATTTAGGTGGCAGGCGGCGGGAGTCCATCCGTATATTCCGGCGGATAAATTTAAACCGAGTTTTGCTTTCGGGGAAGTTTGGGCGTGCTGTTATAGCACGCGTAGTGGTTGTGCTGAGAGCCTGAGAGTAAATTGAGGGCATCAGGAGAGAAATTTATAAGGGAAGCGTGTGACGACACGTGTGGTGTATGCGACGTGTCTGGCTGTTAATTGTGTTTTTGTTGCCTCCCCCGCTGGCAGGTTATGAGAAGCCTCTCTTTATTTTTACAGCAAAGAAAATATAAATATTATAATTACTTATGAACTAAGAGTAAAATTAGAGGTTAGTAAATAGGTGAAATAGATTATATATTTTTTTTATTTTTAAAACTTAAATTTTTTAACCATCATTTAAAAAATCTATTCTTTAAAATCATTCTAAGAAAATAATTAACTAAATTTAATTAACACACGAATCAGTATAAAAATATTTTGATTAAGTAAAAAAAAAATTGTAAGGTTTTAGTATGGTTATTAAAATCATTATATAATAACGTCACTGTAAAAAGAACTGCTGTAATATATCTTTGATGGCCAAGAGAGCTGATTTATGTAAAAGTTTTATTTTACTTATTTAATTTTAATTTTTTATTGGTGGCAAAAGAGCAAAATTGGGAGTGGGGGGTCATGTTGTAGTTACTGTCTATATAAAATACCACGGTCCATAAAATAGCTATATAAAAGAACATAATTTAGCAAGTTATAAAAAGAAATACTGGAGGCACGTTGAGATTTTAATAATGAAATCATTCATAAATATTTTCACGATATAAATTTGATAACATGAAAAAAAAATCAACGAGAATTGAAGTGAATCAAATAAACGATCCAAAAGCAATTGAGTTTTTTTATCACTATTGAACAGCTCGTAGAACTATTAGACATCCCGTGGAGCACTCTTTATTAATTATTTATATTGTTGGGTTTTTCTTATTAATTTTTTTTTATGATGCTAGTTGTGTTGTTGGAGTTTTAATGTGTTTTTAATTTTTATTTTTATAAATATTGTTATAAAAATTTCAACTAAATTGAAGTTGTTGAATTTTTGATAATTTGATTTTATCATGTTGGAAGTTTCATTATAACTATGTGATATCTTTTTTTATCTCCCTTCTTTTCAATGTAATTTGTATTGGAATATTTAACAATTTATGACAATTGTTATGCGTAAATGGAAGAGCCATACATTTTTTATTTTTTCTAAATATTTTATTAAGTGTGTTGTTGCTGTTATTGTTATTATTATTATTATTATTATTATTATTGGATTTCAAAAAAAAAAATTGTCGGCTGGCTGGGCTACGACAGATTGTAATCATTGCCGGACTTGGTGCTCTGCTTTTGGATTCATAAATAATAATAATAATAATAATCCCCCGCGGCTCACGTTAGATCCAGGCAAGCAGCTGTTTCTCTGGAACAGTTTACGTACTTCAATTATACGACTAACATGTCTTCTGTTCATCGCTGAGGTGGATGATCAATTACTGGTTGGCTCTCACCTACATGTATTGTTTTCCAGTCCAACAGGAGGACTTTGAAAAAAATATTCAGGTATGATTCCATTTACAACTCATAAAACTGAGGTAAATTGTTTTTATTAAGACAACAAGGATTTTCATATTTATCTAATTAGGTTTAAATTAAATTTAATCAGGTTAACTAAATTATGGTAAATTTGATCAAATCAATGGAGATTTTTTAGGTTAAATATTATTTAATTTAACTAAAAATTTAATTCAAGTTAATTTTTATATCTTAAATTTAAGTAGATAATTCATTTAATAGAGCCAAAATTAATAACCATGTCTATATCAAATCAGAGAGGTCTGACATGCTCACGAGTGATGATCATGTATGATAAGATATATCATGTTTAAGATTATGAATGAAAAAACTAGTCATTAATCTCTATAATAAACCCAGAATTAATAGGCTTAAAAAATCCTTTTAAAAATAAAAAAATCATGGTTTCAAGCAATGTGTCCAGGTCCAACTAAGAGAAAGAACCACATCACTTGGAGTCAGATATATATATATATATATATATATATATATATATATATATATATATATATATATATAAAATTCCTTCAAGTACTTAATATATTTCTATAAAAAATAATATTCATGTAAGAGATATTTTTTCTCATTAAATTTATCAAAACAAAATTATATTTTAGTTTATCTTCTTCATAAAGAGATAAGACTCATGAGTTATAACTACACTATGAATCATTTAAATATAATGATCTGAATCTCTATTCCCCACTGCATATTTATTTTCAAGAAAATAATTAAGGATTAAATTGAAAAATAAAATAAATGAAGAAAAATGATATAAATAAAAAAAGGGACTAAAATTGGAAACAAAATAAAATGAAACAAAATTCTAAAGGAAAAAATAAAAAAAATGCAAAGGTTAAAAAAATAGCAACCACAAGAATAAGAACCAAATTGAATAAAAATTAAATAAAATTAAATGTTAAGAGATGAAAATGAAAAAAAAAAACTTTAAGAAACATTAAAATCAAAATAAATAAAAATTAAAAAAATAAAGACCGAATTCAAAACAAAATACAAATCAAAAGATACAACTGAATATTTAAAGGCTTGGCATGAATACCAAAATCCACGAGAGAAAAAAGAAAAAAAAATATCACAAAAAAACCATACTGTAAAGATAAATAACCTT
>Ga0325400_1001923_pt1 | contig 17643 bp, 16 predicted proteins | sample PopdelMetagenome_2_FD_205662 | JGI IMG/M metagenome (GOLD analysis project Ga0325400, IMG submission 205662) | Populus deltoides microbial communities from Bellville, Georgia, United States - Xylem-PdKOR-R1 | ecosystem: Host-associated > Plants > Phyllosphere > Stem > Wood/Secondary xylem... | reverse complement strand
TTACCGACACTTCGACCCGAGAGACGCGGCGATCATAGGCGATGGCATAGCCCTCGATCCGCACCTCCCCGGCCGGCAGGCTTTCGCCAGAGCCGGGCACGCAGATCGCGGCGTTGAGCGGCATGGCATTGATGGTCAGACCCTGGCTCCAGTCGACGGTGTCGCTCGTCACATCGGCAGGAAAGAGCTTGTAGTCGTGCGCCTGGATCGGTGCGTCGGATGGCGTCTCGCGCACCTCGATCCGTGTCAGCCATTTGGCGCTCCGCACCCCGGCATAGCCCGGCACCACCATGCGGAGCGGTGCGCCGTGTTCGGGCGTCAGCGGCTCGCCGTTCATCGCCCAGGCAATAAGGACGTCGGGTTGCCGCGCCTTGTCCATGGCGATCGAGACCCCGAACAATGCTTCCTCGCCTTCGACGTCCACCTCGTCCGCGCCGGTGAACGCCACGAACAGGTCGGACGCATTCGGCGCACCGACGGCATCCAGTACGTCGGACAGTCGTACGCCGGTCCATTCCGCATTGCCGATCGCGCCCACGTCCCAGGGGTCGCCGGACGTTTTAGCGACCTGCTGGAGATCCGTGCGCCGGTTGCCGGCGCACTGGAGAACTGCCGTCACCGTCCGCGTGGCCAACGCGCTTTTCAGTTCCTCCACCGAGAAGGAGCGGCTCGCCATGCCCGTCCCGCTCACTTCGATCCGGTGATCGGCAGGCAGATCGGGCACTGCACCATGGCTGCGCACGTAGAACAGCGCCTGCGGCGTCAGGAACCGCTCGATCAGCGCGCCGGGCGTCGGCTCGGCGTTGTAGGGATCGGATTTGCGCTCGATCATATCAGTCATGGACGAACCAACGCCGCAAGCGCGCGGATCGCTTCAAGCCTTCAAGACTATCGCAGACGAAGGATTACCAATCGTTCCGATATCCAGATTGGAACAAACAGATCAAACGGTTGGTCGTATCGATCAGTTTGCGCGATACAAGCTGCATGACCCTGGAGCAGCTCAGAATCTTCGTCGGTGTCGCCGAGCGCGAACACGTCACCAAGGCAGCAGAGGTGCTGAACGTCACGCAGTCCGCTGCCTCCGGCGCGGTCGCGGCCCTCGAAGCGCGCTACGGGGTTCCTCTGTTTCACCGCGTCGGGCGTGGCATCCAGCTGACCGAAGCGGGCCGCGGCTTTCTGGAGGAAGCGCGCGCGGTGCTGGGGCGGGCAGCGCATGCCGAGACGATGCTGGCGGACTATGCCGGGCTTGCCCGTGGTTCGTTGCGGATCGTCGCCAGCCAGACGATCGCAAGCTACTGGTTGCCCGCAAGGCTTGCCGCCTTCCACGAGCGCCACCCGCAGATCGCGGTCGAGCTGGCGATCGACAACACCGAAGGCGCGGCAGCGCAGGTCCTTAGCGGAGCGGCGGAACTCGGTTTCGTTGAAGGCGAAGTGGACGAACCAGCGCTGGCGCATTGGGAAGTCGGACGCGATCCGATGGTGCTGGTCGGACGCAGGGACGCCGAGCGTGTCGACGAGGACTGGCTTCGCGCTGCACGCTGGATCGTCCGCGAGCAGGGTTCGGGCACGCGCTCGACCTTCGAGGACGTGCTGCGAACGCGCGGGTTTGATCCGGCCCAGCTGACGGTAGCGATGACGCTGCCGTCCAACGAGGCGGTGCGTACCGCGGTCGAGGCCGGTGCCGGCGTCGCTGTGTTGTCGCGATTGGTCGTCGCACGCGCGCTCAAGGCCGGCGATCTGGTCGAGCTGGCGCTTGAGTTACCCGATCGCGCCTTCCACGCGCTGCGCCACAAGGAACGCTATCGCACCCGCGCGGCCGACGCGCTGACGGACCTCATCAAGGAGCAGGTCGCATGACTGCCGACGCACCTTCGGCCCTGACCGGCCTCAAGCCGCTAAGCAGGCTCGATCACCCGCGCGAGATGATCCGCCAGTTCACACCCAACTGGTTTGCCGCGACCATGGGCACCGGCATCCTCGCTCTCGCGCTGCCGCAGGTGCCCGGCATCGGCCCCGCGCTCAAACCGATTGGCGAGGTGTTGTGGTTCTTCAACATCGCGCTCTTCATCCTGTTCGCCGGTCTCTATGGCGCGCGCTGGGCGATGTTCGGGCATGAGGCACGGCGCATCTTCGGCCACAACACCGTGTCGATGTTCATCGGGACCATCCCGATGGGCCTGGCGACGATCATCAACGGATGTCTCGCCTTCGGGATCGCGCGATTCGGTAACGGCATCGTGCCGGTCGCACACGTCCTGTGGTGGATCGACGTCGCCATGTCGCTCGCCTGCGGCGTGTTGATCCCCTACCTGATGTTTACCCGCCACGAGCACAGCCTGGACGGCATGACCGCGGTATGGCTGCTGCCGGTCGTCGCAGCGGAAGTGGCGGGTGCCAGCGGCGGGCTGCTCGCGCCGCATCTGACCGATTCCCACGCGCAGATCGTGACGCTCGCGACCTCCTATGTGCTGTGGGCCTATTCGGTGCCGGTCGCGTTTGGCATCCTCGCTATTCTGATCCTGCGCATGGCGCTCCACAAGCTCCCGCACGAGAGCATGGCGGCATCCTCCTGGCTCGCGCTGGGGCCGATCGGCACCGGGGCGCTGGGTATGCTGGTGCTTGGGGCGGATGCGCCGGCGATCCTCGCGGCGCACGGGCTGGTCGGTGTCGGTACCGTCGCGCAAGGGATCGGCGTCGTCGCCGGGCTCTGCCTGTGGGGTTTCGGCCTGTGGTGGCTGGCGCTCGCGACGCTCATCACCATCCGCTACTGGCGCGCCGGCGTCCCATTCAACCTTGGCTGGTGGGGCTATACCTTCCCGCTCGGCGTCTACACCGTCGCCACCTTCCGCCTCGGTACGACGCTGAACCTCGGCTTCTTCGGTATCGTCGGCACGGTGCTGACGATCGCGCTCGCGGCGATGTGGCTGCTGGTCGGTGCCAAGACGCTCGCCGGAGCATGGCGCGGCAACCTGTTCGTCTCGCCCTGCATCGCTACCCCGAACTGATCCACCCTGATGATCGGATCAGTCGGTCCGATCACTTGCAGAACGCCCCTTCGATCCGCCAGCGTGGCTGGCCACAGGAGAGCCTTGTCATGGACAATTTTGACGCCGCGCTGGCGAGTGAAACCAGCCGTCGCCGCTTTCTCAGGCGTACGGCGCTCGGCACCGCCGGCCTTGCCGCAGCACCTGCGCTGGCGCAGCAGCTCGTCGACCTGAAGCTGCCTGGCGGCAATGCCGAGCGGCCGATGACCAGCGCCTTTCCTGGCAAGGGCAGCATGATCCTCCAACGCATCCATCCTCCGCTGTTGGAGACGCCGATGGACGTGTTCGACAAGTCGGTGTTCACGCCCAACGACCAGTTCTTCGTCCGCTGGCACTGGGCCGACATCCCGACCTCGATCGACGTCGAGAGCTTTCGCCTCAAGGTCTTCGGCCACGTCAACAGACCGCTGTCGATCAGCCTTGCCCAACTGCTGCGCCTGCCGCGCGTCGAGATGGCAGCGGTCAATCAGTGCTCGGGCAACAGCCGTGGGTTGTTCCAGCCGCGTGTCGCCGGCGCGCAATGGGGCAACGGCGCGATGGGCAATGCCAAATGGCTCGGCGTGCGCCTGCGCGACGTGCTGGACCTCGCGGGGGTCAAGGCAGGCGCGGTACAGGTGCGCTTCGGCGCGCTCGATCAGCCGGTTGTGACGGGCGCCCCTGACTTCGAGAAGGCGCTCGACATCGACCATGCCCGCGACGGCGAAGTGATGATCGCCTTCGGCATGAACGGCGAGCAGCTGCCGCTCCTCAACGGCTTTCCCTGCCGGCTGATCGTCCCGGGCTGGTATTCGACCTACTGGGTCAAGATGCTGAACGCGATCGAGGTACTGCCCGGCCCTGACGACCAGTATTGGATGGCCAAGGCCTACAAGATACCGGCTACACCCGGCGCGAATGTCGCGCCCGGTGCCAAGGACTTCCCGACCGTGCCGATCAATCGCATGATCCCGCGCAGCTGGATGACCAGCCTGCCGGATGGCCAGGCGATCGCCTATGAAGCGTCCATCCCGGTTGGCGGGATCGCGATGGGCGGCGACTGCGGCGTCGCCAAGGTCGATGTCTCATCCGATGGTGGCCGCACTTGGTACAGGACGACGCTCGGAGCGGACGAGGGCAAGTATAGCTTCCGGCGCTGGGATGGTCGCGTGCCGCTTAGGCGCGGTCCCAACCCCATCATGGTGCGCTGCTGGAACGCCAACGGTGTCGCCCAGCCGATGAAGCCGATCTGGAACCCCGGCGGGTTCATGCGCGGCAACATCGAAACCACCACCATCATTGCGGCCTGAGGAGCGAGTAGCATGAAGACCCCGTCTCCCGGCATCATGGCCGCTGGCCTGATCGGCCTGACCGGTATCATCCTCATCTCGATAGGTGCGCCGAGCAGCCGCAAGGCGTCTGCCCCGATCTCCGAGACGTCCGAGCCGGCGCCCCCCGTCAGCGTGTCGGCCCGCGGCTTCTCGCTTACCTCGACCAGCGTCGACCTGCCGGTCGACGACGCGAGCTATCCCGATGGTCCGCACGCCGACGTCATCAACGCCAACTGCACCTCATGCCACTCGGCCAGTATGGCGCTGACCCAGCCTGCGCTATCGGCGGCTCAGTGGAAGGCGACCGTCACCAAGATGCGCGAGGTGTATAAGGCGCCGGTGGCCGAGAAGGACGTCGACGCAATCGTCGCCTATCTCACCGCCATGCCGCATCAGAAGGCGGCACCCGCAACCGGCAAGGCGCAGGACCCCGACCCCAAGGTGGCTCCCGATGTTTCAGGTGGAACCGGCTAACCGAGCCACTTCCATAATCCCAAAATACCATCTCAATCGGGAAAGTCGCTGGTGTCATAACCGGACGGTTTTGACACCACCAGCCTGCCCTAGCTTTTTCAAGGGTTTGCAGGTGTCACAACCCCATGCCAGAATGAATGCATGGAAATCGGCTATGCCCGCGTGTCCCGAGGTGACTCCCAGGACATAGACCCGCAGCTTCGCGCGCTCCGCGATGCTGGGTGCGATCCGATCTATCGCGAGGAGGCATCGGGCGGCCGAGCTGACCGCCCCGAGCTGGCGCGTGCGATCAGCGCGTTGGAGACAGGCGACGTGCTGGTGGTGTGGAAGCTCGACCGGCTGTCTCGATCCCTTCGCGACCTTTTGTTCACGCTGGAAGCAATTACCGCAGCCGGTGCCGGTTTCCGGTCGCTGACCGAGGCGATCGACACCACCACCGCGCCGGGCCGGTTGATGACGCAGATGCTAGGCGCGTTCGCCGAGTTCGAGCGCGCCATGATCCGCGAGCGGACCATGAACGGTCTTGCCCATGCGCGTCAGGCGGGGCGGCACCTTGGACGCCGGCCGAGCCTCACCGGCCAGCAGCGCGCCGAGATAATCGCCAAGGCAGAGTCCGGGCAAGGGTCCCCTGCCCAGCTTGCCAACCTGTTCCGAGTGTCGCGATCGACCGTGCAGCGCGTGTTGCGCGATCATCGCGCGCAGCAGGTCGCATTGTAGTTGTTCCACAAGTGTTCCGCTGTGTATGAAGGTTTCGCGCCAAGGGGGCGACGGGTAGGGAGATGTAATGAGTGATGAGGACGATCTAGACGCAACGGCTCCCAAACGGCGCAAGGCAACGAAGAAGGACCAGGTAACGGTCGCTTTGCCAAAGGTGCGCAGCCTACAATCGCCGGGCACCAGTTCCGTTGTGTACGTCCCGGTGATCCTGAAGCTGTTTCGTGATCGGTGGCGGCCAGGCGCATCGACTGTGGTGTTCTCGCTGGACGATGTTCGCACCGCAGTTGAGGCGGTGCGCGCTGAGTCCGACACGCCCGACCGTATCTCTTCGCGTAACCCGGCCGACGTGGTTTACCGTATGCGATCACGGACAAAGCTCCCGCCCGAGATATTGGAAAAGGGCTTCCACATTTTGCGGGCCGTGGGTCGCGGACGCTACCAGTTCGAGAAGGCAACGAGCGGCATCATCGAGACGCCGGTCAATGAGCTGACACCCACCATCGACCAGACACCTATGCCGGTGCGTCGCCTCTTGCCTGAAACGATGGCGGAGATGGACGAGCAGGCGCTGTTGTCGATCGTCGGCTATTGCTGCCTACTCGATCACTTCACCGGTATGAAAATTTACCGGCTCCGCTCGCATGTTCGAAAGAGTGTCCCCAACATCGGTCAAGCCGAGCTGGACGCTATCGACGTGGGCATCGCGGCTGGCGAGGACGATGTTCCCGTCATATTCCCGATCGAAGCCAAGGCGGTTTCCGACGAGTTGAACCGTGTCCAGATTTTCAACATGATCCAATATGCCGCGCACTACTATCCCGGACTGAAAGTCCGACCACTGGCATTGAAGGTCGATTACCAGTCGGCCGTTCATTTCATTGAGTTCAACGTCGCGGCACGGCCCGGCGACCTTCGCATCATCCGATCGGCGAGCTACGCCATCAACACATCCGAGGCACAGCTTGCTATGATCCGCGCAACCAACGTGCCGAAGCAATGAAAATGGTTACAGGTATTGAGCTGTTCGCCGGATGCGGTGGACTATCGACGGGCTTCCTCGACGCGGGCCTTCACGTTGCGGCCGGGTTTGAAATCGACCGTCGTGCGGTAGAGGCATACGAATATAATCACGCTTATCGTGGCAGTCATGGCTACGTCGCCGACCTTCACGAAGCGACCGGTGCAGAACTGCTAGCGCGCGCAGGCATCGACCATGCTGACTTCGTAATCGGTGGCCCCCCCTGCCAGCCCTTTTCGATCGTGGGCAAGCGTCAGGGTGCGAGTGATCGCCGTGCCAACCTGATCGATCATTTTGTTCGCATCGTCGCAGAGGTCAAACCTAGCGCGTTCCTGCTAGAGAACGTGCCCAATCTGGCGACCATCGAGGGCGGCCGTATCCTTGAGCAGACCAAGGCGGCGCTTGCCGCACTGGGCTTCACCGTTGATCACCGCGTCGTATCAGCGGCCGATTATGGTGTTCCTCAAAACCGGAAGCGGCTGATTATCCTTGGAGTGAAGAACAAGCGCGAGGTCCGTTTCCCCGAGCGATCGCACGGCACGGCCGAGCAGCCGTTACGATCGGCGGCCGAGGCGATCGGCGATTTGCCCGATGCCGGCGAGTTTGGTGAGACAGGGATCTTCAATCACGAGCCAACCGCGCATTCGCCCGACATGATGGAGCGGTTGAGCCGCCTTGAACCGGGTAAGCGCGAGCGAGGATCATTCCACGACCGGCTGCATCCCGATCGCCCATCCTACACGTTGCGCGCTGGGTCCGGTAACTTCAGTCCGTTGCGGCCGGTTCACTATCAGCATCACCGCGTCGTAACCGTGCGCGAAAGCGCGCGCTTGCAGGGCTTTACCGACGACTTCCTATGGCCGGACAGCATCCCGCGCTTGCAGCAGTATCGTCAGGTCGGGAACGCCGTGCCCCCTCCCCTCGCCCAAGCGATCGCGCGATCGCTTGCCGCGCAAATGCGCTGGCAGCTCAACCCGGCGGCGCTTGCAGGCGACCCAAGTGATCGCCCGCCCGCGCACACGCTGACCGACGACGAGCGCAAGGCTCGCCGGGCATCGCGGTTGCGGGGCGCGTCGCTTGGTCGTGCAATACAGGCCGCTGATTAGGGAAATGGCTACGCCCTCCAACCCCAAAGACGCTATCCGCGCCGAGCTGGAGCGCATTGAGGAGGACTGCATCCACTCGGGCAAAGCACAGTTCAATGCTGGTGTCCGGTGGAGCCGCTACCACCTATGGCTTGGCATCCCGTCTGTAATCCTGAGTGCCGCAGCAGGTGCGGCCTTCTTCCAGGACTACCCGCAGATCGCCGGGGCCATGTCGTCGGTTGTCGCCGTTCTCACCGCCCTATCGACCTTCCTGAAACCATCAGAGCGCGCATCGTCGCACAAGAGCAGCGGCGACCAGTATCTGACCCTTCGCAATGATGCGCGCGTGCTTCGCACGATCAAACTGGACGGAGCGTGCGACGAGGCGGCAGCGATCGCCAACTTGGACGAGATTACCAAGCGGCGGAACGAACTCAATCAGGCAAGCGCACAGGCGTCGCGTCGGGACTTCGAGCAGGCGCGCAAGGGTATAGATGAGGGTGAGGCGGATCACCGGATAGATAGGAATCGCGTATAATGTCGGTGTTGGGTTACCTACAGCGTCGGGCGAGTGACGCGGTGCTGTCAAGCGACGAGACAACCTCAATCGCCACATCCATTTCCACGCTTCAAACCCGTTTGAACGCTTGGTTTGGCACCAACGTAACCGAGCATTTCAAGTTCGGATCGCAAACCCGGGGCACTATCCTTCCGCGTAAAATGGATGAGCACTCCGACATCGATTACATGATCGTGTTCAAGGAGGGTGGCTATAAGCCACAGACTTATCTTGATCGTCTAAGGCGCTTTGTAGATAACTACTATTCCAGTTCGACCATTAAGCAGTCTAGCCCGACTATTGTTCTTGAGCTGAATCATATCAAGTTTGATCTTGTACCAGCATTAAAGGGTTATTGGACTGGCAGCTACCAGATTCCAAACGGACCACAGGCTTGGAGAGATACCAACCCAAATGATTTCAACAGTACGCTAACGGCTAAAAACAACTCCGAGCTGTACATGATAAAGCCAACTATCCGGCTGGCAAAGTTCTGGAACGCAAAAAACTCCTACGTCTATGACTCTTACGGTTTCGAAAAATGGGTAGTTGAGCAGAGCTATTACGGCATCACTAACCAACGAGACTACCTTTTTCGGGTGTTCGACAATCTCTCACTCCCAACCGATACGCAATGGAACAAGGATCGAGTGCAGCGGGCGAAAGATATCGTGAAGCAGGTCCGGTCCTACGAATCGAGTGATATGCCGGCCAGCGCTGAGGCCGAGGTCAAGAAGCTGATCCCTGAGTGAGCAGGCGTGGGCGGACAGGTAACGCCCCTCCCCCGGTTAAGAGGCGTGCCCCTACTGGCTGTGGTGTTGGTCACGACACGGGCCAAGGCTGCATAGCTCGCCAGCGCGTCGACACGCGTGCGCCTTTCATAAGATAGCAGTTGTGCGATCCTGACATTCTGCATAGCTTCACAAAACCAGAATTGAAGGTGTGCACACTTGCATATAATCACACTTGCAGCACAAAAGGGCGGGGTCGGAAAAACGACGCTCGCGGTTAATCTGGCGGTCGCGGCGCAAGCGGCAGGTATCAAGACCGCCCTGTTTGACCTCGACCCACAGGAAAGCGCGACGGCATGGAGCGAACGTCGCGAGGCAGAGCTACCCCATGTAGAGCCGATTAGTGCACGGCGCTTGAACCAAGCGATCGACGCGGCCGAGGCCAACGGGTTCGGTCTTACCATCATTGATACGCCGCCGGCAGCCGGAGCCGAGGCAGCCGCAGCGGCGCAGCGGGCGCATATCGTGCTGATACCGTGTCGGCCTTCCCTCATCGACCTCGACGCGATCAAACGAACGGCTCAGCTTATCATCAGCACCGGCAGGACCGGCTTTGTCGTGCTCAATGCGGCTCCTCCCACGGCAACGACGTTGCTGGATGATGCGAGGACATTGGCGGAGGACACGGGGCTAAGGGTGGCGCGTTCCGTCATTAGAGAACGCAGCGCCTATCGCGCAGCATGGCCCTACGGGCTTGGCGTAATCGAGCATGAGCCATCCGGCAAAGCCGCCCAAGAGATTGCATCACTTCGTCAATTCTTGTTTGATGAATTGCAGAATTGCACATCTGCAAATTTGAAGGTTTGATATTATGGCCCGACGATCATCGCTTCTTGCGCCCGCTGTCACAACGAAGCCGGAAGCTGTCGCGCCCGAGCGCATAGCCTCGTCACCAGTCGAGCGCGCCCCCCGATCAGGTGGGCAGCGACCGGGCAAGTATCACTTGGGTGCTTATTTCGACCCCGCCGATCCGACCGCTGAGGCATTCCGAGTGCTGGCTGCAAGGACACGCCGTAGCCACCAGGACCTGTTGGCCGAGGCGATCGCCGAGCTGGTTGCAAAGTATGATGCCGACAAGCAATTCGGACGTACTTGAACGTGTGCAGACATGCACAAATGCAAGTGTGCAGGATTGAAGCATGAAAAAGCGGCGCGACCCTACCCCGGAATTTGACCTGTTCCTGCCAATTATGGGCGACCTTCCGCTCAAGGATCAGCGGGAGACGATGGAACGACCGTTCTTTTCCTTGCAAAAACGCAAGCGGGTCAAGCCGATCGAATATACCAGCCCAGACGGCGCGACCTGGGTGAAGATTGAGGCGATACCCGCATACGGCATGGCGACGATCTGGGACGCCGATATCATCATATGGGCCACGTCAGCGCTTAACCGAATGCGGGAGCAGGGGATCAACGACCTGCCCAGGACGCTCACAACTACGTCCTACGACCTTTTGCGGGCGATCAAGCGCAACACCAGCGGGCGCGCCTATCAAGACCTCCAAGCCGCTCTACAGCGGTTGCAGACGACTTCGATTTCTACGTCCATCCGCGCACCTAAGCGTCGCAGCAAAGCGGGTTTCAACTGGCTCGACAAATGGACATTGGAGGTCGATCCTGAAACTGACCAGCCTCGCGGCATGACCATCACACTGTCGGATTGGGTCTATGAGGGGATCATGGCGGAACGATCACTTCTCACCATGCACCCGGATTATTTCCTGCTGACCGGTGGGCTTGAGCGAGCGCTGTATCGTATTGCCCGCAAACACGCCGGCAATCAGCGCGGGGGGTGGATGTGCCGGGTGGAGGTACTGCGAGACAAGACCGGCAGCGACAGCAAGCCCAAAGAGTTCAACCGGATGATCCGAAAGATCGTGGAGGCCAACCAGCTCCCCGATTATACTGTAGAAATGGTGGCGACGAATGATGGTAGCCCGGCCATTCAATTCCGGTTGAGAGGGGAGGCGGAAGCCTTAGCCCTCTCCGAGCAGCTCCAGGCCGAGCAGGACCGACGCGACCGCATGGAAGCCGATCGACGGCGCACCACAGAGGTCGATGACCTCATGGACCGACTTTCAGGCCGCTCCTAACTATCGTGTTATCACACACCGGCGCCCCGGCTGGCGGTTAATATCAGGCGCGGCGAAGCCTCTTAAACGCGGACGAGCGGCGTTTCCGAGACATTTGCTATCGTGTTTTCACACACCTTTGATTCGTGTTTTCACACACCGCACTATCGTGTTTTCACACACCGAATCACGTGTTTTCACACACCGGAGCTTCCCGTAAACCTCTGTATAATAAGAACAAAATAGCCATTTTTGGCGGCTTAACCTACTTAACGATTCATATTTAACAGAATTCTTTAACGTCAGCAGGCCTGCCAGCGATTGGTCAGAGAAGACGATTATGGAATCGGCCTGAGGCCGATACGCTTTCGCTGGTGCCGCCTTTGGCGTCACAAGAGCGGCGCAAGCGCCGCTGGCTAGGCGGGAGAGAAGTAGAACGAGTGAGGACGGAATCACTCGCTACAGCCGGCCAGGCGGGTGGTGAGGGCAGAAGAGAGGCCTTCAGGTAGTCTAGGGTGCCTGCCGCCGCGATTCGTCTTCAGAGGGCTTAAATCAGGCCGGGTCGAACAGGCCCGCGAACTCGCGTTGATCGTAATAGCGGATTTTCTCGACCGCGAGCGGATGTTCGCCCTGACGCAGCAGCAGGAGCTGGTCGGGCCGCATCCGCATGATTTCGTCGGGTGTGGCAAGCCGGCGGGCCGAAACGTGTCCGCTGATGCTTTCCGAAGGGCCGGCACGGTTATCGCCCCAGCCGGTCCCGCGCGACGTGCTGACGGTATCGTATTCGATCGTGGTGTCGCCGATCGTGCGCGAAAGCATGTCGGCGGTAGCATAATCGTTCACCCCGAAAGTCTGGATCACACCCGCGTTGGACATAAAGGTGCCGGCGCGTTCCCCATAGGTGGCCTTGAGCTGGTGCATGTCTTGGAGAATCGGCCAGAGCTGAAGGCCGTAGCCCGCCATCAGCCCCATCGCGCGCTCGACCGGTTCAAGGCGGCCGAGCGCGGCGAACTCATCGAGCAGGAACAGCACGGGCCGTGTAGGGCGGGCGGTGGAGCGCGCCATGTCGGTGACGGCCTGGCTCACCAGCAGCCGCAGCCATCGGGCATAGGTATCGAGCCGATCAGGCGGCAGGCACAAGAACACGGTGGCGGTCGTGTCCTTCAATCCCGCGAAGGTGAAATCCGACGCGGCGGTGCTGGCGACAATGCGCGGGCTGTCGAGAAAATGGGTGTGGCGCTGCGCCGAGGACAGCACGCCGGCGGCTTCGCGATCGGACTTGCCGAGCTGGCGGTTGGCGGCGCGGGCGATCAGGCCACCGGCGCCGGCGCTGCCCTGCATATCGGCCAGTAGCGCGGCGAAGCCGGCAGGGGCGAGCGTCAGCTTGTCGCGCACCGTCGCCAGCACGCGACGATCGGCGGGTTCGTGGACGACGGTATGCAGGATCAGCCCGGCGATCAGCGCCTTGGCTTCCTCGTTCCAGTGCGCTTCGCCCGATTGTCCCGGCGCGTCATGCACCAGCGCGTCAGCGAGGGTGTTAGCATCTTCCGCGAGATCGAGGCTGGCGGGATCGAGCCGGTCGAGCGGATTGTAGCGGGCAGGGTGCTGACCCGACACGCCGAACGGATCGAGGCACCAGACCTTGCCCTTGGCGGCACGCGCGCGGGCGGTGACGCGGGCGTTCTCGCCCTTGGGGTCGATGCAGATCACCGAGCGATCGAGCAGGAGCAGGTTGGGGATGATCGTGCCGACACCCTTACCTGAGCGGGTGGGTGCCATCGTCAGCAGATGCGCCGCGCCGTCGTAGTGCAGCAGCTTCCCCGACTTCGCCGAGCGGCCGATCAGAAGATCCCCATTCGCTTCCAGCTTCCGCACGTCGGCACGGTCGCCGAAACGGGCGGAGCCGAGCAAATCATTGCGTTGGTTGGCGGCACGTCGGTTGAAGCGCCAGGCCAGGAACAGGATCGCGCCGGCCAGCAGGAACGGAATGTCGGTCGCTATCTCGCCATAACCGAAGATGCTCTTGAGCCAGGCATTGCTCGCCATCAGCACCACAAAGGCGACGAAGACGGCGAAAAGCGGGCTGATCCGTCGCCTCGGCATCAGTGCGCCGCCATCGGCGTGATCGGCAGGGACCGATCGGCGTCGGGATGATCGAGCAGCCGGAGCAGGATTTGCGAGACGAGGGGAGGGGGCACGCCCTCGTCCAGCATCATCGCGAAGAACGCATCGTCGTTGGGCGTCGGGATCATATCCTCGATGACCAGGTTGGCGCGCGAGTCCGCCATGTCCTCATGCCACATCGCGATTTCCGTTGGCGTGCCGCGCACGAAATCCATCGCGCGGACTTGGCAGCGGATCTTCTCGATATCGAAATCGCTCATTGCGGTTCGCTCCCATCCGCTTCGGCGTCAAACGCGCGTTTTCCGCGTCTTTTCCAAAGCGCCAGCACGTCGCCGGCATCGTCGCCGGCATCGTCGCCGCGACCACGCCCGGCAAGATCGAGCAGCGCACCGTAGAGCGTAGCGCGATCGTCGTCGGTCAGCTCGACCAGACCGGCTTTCTGGACCAGCCCGCCAAGCTCAATCAGGTGGCGTGTTCGTTCGCGACGTTGCACGACCCAGCCCCTGCTATCCGTTCGCCGTTCCGCCGCTTCCCCCCGCAGCGTCGCCGCCCGGTTCAGTCGCAGCGCCCGATCCGTCGATTGCAGCAGCGCCGCCACCTTTGCGCCCGTGCCGTTGAAAGAACGCAGCGCCCTTCGCGCGCCATGCCTCCTTCACGCCTGCATCCTTTGATCCGATCGCATCGAGCAGGACGCCTGCAAGGGTTTCCGCATCGAGCGCATCGGCACCCGTTGCGGCGACAAGTTGACCAAGCTGTTCGACCCGTTTTGCCTTGAGCGCGCGGGCCTTGTCACCCAGCGCTTTCAGTTCAGCATCGTAATCGCGAACCTTCCGCATTGCCTTTGTCCTCCCGCGTATGGTCGGTAACATCTTAGCGCACCCAACATAAGGGTAAAGCCAGAACGAGCAGAAAGCAGCACCAAGTCAGTCAGGAGATGCGAAGCAGATCGTGAGTGCGCGCTTATACGTCGTTGCCGACATGCGCTAAGTAGGGCAATGTGCGGAGCGTCATGGCGATCTATCATTTCTCCGCCAAGGTTGTGAGCCGCGCAAACGGATCGAGCGCCGTCGCGAGCGCCGCCTATCGTTCCGCCTCAGAGCTGCACGACGACCGGCTGAACCGTGATCACGATTTCAGCAACAAGGCGGGCGTGATCCACTCAGAGGTGATGTTGCCGGGGGGCGCACCAGAGCGTTTAAACGATCGCACGACGCTGTGGAACGAGGTGGAAGCAGGCGAGAAGCGCAAGGACGCACAGCTTGCCCGTGAGGTGGAGTTCTCGATTCCGCGTGAGATGAACGAGAAGCAGGGCGTCGCGCTCGCGCGCGATTTCGTGAAGAAGCAGTTTGTCGATCGCGGGATGGTCGCTGACCTGAACGTGCATTGGGACAAGGCGAAGGACGGCGCGCCCAAGCCGCACGCGCATGTCATGCTTGCGATGCGCGACGTGGGGCCGGAGGGGTTCGGGAAGAAGAACCGCGACTGGAACTCGACCGAGCTTTTGAAGGACTGGCGCGAGGCGTGGAGCGCGCACGTTAACGAGCGCATGGCCGAGCTTGGGCTTGAGGGGCGCATCGACCATCGTAGTTACGAGGCACAGGGGATCGGGCTGGAGCCGCAGCACAAGATCGGCCCGGCCGCATTGCGCAGGCCGGAGCAGGGACTTGAGGCGGAGCGGATCGAGGATCACACGCGCATCGCCCGCGAGAACGGCGCGAAGATCATCGCCGATCCCAATGTCGCGCTCGACGCCATCACGCGGCAGCAGGCCACGTTCACCACCCGCGATCTTGCAACGTTCGCGTTCCGGCACAGCGACGGCAAGGAGCAGTTCGACCAGGTGATGGGGGCGGTGCGCGCCAGCCCCGAGCTGGTCGCATTGGGGAAGGACGGGCGCGATCAGGAGCGGTTCACGTCGCGCGACATGATCGCGGTGGAGAACCGGCTTGAGCGCACGGGCGACGAGCTGGCGGGTCGCGCCGGGCATGGTGTCGCCGATCGGCACCGTGCCGCCGCGATCGGCGCGGCAGAGGGCCGGGGCCTTGTCCTGTCGGGCGAGCAGCGCGACGCCTTCGATCACGTCACCGCCGACGCTGGGCTGGCGTCCGTCGTCGGCTATGCCGGCAGCGGCAAATCGGCAATGCTTGGCGTCGCCCGTGAGGCATGGGAGCGGGAGGGCTACACGGTGCACGGCGCTGCGCTGTCGGGCATCGCGGCCGAGAACCTTGAGGGCGGATCGGGCATCCAGTCCCGCACCATCGCCAGCCTTGAACACGCATGGGGGCAGGGGCGCGAGCAGCTAGGCTCCAGGGACGTGCTGGTGGTGGACGAGGCCGGCATGATCGGCTCGCGCCAGATGGAGCGGGTGCTGTCCCAGGCACGCGACGCCGGGGCCAAGGTCGTGATGGTCGGCGATCCCGAGCAGTTGCAGGCGATCGAGGCGGGCGCGGCGTTCCGCAGCGTCGCCGAGCGGCATGGCGCGGCCGAGATCACCGAAATCAGGCGGCAGCGTGAGGACTGGCAGCGCGACGCCACGCGCGCGCTGGCAACCGGGCGCACTGGCGAGGCGATCCATGCCTATGATGGCAATGGCATGGTCCACGCGGCTGATACCCGCGAGCAGGCACGGGGCGAGCTGGTCGACGGGTGGGATCGCGCGCGCCAGGCCGAGCCGGGCAAGAGCCGCATCATCCTCACCCACACCAACGCCGAGGTGCAGAGCCTCAATGGCGAGGCGCGCGACCGGTTGCGCGCGAGCGGCGACCTTGGCGATGACGTGACGGTGAAGGCCGAGCGCGGCGAGCGGCAGTTCGCGACCGGCGACCGCATCATGTTCCTTCGCAACGAGCGCGGCATGGGGGTCAAGAACGGCACGCTGGCGACGATCGATCGGGTATCCCCCGAGGGCATGGCGGTGCGCCTCGATGACGGGCGCGGGGTCGCGTTCGACACCAAGAATTATGCCCATGTCGATCACGGCTATGCGGCGACGTTCCACAAATCCCAAGGCGTGACGGTCGATCGCGCCCATGTCCTCGCCACCCCGGGCATGGACCGCCACAGCGCCTATGTCGGCATGTCGCGGCACCGCGACGACGTGCAGCTTCACTATGGCCGCGACGACTTCACCGACCAGCGCCAGCTTGTTCGCGCCCTGTCGCGCGAACGCGGCAAGGACATGGCGGGCGATTACGCCAAGCCCGAGCAGGATCAGGCGCGGGCGTTCGCCGATCGGCGCGAGATCCGGTTCCCGGAACGCGCGCGCCAGATGGTCGAAAAGGTGCGCGACAAGGCCAAGGGCATGTTTGCAGGTTTCCGGCCAAAGCCGGCTGTCGCGAAAGAGGGGGCGATTAACACGGCCCGCGATCACGGCCAGGGGGGTCCGATTAACACCGCCCGTGATCGCAGCCAGGGGGGTCCGATTAACACCACCTTGGACGTCTCTCAGGCCAAGGCGATCGAACGCTATGCACGTGCCGCGGGCGATATCGGCCGGATGCGCAACATGGGTCTGCCGGTGCTGCCGCATCAGGAGAGCGCTTTGCAGAAGGCTGGCGAGAGGCTGGACGCGACCCGTCCCCATGCCGCGCGCGACCTTGCATCGGCGCTTGCGCGTGATCCGAAGCTTATCGAGCAGGTGTCGGGCGGCAACACAGTTGGCGCGGCACGCGCGATGGCCGACGAGAAGCGTGTGCGGCTAGATCCGGACGCGCGTGCCGAGCGGTTCGTGGAAGGCTGGCAGAAAATGCAGCAGGCGCGGGCAGGCATGGAGCGGGCCGGTGACAGTGCCGGTGCCGAGCGGTTGCGCGAGCGGATGGAGAAGGCGGCGGGCGGGCTGCACCGTGACCCGCAGCTCGAATCAGCACTGCGTCGCCATGCACCCGACCTGGCGCTGAAGCAGGAAAGCGAGCGGTCGATCGGCGATGCGCTGTCGTCGTCGCTCGATCGTGGGCGCGACCGGGATCGGGGGATGAGCCGGTGACGGTTCGTGCTTTCGGGTACGATCCGGTTTGTGGTTTCATGCAGTAAAGGGGAAGAAGTGCATGGGTGACGATCACGAACCGGACGCCGCGGCGGAGGCGTTTGAAGGTGTCCGCGGTGAGCTTGCGCTGTTGCGCCGCGCCGTCGAGCGGCTGTCCGCGGAGCGCGCCGAGGTGCCGGAGATACCCGATTACAGCGAGACGCTGGGGAAAATGGCGAAGGCGCTCAACGCGACCATGCAAAATGTCGGCGTGCTGGCGAAAACGGCCGAGGACAATGTCGCGCCGCGCTATGTCGCCGACCGGATCGTCGCGGCTGGCGGCCATGCCCGCGACGAGGATAGGCGCATGATCGCGACCGCCGGTGAGAAGATGGACAAGGCGACGACCGCTTTGCACGGTATCGGCGGTTCGGCCCGCCGTGCGGACGAGCAGCGCCGTACCTTGTGGCAGGTCGGTGCGGGAGCGT
>Ga0325400_1001920_pt1 | contig 17645 bp, 15 predicted proteins | sample PopdelMetagenome_2_FD_205662 | JGI IMG/M metagenome (GOLD analysis project Ga0325400, IMG submission 205662) | Populus deltoides microbial communities from Bellville, Georgia, United States - Xylem-PdKOR-R1 | ecosystem: Host-associated > Plants > Phyllosphere > Stem > Wood/Secondary xylem... | reverse complement strand
GGCCGCGAGGTCGGCGTCCAGGGCCGCGATCGCCCGCCGGGCCAGCAGCACCATCGCGGTGTCGACGACGTCCTGGCTGGTGGCGCCGACGTGCACCGCACCGGCGGCGTGCGGGCCGACCGCGTCGATGAGCACCCGCACCAGCGGCGGGACCGGGTTGCCCGCGTCGGCGGCCCGGGCGACCACGGCGGCGACGTCCAGGGCGCCGGGGGTGCCGGCCACCCGGGTGACCTCGGCGGCGGCGGTCTCGCTGACCAGGCCGCAGCGCGCCGCGGCCCGGGCCAGCGCGGCCTCCACGTCGAGCATGGCCCGCAGCCACGCGTCGTCGGTGACCGCGGCGGCGGCGCCCCCGCGGGCGAAGGTGCCGTCCCAGAGCCCGGTCATGCGGCCATCCTCACAGGCGACGTCCCCCGCGGCGTCTCAGACGGCGAAGAAGACGGTCTCGTCCTCGCCCTGCAGGTCGATGTCCAGCCGGTAGCCGTCCTCGGTGCGCTGCGCGACCAGGGTGGCGCGGCGGTCCTCCGGCAGGGCGGACAGCACGGGGTCGGCGGCGTTGGCCTCGACCTCGTCGGCGAAGTAGATGCGGGTGACCAGCCGGTCCAGCAGGCCGCGGGCGAAGACCGAGACGTCCACGTGCGGGGCCTGCAGCCCACCCTCGCCGTCGGGCACCGCTCCGGGCTTGAGCGTGCGGACGGCGAACTCCCCGCCCGGGGTGGCCGAGCGCCCGAAGCCGCGGAACCCCGGCGTCGAGGCGGACCCGCGCGGGTCGTCGGGGTGGGCGAAGCGGCCCTCGGGGTCGGCCTGCCACGTCTCCACCATCGCGTCCGGGACGACGTCGCCGTTGCCGTCGCGGACCGTGCCGCGCAGCCAGATCTCCCCCGCGGTGCCGGGCGCGACCGCGTCGGCGCCGTCCGGCCAGGTCAGGCCGATGGCCAGGTACGGGCCCACGGTCGCGCTCGGGGTGGTGCGCAGGGTGAACGGCTCGTCGAGGAAGCCGGTGCCGCGGCGCGGGGTGCCCGGCCGGCGGTCGTTGGTCTCGTCGGCGTCCTGGACCAGCGGTGACTCGTGCTCGAACGCCATCAGGCCACGTCCCCGTCGTCGTCGGTCTCGAACGGCGTCTGCTCCGTGCCGCGCAGCACGATGTCCCACTCGAAGGCCAGCGCCCAGTCCGGCTGGGTGCGGCCTAGGTCGAACCCGGCGACCGCGCGGTGCCGGGCGGCCGGCGGGATGGCGTTGAAGATCGGGTCCTGGCCGAACAGCGGGTCGCCCGGGAAGTACATCTGGGTGACCAGCCGCTGGGTGAAGGCCTGGCCGAACAGGGAGAAGTGGATGTGCGCCGGCCGCCACGCGTTGTGGTGGTTGCCCCACGGGTAGGCGCCGGGCTTGACGGTGGTGAACTCGTAGCGGCCCAGGGAGTCGGTGACCACCCGGCCCAGGCCGTCGAAGTGCGGGTCCAGCGGGGCGGGCCAGTTGTCCACCACGTGCCGGTAGCGGCCGGCCGCGTTGGCCTGCCAGATCTCCAGCAGGGCGCCGGGCACCGGGCGGCCGCCGCTGTCGAGCACCCGGCCGAACACGATGATCCGCTGGCCCTGCGCCTCGCCGCCGGCGCGCAGCGTGAGGTCGGCGTCCCCGGGGGCGACCCGGTCCTCGCCGAGCACCGGGCCGGTGACCTCGGTCAGCCGGTGCGGCAGGTCGACCGGGGTGCGCAGCGGCGCGCGCAGGGCGGTGGAGCGGTAGCCGTCGAAGGCGACGGGGGTGCGGTGGCCGTCCTCCTCGCGGAGGTAGCGCGGCAGCACCAGCCTCGATGTGGTCCCGGTCATGCCCCGGAACGTACGAGATCCCCGCGGCGTCTGGCACCCTGGCCTTCCCGCTGGGTGGAAGGAGAGCCGGATGGCCGGAGGTGGTGCGCGCACGGGGCGGTCGGTGACCTCCCGGGCCCTCGGCGTGCTGGAGGCCTTCGACGCCGCCCACCCGCGGCTCACGCTGTCCGAGATAGCCGCCCGCAGCGGCACCCCCCTGACCACGGCCCACCGGCTGCTCGCCGAGCTCACCGCATGGGGCGCGCTCGCCCGCCGGCCCGACGGCCGCTACGAGATCGGCCGCCGGCTGTGGGACCTCGGCCTGCTCGCCCCGGTGCAGGCCGAGCTGCGCCAGGTGGCCAGCCCCTTCCTGCTCGACGTGCACACCGCCACCCGCGACACCGTGCACCTCGCCGTGCGCGACGGGCTGCACGCCCTCTACGTCGACCGGGTCTCGGGCCGGGAGTCCGTGCCGGTGGTCAGCCAGGTCGGCAGCCGGCTGCCGCTGCACGCGGTCGGCGTGGGCAAGGTGCTGCTGGCCGCCGCGCCGCCCGACGTCGTCGAGCAGGCGCTGCAGGCCGCCGAGCGGCAGACCCGACACACCGTCGTCGACCCGGTGCGGCTGGGCCGGGAGCTGGCCGAGGTGCGCCGGTCGGGGTCGGCCCGGACGTCGGAGGAGATGTCCCTCGGGGCGGCGTCGGTCGCCGTCCCGGTGGCCGTCGACCTGCCCGACGGCCGGCCGGTGGTGGCCGCCGCGCTGGGCATCGTCGTCCCCACGCACCGGGCCGAGCGGGACCTGCCCCGGCTGGTCCCGGTGCTGCAGGTGGCCGCCCGCGGCATCGGCCGCGCCCTGGCCAGGACAGAGGAATTCCGCTCACCGGGAAGCTGACCTCGCCCCCGGGACGTCACCGTGGTCACACTCCGGTCGTGCGTACTCAGGTGGGGATCATCGGGGCCGGACCGGCCGGGCTGCTGCTGTCGCGTCTCCTGCACGTGCAGGGCATCGACTCCGTCGTGCTGGAGAACCGCGACCGGGCCTACGTGGAGGCCCGCACCCGGGCCGGCATCCTGGAGGACCACACGGTGCAGACGCTGCGCCAGGTCGGCGTGGGCGACCGGCTCGACCGCGAGGGCCTGCACCACCACGGCATCAACCTGCAGATCCCCGGCGAGCGCCACCACCTGGACTTCGAGGCGCTCTGCGGGCGCACCGTGTGGCTCTACGGACAGACCGAGGTGGTCAAGGACCTGATCGCCACGCAGCTGGCCGAGGGGCCGCCGCTGCTGTTCGAGGTCTCCGACGTGCAGCCGCACGACGTGGACACCGAGTCGCCCCGGATCACCTTCACCGACGCCGACGGGGCGGCGCAGGAGCTGCACTGCGACGTCGTCGTGGGTGCCGACGGCTTCCACGGCGTCTCCCGCCCGCTGGTCACCGCGGCCACCGGCGGGAAGGTCTGGGAGCGGGTCTACCCCTTCTCCTGGCTGGGCATCCTGGCCGACGCCGCCCCGGCGACCGACGACCTCGTGTACGCCTGGCACCCCGACGGGTTCGCCCTCTACTCGATGCGCTCGCCCAGCGTGTCCCGCCTCTACGTGCAGGTCGACCCGACCGAGAAGATCGAGGACTGGTCCGACGAGCGGATCTGGGACGCCCTCGACGAGCGGATGGCCATGCCCGGCTGGTCGGTGAACCGGGGCCCGATCACCGAGAAGTCGATCCTGCCGATGCGGTCGTTCGTGTCCACCCCGATGCGGCACGGCCGGCTGTTCCTCGCCGGCGACGCCGCGCACATCGTGCCGCCCACCGGCGCCAAGGGCCTGAACCTGGCGGTGGCCGACGTGACGTTGCTGGCCACCGCGCTGGTCCGGCTGCTGCACGAGAAGGAGACCGACCTCGTCGACGGCTACTCCGACACCGCGCTGCGCCGCATCTGGCGGTGCACGCACTTCTCCTGGTGGATGACGTCGATGCTGCACACGCACGGAGACGACTTCGACCGCCAGCTGCAGCTCTCCCAGCTGCGCCGGGTGTTCGACTCCGAGGCCGCCCAGCGCGAGCTGGCCGAGAACTACACCGGCCTGCCGATCGAGCGGTGACCACCGCGCCGGGTTGACCTCCGGTCGGGTCCGGAGAACAGTCGGTGCCCTCCTGCACAACGGCGGGGGCGCACCACCACCGCCCGGTGTCCGCGGTGACCGCACGGTCGACGACGGACGGAGGGCCCCGTGCCCGCACCCCCTCCCGCCGGCTGCCGCCCGGGCCGCCGCCTGCGCCGACGCCGAGCTGCCGGCCCTGACCCGGGCGCTGCTCACCGAGCTGGTCGAGGCGCTGCCGGGTGCGGTGTCGGCGACCGTGGTGACCGGGGCCGGCCCACGCCTGCGGTCGTGGGCCGGCGTCGGGCCCGCGGGACCCGACGTCGACCGGCTGCAGGCCCGCACCGGCCGGGGTCCGGCGTTCACGGCCGCGGCCGACCCCGCCGGCCGCCCGGTGGTCAGCCGCGACCTGTGGACCGACGGCCGCTGGCGCCTGCCCCGCGCGCACGGCACCCCGCTGGTGCACCCGGTCGTCGCGGTCGCCCTGCCCGGTCAGGAGCGGGCCCGCGCCGTCCTCACCGTCCACGGCGCGGACGACGACCTGCCGGCGGTGTCCGCCGGGGGCGCGCTCGCCGCCGCCGAGCTGCTCCGGGCGCTGAGCAACGCCACCAACACCCGGCTGGGTCAGCTGGCGGACGAGGTCCTGTTCACCGGGCTGGTGCCGGAGCCGCCTGGGCCGCCGCCGCGGGGGTGAGGCCCCGCCCGGCCCCGAGCAGGGTCGCCGCCGTGCCCACCACGGCGTAGGCGACGAGCACCGCCACGGCCTGGCCCACCCCGGCGCCGTCGAAGTAGACGATGCCGCGGACGGCGCCGGTGCCCGCGCCCGGCGGGAGCCAGGGGCCGATGGCCGCCCAGAACGGCGGCAGCAGCGGCGCGGGGTAGGCCCCGCCCGCGCTGGGGTTGCCCAGCACCACGAAGGCGAGGATGGCCAGCCCGATGCCGACGAGGCCGGTCCAGACCTGCAGGGCGGCGGTCGCCGCACCCACGGCGAAGACCAGCAGGGCACCGAACAGGGTCAGCGCGAGGGTGTGCCCGCCACCGAGCGCGCCCAGCACCGGGCCGGCGATGAGCGCGCCGCCCAGCCCGCTGAGCAGCGCGTAGACCGCCAGGGCGACCAACCGGGTGCCGGCCCGGCCGCGGGTGGCCGGCCGCGACCCCGCGCTGACCCCGATGATCGAGGCCACCAGGTAGCCCCCCACGACCCAGCCGACGGCCAGGTAGAACGCCGACAGGCCGCGGGCGTCGCCGTCCCCGGCCGGCAGCACGTCGGTGGTGGTGAGGGTGCGCTGCTGGGCGGCGTCGGCCCGGGTGAGCACCTGCTCGAGGGCGGTGGCCACGGCCCCGCCCTCGGCGCCGGCCACCAGCAGGCCGTCCTCGGTCCCGGTGCCGACCAGCAGGACGCCGTCGACGTCGCGGTCGGCCAGGGCCCGCCGGGCGTCGTCCTCGCTGCCGTACGCGGTGGCCTCCACAGGGCGACCGGGCAGACCGTCCAGCTGCGCGACCAGGTCCTCGGCGGTGCCGGCCGGCGCCCCGGCGGGGGCGACGACGGCGAGCGGGACCGCCCGCGGGACCGGGGCGTGGAAGGCCCCGACGTAGCTGAGCACGAAACCCAGCTGCAGCAGCAGGACGCCGACCACCAGGACGGCGGCGCGCCGGGTCACCCCCGGCAGCAGCTCCCGCCGCGGCGCCTCGTGCTGACCGTGCATGCTCATCCTCGGCTCCTCGATACTGGTGCGTATCCGATACCGATGAGTATGCTCCTGCCCGTGACCGGGGCAAGGGCAGCCGACGTGACGGTGCGCACGCGACCACGCCGCGACGAGGTGCGGGCACGGGTGCTGGATGCGGCGCGGGAGGTGTTCGCCGAGCGCGGTTTCGCCGGGGCCAGCACCGACCTGGTCGCCGCCGCCGCGGGCTTCACCAAGGGCGCCGTCTACTCCAACTTCGGCAGCAAGGACGAGCTGTTCCTGGCGCTGATGGCCGCCGAGGCCGCCGCCCGGGTCACCGCCGTCGAGCAGGCGCTGGCGGCCACCACCGACCTGCCGGGCGCCCTGGCCGCCGTCGGGGCGCAGCTGTCCCGGCCCGACACCGCGTGGCAGCTGCTGTACCTGGAGTTCTGGCAGCGGGCGGTGCGCGACCCCGCCGTCCGCACCGCGTTCGTGGCCTCCCGCCGCGAGCTGCGCGCCCGGGTGGCCGAGGTGGTCGAGCGCTTCCTCGCCGACCACCCCGTGCAGACCGGGTGGGACGCGGGCAGGCTGACCGTCGTGATCCTCGCGCTCACCCACGGCCTGGCCCTGGAGTCGCTCCCCGACCCGGGGGCGGTGCCCGACGACGTCCTGCCCCGGGTGCTGGCCGACCTCGTGGACCGGGCCCCGTGAGGCGGGCCCTCCTCGCCGGCGCGGTGCTGCTGCTGGCCGGGTGCGGCGGCGGCCAGGACACCGGCGCCGGCTCCACGTCGTCCGCCGGCCCCTCGTCGTCGGACGCGTCGTCGGCCCCGTCGTCGGATCCGTCGTCGGCACCCACCTCGGGGCCGGCCGCGACCCCGACCGCGGTGGGCGGCACCGCGCTGACCGTGGTGGTGGACCCGGACGGCACGGGCGAGGCCGTCGTCGTCGGCACCCTGACCTGCGACCCCACCGCCGGCGACGTCGCCGACCCCGCGGCCGCGTGCGCCCAGGTGGCCGCCGTCGGCACCGCCGGGTTCGCCGCCCCCGACCCGGGCGCGGTGTGCACCCAGCAGTTCGACGGCCCGCAGACCGCCACGGTCAGCGGCACCGTCGCCGGTCAGCCGGTCGACGCCTCGTTCAGCCGCACCGACGGGTGCGCCATCAGCCGGTGGGACGCGTTGTCGGAGCTGCTGTCCACCACCCGGTGACCCGTGGGGCGGGTGGGACGAGGATTGGCACACTGTCCGCGACTGCTCGGGTGATGTTCGGTGACATCTGTCGGGGCGACGGACCGGTCGGTCACCTAGCGTCGAGGCCATGATGTCGACGCTGGTGATCATCGGTGGTGTGCTCCTGGCACTGGTCGGGCTGCTCGCGCTGATCGTCAAGCTCAGCACCCGCCCGGCGACCCGCCGCGGCTCCACGACGTCGTCGCGCACGGCCGCGCACACCCCCGGCTGGGTGGTCGACTCCGGGCAGAAGCACCCCGGCGCGTGGGACCCGCTGTCCCAGACCAGCACCCAGATCCGCGCCCAGCGCTGAGGCTCAGGCCCGCCGCGCCAGCTCCGCCCCGACCGCCGCCAGCCGCCCCCGGCGCTCCGCCGACCGCGCCTCCAGCCGCACCCGGCTGAACGCGTCGGGGTCGCCCACGCCCGGTGGCCGGCCCCACCGCTGCCGGAACGGCACGGCCGCCTTGCCGGCCGGCACCAGCGACAGCAGCTGCTCGGTGGCCTGCACCGCGTCGGCGAGCAGGGCCTGGCCGGCCTGCAGCTGCGCCACCGACCACGTGCCGGGGTCGCCCTGCGCGGCGGCGGCCAGCCGGTCGCCCAGGTAGAGCAGGTCACCGCCGCCCAGGGCCGGGCGTGACCCGGCGCGGCCCCACGCCCACGGGTCGGCGGGGTCCGCGGCGTCGGCCTCGCGCAGCCGCGCGACCTGCAGCGCGTCCTGCCCGCACGACGGGCACGGGCCCGACCAGGCCCACCCCCGGCCCTCGGCGTCGCGCACCTCGGCCATCCCGTCGACGGGCAACGGCTGGCCGCAGGCGTGCGGCCGGGCGGTGAGCAGCATCGCGAGCTCCCGCCGGCTGCGCACCACCGGCCCGCGGCGCAGCAGCACCCGGTCGGGCCACTCCTTCGCCGACCGGGCCTGCAGCGGCAGCACCGGCAGCCAGGCCAGCACCAGCGCGACCGGGAAGACCAGCATCGACGCGGACAGCTCGCCGTCCTGGCTGCGGAGGTACCAGAGCAGGAACACCAGGAAGGCGAGGTTGGCCAGCAGCACCAGCCGGGCGGCGAACAGGCCCTCCGCGTAGCTGCCCACGTGCAGCGCCCGCTTGACCCCGCGCCAGGACAGCGCGGACAGCAGGAACAGCGTCCCGGCGAACAGCACCGTCTTCACCAGCGCGAGCAGGACGCCGTCGCTGCTCCACGTCCACACCAGCGCCGCCACGGCGAGCACGAGCAGCGCCGCGGGCACCAGCGCCATCAGCCCGACGGCGACCAGCACCGGCACCGGCGGGCGCAGCCGGCGCACGCCCGCCAGCACCTCCCCGACCCGGGGCCCCTCGCCCACCGGGGGCCGCGCGGCACCGAGGACCTTGCGGGTCTCCATGAGCGGGGGCATCCGACCGGGCTGGGTCATGCGGCGAGCCTGGCACGCGCCGCTAGGGTCGGGGCACCGACCGGGGAGGACGACGGGTGCTCAGCGAGGACGACGCGCGGGACCGGGCACTGGCGTGGGCGCGCCAGCACGGGTCGGCGACCACCGTGGAGCTCACCCCCGTGGCCGACGCCTGGCTGGTCGAGGCCGCCCCGCCCGCCGGGTCCGTGTGGGCCGGCCGGCGGCTGGTCGCCGTCGTCCCCGCCACCGGTGACCTGCAGCCGTGGCCCGACCTCCCGGCCGACGACGTCCGCGCCGCGCTCGGCGCCGAGCCCGCCGGGCACGACCCCCGGCTCGCCGCCCTGCTGCGCGCGGCCGGCTGGACCCCGGGCCGCCGTCCGGCCGAGGACGAGCTGGAGACCTGGGAGGCCGAGGTCGCCCGGCTGCACGAGGAGGTCCCGCTCAGCGCCCCCCACGAGACCGCCCGGGCCGCGCTCCTGGAGATCGGCGGCACCGTGCTGACCCCGCCCGGCCGGCCCGCGGTGCACGTGCTGCCCGCCGTCCACCGGTTCGACCCGGTGGGCGCCGACCTCGCCGCCGAGGCCCTCGCCGAGCCCGTCGCGCCGGTGGCCGTCGTCGCCGACAGCTGGCCCACCGAGCTGTTCCAGGGCGCGTCCGGCGCGGTCGTGGCCGTGCAGGTCGGCGAGGGGTACCGGGTCGGCAGCACGCTGGACGAGGCACTGTGCACCGTCGTCGGCCTCGGCCGGTGGGTGCAGGTGGAGGTCGCGTGAGCGCCCCCGGCGACCTGCTGCCCCTCCCCGTCGGGCACCTGCACGGCAACGGGCCCGACGGCGCGCTGGTGCGGGTCGGGACCGACCAGGTGGTGCTCCCCGACCGCCTGTTCACCGCCTGGGCCCTGGCCCACGGCCTGCCCGACCGCCCGGCCGACGAGCCGTGGACGGTGGACGCCCTGCTGACCACCGGCGCGGCGCAGGGGCTGGGCGACCTGCGGGCGGCCCTCGACGACCTGGTGGCCGACCGGGTGGTGCGGCTGGTCGACCCCGCGGCCGGGCGGCCCTTCGCCGAGCAGCACCGGCTCGTGCTGCAGGTCCTCGGCCTGGGCAACGACCCCGACCGGCCGCACAGCTGGTCGCTGGGGCTGCTGGGCCAGCCCCTGGTCGAGGTGAACGGGACCGTGCTGGACCTGGTCGAGCACGCCGACCTGCACCCCGACCTCTGGTCCGCGGTCGGGGCCACCGCCACGTCGGCCCGCAGGGCCGGCCGCACCGACCCCGCCGACACCGACCCGGACCGCCTGCTGGCCGAGGTGCTCCCCGTCCTGCACGGGCTGCTCGCCGCCGACGTCGTCCACCTCGACACCCGGTACGTGATGGCATGACCGCCGCCCCCGGCTCGGCCCTGGTCCTCCCCGTCGGCCACCACCTCGGCGCCCTGCACCGCTCGGTGGGCGCCGACCCGGCTTACACCACCGTGCGCACGGGCTTCCGCGCGCACCGGCTGCGGCCGGGTGCGCAGCTGGAGACCTGGGCGCTGGCCCACGGCAGCGGCGACCCCGACACGCCCTGGACGGTCGAGGCGCTGCTGTCCGCGGCCGCGGCCGCCGGGATCGACGCCGAGGGCGAGCTGGACGAGCTCGTCGACGCCGGACTCGTCGGGCTGGTCACCCCGGGCACCGCGCCGGCGTTCGCCGCCGCGCACCGGCTCCGCCCGCTGCTCGTCGGCCTGGGCTCCCCCGTGGGTGACCCGTACGAGCTGCTGGGCATCCCCGGGCTGCCGTACTCCGCGCGGATCCGCCCCCGCACGGCCGAGGTCTGGCGGTGGGTCGGGATGTGGCCCGACCTGGCCCAGGCGGCGCAGGCCTGGGAGGGGGTCGACCGCGACGCCGGTCTCGAGCCGGGCGGGCTGCTGCAGCTGCTGGCCGACGTCCAGGTCCTGCTCGGGACGTCGGCTGCCTACCTGGACGTGCCCGGCGGCGGCCGCCCGTTCCGGCGGCACGACCTCCCCCCGGTCTGACCTGCGCGGTCGGCCTCTGCCTCAGCGCTCGGCGGGGACCCGGGCCAGCGCGGCCAGCGCCTCGGGGACCGGCTGCACGGCCCGCTCGACGCGCAGCGCCTCGGTGGCCGCCGGCGGCAGCACCCGGTCGCGCCCGGTGAGCCGCGGTCCGTGCTCGCCCTGCACCACCTCGACCTCGCGCAGCAGGCCGTAGGGGTCGGCGGGGCCGGAGGGGCACTGCACCATCCACAGCGCGTCGTGGGCCCACCCGGTCGGGAGGCCGGCCTCGGGACCGAGGCAGCCGACCAGGTGCAGGACGGCGGAGACCATGCCCGGCACCGGGGCGCCGTCGAGGTCGGCGAGCAGCACCACCGGCCGGCCGGTCCGGCCCAGCAGCACGCGGACCAGCAGCCGGACCTCCCGCCCGTCGGGGTCGCGCAGCCGGACCACCGCAGAGACGGTGCGGCCGGTCGGCCCGTCGACCACCTGCAGCCGGTCGACCCGGGGGTCGTGCCAGCCCGGGCCCGACCCGTTCCGGTGACCGTCCCCGCGCCCCCCGCCGTGGCCGTCGCGCGGGCCGTCGCCGTGGCCGTCGCGCGGGCCGTGGTGGGGCTGCGGGGCGTGCCCGGGACCGCCCCGGTCGCGGGGCGCCGGGGGCGGCGGCGGGTACGAGGGCGCGGGCGGGGTGGCCGGGGGCTGCGGCGTGGCCGGGGGCTCAGGCGTGGCCGGGGGCTCAGGCGCGGCCGGGGGCTCAGGCGCGGCCGGGGGCTCAGGCGTGGCCGGGGGCGGGGTGGGGTCCGCCGGCGCGGGGTCGGCCGGCGGGAACGGCCGGTCGGCCACCCGCTCGACGGGGGTGGTGGCGACGTCCTCGACCCGGCGGCGGTCCCAGCGCGGGGCGACCGCCAGCCGGCGGATCTCCGTCCAGCTGGGCGCCCTGGGTGCCGAGGCCGCCGTGGGCGCCGCCGGGGCGGGGTCGGGTGCGGGTGCCGGGTCGGCGACGGGGTCGGTCTCCGCGGGCGGCGGGGGCGGGGCCGGCGGACCGTCCGGCCGCCGGGGCGGGGCGGCGTCCAGCTGGGCCAGGAGCCGCTGGGTCTCCTCCCGGACCCGGGTGACCTCGGCGTCCAGCTGCGCGCGGTCCCGGCCGCGGGCCTCCTCGACGAGGAGCGCCACGTGCCGGGCCAGGTGGGCGTCGCGCTGCGCCTGACGGCGGACCACGTCGTTGCCCACGACCCGTTCGCCGACGACCGCGCCGATGCCGCCGACCGCCGCGCCGAGCTGTCCGGCGACCCCGCCGAGCAGCGCCGGCCCGGCGCCGGTGAGCACGCCGCCGGCACCGACCCCGACCCCGGTCACCAGCAGGGACGTGCCCACCCCGGCGCCCACCACCCCGGTCACGGCCGCCGGGACCGCGTAGCGCGCCGCGCTCTCGCCCAGCGTCGGCACCGGCGGGTCGGTCGCGGGCACGACGTCCGCGTCCCGGCGGGGACCCTGCTGGTCGGTCCCCACGGGGGCGGCGCCGGGCAGCCCGGCCAGCGCCGCCGCCAGGCCCGGCGCAGCGGCCACGCCGGCGTCCCGGTCGGCGGCACCCGTCGCGATCTCCTGCGCGGCCCGGGCCACGCCCTCGGCTGCGCGGCGCGCCGCGAGCCGGGCCTCGGCACGGGCGACCAGCTCACCGAGGGCCGCCTCGTGCGCCTCGCGGGCGGCGAGCTCGGCCGCGCCGGGGGCGCCGGCCCGCTTCACCCGGTCCGCCGCCCGTTCCTGGTCGGCCGCGTACCGGTGCTCGGCCCAGGCGGCCAGGGGCGCGGTGGCCACCCCGACGACGGGCACCAGGACGGTGACGAGGCTGCCCGGCGCCAGCGCCCCGAGCACCGCGGCCGCGCCCAGGGCCGGCAACGCCGTGGTCACGCCCCACTTGGGCAGGTGGGCGAGCAGGCTCGGGGTGGCCAGCCCGGCGTCGTCCCAGACCGCGATGGCGGTCTGCAGCTGCTCGGGCAGCGCGACGCGGTTGCGCACCCAGGCCTGCCCGGCGACCTCGCGGACCAGGGCGGGGTCGGCGGGCCGGCCGGGGGCGAGCCCCTCGGTGACCCGGGGCGCGGCCAGCTCGTGCTCGGCGAGGAAACCGGCCAGGTCGTCGCGGGCGGTGGCGGAGCGCGGGCGCCGGACACGCGCGGCCAGCAGCCGCTCCAGCTCCGCGACGGCGGCCGGTGCGAGCGGATCGGCCGGGGCGACGGCCGCCGGGGTGGCCGGGGCGGGGTCGCCGGCCAGGTGGGCCTCCTCGGCGGTGAGCTCGGTCAGGCGGGCCCGGGCGCCGGCGGTGCGCAGGTCGGCCCGGGCGAGCTCCAGGGCCTTCGTGCGGGTGTCCAGCTCGATCCGCTTGGCGTCGTCGAGACGGGCCTTGCGCTCAGCCAGGGCTCGCTCGGCCCAGGCACTGGCGTAGCCGACGCCCGCCGCGACGGCCAGCGACGCGACGGCCGGCAGCAGGGGCAGCGAGAGGGCCGCGGCGAGCGCGACGTTCACCGCGACGCCGACCGCGGCGGCGACCAGGGGCCCGTTGCCGTAGCGCGTCAGGTAGCGGCCGACGGACAGCACCTTGGCGACGGCGCTGCGCGGGTCGGCCGGGGTCTCCACGTCGGTGTCGGGCCGGGTGGTCCCGGCCGGCGCGGTCGTCGGCGCCGCCGGCGGGACGGTGGCCGCGGCCGCCGAGGCCGGGTCGACGCGCTCGCGCAGGTCCTGCAGCAGCCGCTGGTCGGCGGCGGCGGCCTGCTCGGCGAGCGCACGGACGTCGGCGTCGAGCGCGGCGACCCCGGCCGGGGCGGCGGAGTGGGCGTCGGCGAGGGCGCTGCGGTGCTCGGCGGTGACCGCGAAGTCCCGCTCCATGCGGGTGGTGACGGCGGCGGCCGTGGCCAGCGCGCCGAGGGTCGTGCCGGCGCCGAGCACCCCGGCGAGCTGGCCGGTGGCCGCGGACAGGCCGATCGACACGCCCTGGGCGACGAGCACCGGCAGCAGCGCGACGGCGTTCTTCACCGCGTACCGCCAGGTGTCGGGCACCGCGGTGGGGGCCGCGCCCGGGCCGGCGACGTCGTTGACCGCGCGCACCAGCGGTCGCAGGTCGGCGGGCAGGTCGGCCCAGCGCCGGGCGTACTCGCGCTCGGCGGCGGTCGGGCCGGCGGGCGCCAGCTCGACACCGTCAGGCCCCTCGGCCGGGGTCGCCGGGGCCGGCCGCTCGAGGCCCAGCTCGGCCAGCAGCGGGGGGATCTCGGCGAGCGCGCCGGCGCGGGCCCAGGGGTCGCCGTCGGTGAGCTGGCTGCGCAGCAGCCGCAGCTCGGCGAACCGGCCGGCGCGGGCGGCCGCCGGGTCAGGTAGCCCGTCGGGGGTGGGGCCGGCGGCGCGGAGGGCCACCAGCTCGGCGACCTCGTGGGCCAGCGCCCGCCGGACCGCCGCCAGCGGCGCCCGGTCGGAGATGGTGATGGTCGGGCGGGCGCCGTGCGGGTCGGTGGTGGTCGCCATGGCCCGGTCGGTGCCGGTGCCCGCGGTGTCGCCGCGGACCAGCCGGACGACGACCGGGTCGCCGCCGTCGACCGGGGTGACCCGCAGCAGGCCGTCGCCGGCGAGCACGACGTCGGCACCGGCCGCGGCGCGCAGATCGGCCAGCCGGGTGGTGGCCCGCAGCTGCGCCAGCCAGCCGTGGCGGCCGGGGCCAGAACCGTTGACGAACCGGGACCCGTCGACCTCCCGGGCGGCGACCCGCAGCTGCTCACGGCGGGCAAGCACCCGGTCGTCACCGGCCGGCAGGGTGGCGGGTGCGGCGAGGCCGAGGCCGGCGACGTCCTGACCGGCGGCGTCGGTGCCCAGCACCTGGTCGCTGCCCACCCACGCCGCGCAGCTGGCGCACATGGGCTCGTGGTCCAGGTGCGCCGCACCCGGGGCGACGTCCCCGGGAGCGGGGTCGGTGCGGCGGACGTCGACGGTGGTGAGCCGGGCACCGGCGAGGGCCTCCCGGGCCCGGTCGACGGTGGTGACCTGCTCGCCGTGGGTGGTCTCCCAGGCCGCGAGCGCGTCGGAGAGCAGCACGACCTCGGCGCACGTGCCGTGGTGCGGCGGGCGCTGCGCCTCGGGGACGGCGTCCAGCAGCGTCGCGACGACCGGGTGCAGCTGCGGGAGCGGTCCGCTGACCTGCCGGACGGCGGTGTGCGTGGTCAGCGTGCCGTCGGCCTGCAGCAGCGCGCCGGCGACCGGGGGCACGGCGCGGGTGGGCCGGCCCTGCTGGGTGCGCGAGGCGCCCTCGGTCCGGGTGGCGAACTCGGTGCGGACGTCGTCGGCCAGCTGGTGGACCGCGGCGGTGAGCCGCACGTCGGGGTCGGCCAGCGGGTCGGGCGCGCCCTCCGTGGGGGTCGGCGCCGGTTCCGTGGCCCGGTGGAACGACGTCCCCGGCGCCGCGGACGCGTCGCCGAGGCCGCCGGAGGTGAACAGCCCCGGGGTCGCCGCCGGGACGTCGGGCGAGCTGCTGCCCGGGTCGGTCAGCCCCCCTGCTCGGCCACCAGCTCCTGCAGCACGTCGGCCTCCGACCTCATCCGGTTCGACGGGACGTGCCGAACCGCCCCGCCCCGCACCACGAAGGTCCCCGTCCCCCGCGCGCGGGTCACCGGGCGCACCACCCAGCCGTCCTCCAACGGCCTGGCCCGCCAGGGGCCCTCCGGTGGCTGGAGCCCGGAACTGCTCAGCCAGGTCAGCACCTGCTCGATCGCTCCCTGCTCCTGCGTACCCGGTCCGGGGTCGGTCAAGGTCCAGTCCTCTCCATTCGCCGCCCGGTGGGCGGACCGCGGCTTCGACGTTCCAGATCGGGTCGCCGTACCCGGGCGGCCACGGTCCGACGGAGGCGCTCTGGGCGTCGACCCACAGCAGTCCGTCCGGGCCGACCACGGCGTTGAACCAGTGCCCGCCGCCGTCGCCCCGCTCCTCGCCCGCCACCGACCAGTCGACGCCGACCACGGCCACCGAGCCGACTGGTCGGCCGGCGAGCTGCGCGGCGACGGCCGCCCATGCGCGCTCGGTGAAGGCCGACGTGTCCTCGGGCAGGGGGACGCCGCGGGCATCGGCCCCGGGCTCCGGCGCCGTGAGCGGCTCTGGGCGAACCCCCGCCCACGCCCACATCTCCGAGCCCTCGCCCAGCTGGCGGTCCAGGTGCGCAGGGCTGACGGCCACGCCCTGCACGGCGTCGGCCAAGCGGCGTGAGCTCTCACCGCAGTTGAACCGGGCGGGCTGGACACCGTCGCGGCCGGGTGCGTCGCCGTAGTGGGGGTTGACCCCGCCGAGCCAGTCGGCGATCCGTTCGACGAGACGGCCCTGGGCCGCCCGGTGGGCATCGGCCAGCCCGGAGACGTCCTCCGGGCCTGGTGGGGTGTACCGGCCGGGCTCGACGGTCGACCGGGGCACGCCCCGCTCGTCCTGGCCCGGTTGCCAGGTAGGGGTGGTGGGGAGCTCGACCGCCGTGGGCATGCCGTCCGGTCCGGTCGACACCTGGGCGAAGCGGAGCGTCCCGGTGCGCAGTCCGTCGGCCAGCTCGGCGTGCACCGGGTCGTCCACCGGACCGGCGGCGAGGGCGTCGGCCACCTCGCCGAGGACGCCGTCGACGTCCCCGTCGACACCCACCACCGCGAGGTGGCCGTCGACCCGGACCACCTCGTGGCCACCGAGCAGCCCCACCGCCACCACCTCGGCGTCGGGCGCCACCCCGAACGCGGTCCGGATGGGACCCGGGGTGCGCGAGCCGAAGGGCGCTCCCGGGTCCGCTCCCCCGGTCAGGCCGCTGTCCGGACCTGCCCCAGCTCGGTCGCCTCCGAAGCCGGCGTCCGGGACGGCCTGGCCGAGGGTCTGCGCCGGGGTCAGCCCGTGGGGTCCGGGGTCAGCATCGCGCTGAGCTCGTCGTCCGTCGGCAGCGTCGTCCCGAACTCCGCCGCTGCCCGTTCCGCGCCCGCCCGGTCCGTTCGGCGCAGCCGGTCCCGGCCCTCCGTCTCGTCCTCCCAGGACACCCGGTCCACCATCGCCGGGTCCAGCGCCCACCGACCGCTGCGGTGGTGGTAGGTCACCGCCCTCGTCGAGCCGGCCAGGACGAACACGTTGATCGGCCGCCGCGTCTCCTCGTGCAGCGCGATCACCCACTGCCAGCTCGTCGGGTCCACGGGTCCCCTCCCTCTCGATGAGTGCGGCCAGCCGCCGCGCGGCCTCCGGCGACGCCCCGTGCGCGACCAGGTCGGCCTCCACCGGCGCACCGTCCAGCGCGGCGAGGTACTCCCGCGCCATGGCCGGGCGCCGCGGGCCGGAGCCCCAGACCTGCTCGGGGCTGGTGTCCCGGGGCGCGCCGAACCGCTCGGCGGCGCCCGGGCCGTGCACGCCCTCGGGCAGCCGGGTGTCGACCCCGGAGGACATCGTCACCGACAGCATCCGCGCCTCGGCGCGCACCCGGTCGGCCACCGGTGCGCCCTCCTGGCGGGCGATCTCGTAGTCCAGGTGCGTGGCCTCGCCGTTGGCCGCCGTCGCCCGGGTGGGGAACTGCAGCTCGACCCGCTGACCCTCGGGGCTGACCAGGGGGACGTTGTGCCCGAGGAAGGCGTTGCCCGGCCGCCAGGTGTTCTTCTCCTCCACGACCGTGTAGCCCCGGTCGACCAGGGCGTCCAGGACCGTGCCGACCCGGTCGCCGTAGCCGGCCTCCTCGGACACCACCGAGAACCGGACCAGGTCCTTGGCCGACCCGAGGAAGGTCGTGAGGTCCGGGGTCTCCCCGAACTCGGCCGCCTCGAGGAACTTCCGGGCGGTGGACGCCTCGCCCTTGACCCGGAACTGCTCCTTGTACAGCTCGACGTCCTGGCCCTCGGCCCGCAGGTCGGCGGTGACCGACCGCAGGTCGTCCAGCATGCGGTCGGCGACCTCGTGGGCGCGGTCCAGCGCCGCGGTCAGCTCGGTGCGCTCGCCCGGGGTGAGCTGGTCCAGGGACGCCGCCTCGCGGGCCTGCGCCTGCGCCGCGGCGTCGCTCAGGCCGGGGTGCGCTCCTGGGTCTGCTCGCTCACCTCGGCCGCCGGGACCGTCGTGGTGAACACCCTCGGTTCGCGCTCCGTCAGGCCCAGGCTCTCCGCCTCCTGCTGGTCGTGCCCCAGGTAGCCCAGGTGCACCTGGTCCGCCGTCCGGCCCAGCACCTGGAACCGGCGTCCCCGCCAGGTCGCCGTCGTGGTCAACCGGAAGACCTGCACCTCGCTCAGCGGGACCTCGCGCTGGTAGCCCCGACCCGGGTTCCGCGGGGTGAACCCCTCCTCGGGCTCCCGGCTGAGCAGCACCGCCGTCGTCGGGGACCGGACCGCTCCGGTCCACGTCCGGCCGCCCCAGACCAGGTACGTCCCGTCCGGCGTCGGCGGGGTCGGTTCGGGCACGGGGTCCTCCTGGTGCGGTCGGGCCGGTGGCCGGTGGTGCGGTGTCGCGA
>Ga0325400_1001919_pt1 | contig 17651 bp, 13 predicted proteins | sample PopdelMetagenome_2_FD_205662 | JGI IMG/M metagenome (GOLD analysis project Ga0325400, IMG submission 205662) | Populus deltoides microbial communities from Bellville, Georgia, United States - Xylem-PdKOR-R1 | ecosystem: Host-associated > Plants > Phyllosphere > Stem > Wood/Secondary xylem... | reverse complement strand
CCATAGCTTTTGGAAGAAATGAACCATTTTTCCTAAGAAATTCTCGGTTTGGATTACTTAATCTTTGCTAACTTCCTCTATGCCTGAACCAAATATGGTCCTTGTTTCCTTGCAATTAGATGATTTATCATGGGAAACAAATGCAAGAAGTTTTTCTCTTAACATTGTTTTTTCTTGTAAATGATTAGTATTTTCATCTACTCATATTTTTTTTTTCTCTTGTAGGAGGTATTGGACATCAGAAGTAAAAAAATGTTGGGGTGACTAAGTTACTTTAGAAACTTGGTTCGAGTAATTTGTAGTCAGGAAATATCTTGCACATGGACAAGTATTCAGAACGGAAGTTGCAAAATCTGCCATTATGTGAGAAGAGACACTAGTGGGAGTGGGAATGGATCTATGTAAGTTTAATGGAGCTCATCTTAGCTTGTGGTTTAGGCTTAGTTGGATTGTGCAATAACGGGAGAGGAAAACATAGGAATAGGATAATTTTATTTTACCATTTCAAAGTCTATGTTAGCACATGAAGAAGGAACCTCCTTTTGCAGTTCATCAATACAACTTGTCATCCTGTAATGCTTTCCATTTTTGTTGAAGATCACTTATAGAAATTGAGTTTTACCAAGCAATATCCAAGTGGGAATAAAGATTGTTTTAGGTGTCAGATTATTGTAGTTGCTTGTTGCTGGAGCATTGCATCCATTTCAAAATCTTGAATTTGCAGCTTGCTTTTATCTGCTGTATTTGATGGCTGATGAAAGTGATTCGAGCTTGAAAAATCTGCACAAGATATAAGCATTTCTATCCAGCATGACATCGGCAAATTTCAAGTAGCCGGAATGACATACTGATCATTGGTAGATTTCTCAGCTAGCTGAATATGGAGCTCTCATTTAAGTTGAAGTTTGAGTTGTTTTATAGCCTGTTTGGTACGGTGCTTTCATGTTTGTTTTCTTGTGGTGCACTGCAATATCAAAAGAAGCCTTAAGCATAGTTTGTCTTTGTGTGTGGAACAATGTTTGGGTTTGGGTGTGTTCTAAAAATATGTTTGGCCTGAAAAGATATTAAATTGATAATTTTTTTAGTTTTTTTTTTTATTTTGATGAGTTGGTATTAAAAATAAAAATAAAATTTAAAAAAATTATTTTAATATATTTTCAAATTCCAGTACAAATAAACTTTCAGCCAAACTTCAATCATATATTTACCGATCAGGATCTTAATCTTTATTTCATGAAAGAGGAATTGGTAGTCACTGTGCTGTTGAGGGTCCTTTTTCTTGAAATTTTTTTTCCCACAGGGCGACTGTGGTGTCCTCGATCTTTGTTTTCATTCCGGCAAAGACTGGAACTGGTTTCCTTCCGTCAAAGTCCTTAATGCTATCCAAGCCTAAGCTCGCACCTTTGAAGACCACACGCAAACAGCAACGTGATAAACTTGCACAATCATCGAGTGGAAGCCAAGGCTTGGAAGTCTTGAGGTAGGCATTGTCAACCCGGTTCATTACACACACCAACCTTGCTTATGTGCCTTCTTTAATGATGTTTTGACGAAGGTAAGGTCTACAAAGTCTTCTAACGACGAAAGCAAGTCTCTTTCGTTCCGTGTTTTGCTGGTTTGGAAACGTGTTTTTTTATTTCAAGAATTTAATTTTTATATTGTTTTGATATGGTGGTGTAAGAAATAATTTTTAAAAATATAAAAATATTATTTTAATGTATTTTTATATAAAAAATATTTTTAAAAATAAAAAATAATAACTATGACCGTAATAGTATTAAAAAAAAACTGAGAAAACAATTATTAATGCATTTTAAACAGAAGGTTTTTTGTTTAAAGAACGCCTAGCTATTCTTGTAGTTAAAGGGACAAGCGAGGTTTCGGGTCCCATCATCCCATTGACATTGACAGGACCCTTTGCCTTGACACAAGAAGACTCTTCTGAGAAACTGTTTCTGCGAGTTGTAGAAACCCAGCCAAATTGCTAAGTTCACGCATTCAAAGACCTCGAAATCAAGAATTCAGAAGATGGAACAGGTCGAAAGAGACGAATTTCAACCCATCAAAAAACCTTTTTCTTAAAACAAAAAAACCCAGAAATCAAACTGTAAAAAACTAAGACTATACATGATCAAACAGAACAAAAGAACCTTTTTTTTTTGTCTAAAAGAACAGCTTTGATGAAAATAACCCAACTTTTTTTTAAATTTTTGACCCGTTTGAACTTACTCAGTTTTAACAAAAACAAAACCGAATTAAACCAAACCAATTATTTGATTCTTCGGTTCAGTTGAGAATTTCGAAAAAGACATTCAGTACAGTTGAGTTTTTTTAATCTAAACCGACACTCACAGTGAATTATGGGGTGGTCGAAACTGTAGTTTTTTCCCTGGATAAAGCCATAAAAGACGTGTAGAAGTAACATCACCAATATCTTATCTCTCAAACAGGAATCATCCAAGGAATCTGAGTTGGCAATGATTCCTACTTGTTCCCATGAAGAGGAGAAGACCTTCATAAAAAAATAGGATAAACTAAATGATAGCTGGATACATTAAGGATCGCAGTCAATGGTATAATCCTTCCTTGTAACCCCCCAAGAAACAAATTGAACCATACATTATGGTAAGACCGAAGGACATGGAAAAGTGCAAGCAACTTCTCCAGCTGCCATTGCACACTATAAAGGGTCTGTTAGCTTTAAAGATTTGGTTACGAGAAAAGGAAGCTTTTGGCCAAGTTTAGACGATCCGTCAAGAGACTAATTTACTGTTAGTGGGAGACAACCGACTTCAAACCATCACGGAGTAGAGAAAGAGATACGAGAGAGGACGACCCTTGCCGCCCAAGTCATTAGGGGGGGAAAGCTGAGCAAAACTTCCTAGGAAAAACTGCAGGGATTGGGTAACTTTTAACGTTTGTCTACATTTTCACAAAATAAACGTGCTCCCTAAGCTAATTTTCTCTTTGTTTACGAGCATAACTTCTCATTTTCTCTGCAAAAGCTCAGACAACAAGCCCTTCGATTCCATAGTTTAGGAATCAAGCCATTCTTGCATTTTCCAAGGCAAGTTTTGCAATAGAACTGCCAACCAAAGGTTGGTGTTGGTCTCATCTGGTGGATATGGATCGTGGCGTATCGGCAGAAGATGGCAGCATTCGTTTGCCAGTTGATGAGCTTCGCAGGCTCAGCGAAAGCTATGGCTCTGCAACCATTTTCGAGCCTCAGAGTGGTATAGAAAATAGAGACAGTGGCAATGGAGATTTTCTTTCTCCAACATTACCAGCAGTACGTGCACCGGAGAAGAAACTCACTCTCTTTGCTCTTCGCGTTGCAATTTTTGAGAAGGCAGCTACAGGCCTGGGAGCCCTCGGGTTTATCTGGGCAACGGTGGTTCTTCTCGGAGGTTTTGCAATTACTTTGGATAAAACTGATTTCTGGTTTATCACCATTATTTTGTTGATTGAAGGGACTCGAATATGCGGCAGAAGCCATGAGCTTGAATGGCAACATCAATCCACCTGGTCAATTGCTGATGCTGGGATCAAAAGTTTCTGGGCTTTGAGATCCAGCTCACACTTTGTTGTTGAAATTGTGAAAGCACTTTTTCGGTCAATAACACGAGTTCGAAAGCAGAGTCCACATGGCAGAGAAATAAGGGAGAATCCTGATGCAGCAAGGAACTGGGATGGCAGGAGGAAGCTAAGTCGGACATGGACAAGTTCAGATGTTCCTATTCTACCATATGCTCAATGGGTTTTTCTTTCAAGAAATGTCAGCAAGGTTCTCTACTGGCTACAGCTTGCATCTGCATCAGCCTGTGTGGTTTTGTCATTGATGAAACTCATCAAACATAACTATGGTGAGATTGAGAAAGGGGATACTGACAAGAGGAACCTAAAAGCTGCCCTGAATATTTTCTACTCTTTGGCTTTAGCAGAAGCTCTTTTGTTCCTGATGGAAAAAGCTTACTGGGAGTGGAAGGTAAGCTACTGTAAACTGTTGGAAGAGGTGAGAAAAGAGTGTGATTTGGGGCTTTCAGGCTCGGTTTCAATCAGAAGGTTCTTATACGATGCCTACTCCAGGTGCGTTGAGGGAAGCATCTTTGATGGCCTGAAAATGGACATGGTTACTTTTGCTACGGACCTATTGGCTTCCAATTCTGCCGATGAGCAGCTCATTGGAGCTAGAGTCCTTTGTCAATTTACAATGAATCCTCGGTTTTCTGATGATACTCTCCAAAAGATTGGGACAAATATATCGGTGATAGAACGATTAGTGGAGATATTGAACTGGAAAGACCCACAAGAAGAAGAGATCAGGAGGTCAGCCGCAGAGATACTATCAAAACTAGCCGGAAAAAAGCAGAACTCCCTACGTGTTGCTGGAATTCCTGGTGCATTAGAGTCAATCTCATCTCTTCTCCAAACCAATAGAACCTTCAGCACCACAGCTGATGAAATTGGTGAAAAGACAACCATCCGTGATCATGCACATTATAGATTCTGGACATTCAATCAGTTAGGGCTTCTTATCCTGAAGAAGCTTGCTCGTGACCTTGATAACTGTGGGAAGATTGGAAATACAAGGGGCCTCCTACCAAAAATCATTGATTTCACACATGCAGAAGAGAGGTTGTTGAAAGATGAAAATGTCACACCATCTCAGATTTTGACAGTGAAAAGTTCTCTGCAACTGGTGAAGATGCTGGCAAGCACGATAGGCACTACAGGCAATCATCTTAGAAGAGAAATTTCAGAGATGGTTTTCACCGTCAGCAACATTAGAGATATTCTACGGCATGGAGAAAAACATCCAATGCTACAAAAGCTTGGCATAGAGATATTAACCAGTCTGGCACTAGAAGATGATGCAACAGAGAGGATTGGGGGAGCAGGTGGAGTTCTTAAGGAGTTATTCAACGTTTTTTTCAGCCAAAGAATTCCTGAAAATCAGAATCATGTAAGAATTGCTGCAGGAGAAGCTCTAGCAATGTTGGCCTTAGAAAGCAGAAGGAATTGTCTTCGCATTTTGAAATTAAGAGTACTGGAAAGGCTTGTTGGAGCACTAGAGGTCCCATTGCTTCGGGTAAACGCTGCAAGAATTCTACGAAACTTGTGCACCTACAGCGGCGCAGATTGCTTCGACCAGTTGAAGGGAATCACAGCTGCTGTACCCACGGTAAGTGCCTTCCTAATGTAGCTAGAAGCTGATTCTAGTTCATTTTAACATATACTAACAGATTTCTAGCTTTAGAGAAGGCATGGGAAACGAGATTTCAATGTGTTGTCATGTTGCAGGTGCTGAATGCAGTTATGTCAGAGGAGAACAAACTACAAGAAGTTATGGTTGGACTAGCGGCCGAAGCTTTCAAATTCATGACTTCTCAAGAATCTAACACTATGTTTAATAGAGCTGGAATAAAAGAGGCTGAATTAGCTAACAAAATACTCCAGATTCTCAGAAGGTACCAAAATCCATCAGTCAAAGTTCCAAGAATAAGAAGGTTTTCCATAGAGTTGGCGATTTGGATGATGCAAAACAACGCAGCAAATGTGCGTTCTTTCAAAGACTTGGGGTTGGAGAAAGAATTGGAGTGGGTTTTAGAATCCACGGCCGAAGTTGAAAGCTTCAACATATTCTCCGGCACTTTTGGGCTGAGCCGCCACAGCACAACTATTCACTCACTGGTTGAAACTGCAATGCAGTTGTTGGAAGACAGGTAAAATTGTGCGGCAGAGAGTTCAAAACAAGTACTCTTGTGAATATGAAAGCACCAAGTTATAGGAGATTCTTTTTTTTTTTTTCCAGACAATATGCAACTGTAAAAGCTATGCAAATAATGGAATCAAGTTGTTGGTCTTTACCAGCAAGGTTCGTAGTGGGATCATGTTGCAGTTTGCTAAAGAATATTTTATGATCAATTACAACAAAGATAAATGCAACGTACAATGGAAATGAGGAACTATAATTCTGAGGGATTATCATTTATCTACATATTTATTTCAAAATGCTCAGATAAATGTAAAAGGGAGGAGGCCCTTCTTATTCTGATGATCCTTCTGTCTTCCCCGTAGACAGAATTGTTAATAATGCAGGAAAATCTTGCAGAAAGTTATGAGACTGGGACAGTTTCCATGTTCGATGCCACAGTAATTACAAATCTTTTAAGTCACATTATATCTATAAAGATTCAAGATTCAAGTTTGATAACGTATGGCTGAGTTAGAACTGAAATGCCTGACTTGTAATCATGCTAACAAGCTGCCAAGGGCCTAGCCGAGAACAGGAGGAATGCGGAACCACATTTCAGTTTCAGTACATCACCTACCAGATCTTATAGTTGTTCAAATGATTTCTTCTCGCTACCAAAACATCAAAACAAAGAGAAATAAAAATGATATTAACAGGTGTGTATCCCTCCTGATCGAAAGTAGAAAGAATCATTACCAGCCTCATATCAAGTGACTGTATACAGCAATTTGGTAATCAGGTAAAAGCAACAATATCAACTTTAAAACATCGAATCTATTTTCTTCCTTCTGTTTTTGCCTGTTGTACAGCACTGAATCGTGACACTATCTTAATTACAAAACAATTGATCATGGCATTCTTGAAACATAAAACATCATTTGGTTTTCACCGACCATTTCGGAACAAGTTGAAATCCCAGCGACGCAGTAAACCATCCATAATGTGGTTTGCTGGATTCCGTTCTACAGTCAATGTAGCTTTTGTATTACCTGACAAGTCAGTATCTATAGAGCCGTGGATGCTTCCTGAAGTATCATTGCTTGAAGAGGCAGTTATGCTTTCTGATTCCATTATGGAAGGTGGATTGTCAAATGGAGTTACTACAGATGATGCACTTGTATCGGGAGAAGGATCTAAAGTTGCTAAATTTTGGTGATTGACAGCGGAAGAGGAAGCAGATTCTGTCTTTAAGGGCACATGTTGCTTTACTGAAGTGGGAGTTGGTAGTGTCTTCAAAGGATTGCCGAGTTCTCCAATTGAATATGCGTCCTGATTATCTTTTTGTGAGGATTTAACAGAAGCAGGACTGACACTGGCCAGTTGTTCCTCTGCATTGGGGTGTCGCAGCTCCAAGTCCTTTAATGACTCAATTACCGCTTCCATGAACATCTGAAATATGCAGAGCAAGTCAACTTTCAAGTAGAACATCATTTTGCATATACAATGTTCAAGACTCACCCTTTCTTCCTCCTCCATATCACAAGGAGAACCTGCCAAGTCATCCAGCTGGTATTCTACATATTGATCATCATCCATTGTTGTTGGAACAGGTGGGCCATGAGGATGACCACTGGATAATTCAAAGGTAATCATTTTGGATGATGATGGCAAATGATAATCACCAATTTCTTCACGCTGCAGCAAAGCATGCTAGTGTTAGTGTTAAAAAAAATGAACTTCAGTCTCTAGGAAAGGGAAAGGGAACACAGCTCAGGTCATATGATTCATAGAGCGAACCAGCTGACCAATGTGCTAATCTGTCACTAGCACCATCTGTTGCAAAGGGCAAGAGGATACCTCAACTTCAGATTGATTGTCTTTATGTTGAATATCCAAAGGAACCTGAACAGAATGTATAAAGTTCAACATAATACAGACAAGAGGCAACCACTCCTCCTTCCTAGTTTAGTGAAATTAAACTAATCCCATGGACAACATTATCCCCATGCAGTGCAGGCAGCATTACATGTGTTGAGTTTCATTAGTTTTTTGTCCTTCCCCCCTTCTGCAGGAGCGCATGGAGAGAGGAAAGAAGAGGATCATAAGAAAATTAAGCACTCAAATCTGATACCCATCAAACAGGACAATCGTTACACTATGGAGCAGTTAATTAAACATACGGTGCATCATACATGCCTTTGACCTCTACACTAAGAATTTTTTTAACATTTCAAGCAAAGAATACAGCATATAATCACTGACCTCTATCTGACTCATAGGTTTTCTGGACTGAACTTGTTCAATGGCATCTGCTGTGCTGCTTGATGATGGTACTACAACAAATAACAAATAGATAGTACAACGAAAAAAAGCAGGAAAATAAAGCTTTGACAGAAATCATCTTTGAGATGCTAATAAGTATAAGGTAAATCAGTCATACCTTTTGATACAACTGACGATTCTGGGTCACAGCCTACTTCATGCAACGAGCTCCAACTATCCTGAAGGTACAAACAACCACAATTGGCAAAACAGGATAGTAGAAATGAAATGTAGTGCTTCCAATAATATCATGCCCTACAACAAGATCTACGTGATTCAATTTACCTTACCAAAGTAATCATGCACCATTTCAAAGTATGTCCCCCCCACCTCATCCTCGGGAGGTTGCAAGACATTGTGGAAAAAGATATTTAATGAATCAAAATAAAATTGAGGGCGTGGAGAGTTGTGATCTCCCTCAAACTTGATAATGTTCTTGTCTCCCTGCAAAATTTGCACGTTAAAAATCAAGCTCACAGAGTATCATATATACAATCCAGGCAACAGAAATTATTAAACCAAATGCAAGAGTTTCAATCAACAAAAAATTAGCAGCATACACCTCTCATTTGATGAGATTTTAATTAAAATCAACGTAATGGATCTTTGGGAATCATTCCTCAAACAAGAAACTTTGAAAAAACACAGCATATATTCAATATTTAGCCGTTGATCAATTGTGTCCAGGGTGGCTTCCCAATTGACCTCGGGCTAGAGATTTGGAGTAAATTCGACCAAGACTAGAACAGATTTCGTCTATCATTTGTTAACACTAAAGAATTTCAATTTCCCGTGATTACAAACCTGACAAAATGCCAAGCATTAGAGCAAACTTTAAGAAAAGTAAATTTCTATCTACAATTGAGCACAATAAATTTTGAATGTTTGCCACTAAATGGAAGGAACTTACTATGTAAGCTTCAAATATTCGATCTGAGTGATAAGGGCATATGAAATCATCATCAATGGCATGTCCAAATAAAACTGGAACAAAGCATGATTTTGCCACCTGTGATACAAAGATGAATAAAGGAGTTATATTCTTCAATAACAGGTAAGATGATAAAATTAGAAACTGCACATTGAAGTGGGGAATGAAAAAAATAGGAAGTTTGGATACAAAAAGCAGTCGAGGGAACAACCATTCAACTTTTTCATTCACTAAAAAAAAACTGTTTGCTACTTCTTTCACATTTCTTTAGTGAAAAAATCCACTGGAATTTTTATAGTTTGGTAACTGCTCCAAACCAACCTACAACTATCATCACATTGATGAAGCTTTCCCACCATAAACTTAGTAAAGTTGGACAGGTAAAAATTAAAAATAAAGTGGCCAGTCACACACTAACGCATCCAATAATGACTAAAATTTCAATTAAATGACTTGGTGATTATTGTTTACTCTAAATCATGTCTTAGCTTTCCATTTTGACCAAGTGGTTATCCCGTACCATGAATAAATTAAAATAAAATAAGAAAAGATAAGACATAAATTAAAATAAAATACGAAAAGATAAGAAAGACGTCTCAGATGGGACTAGTATGAACATGAACAAAGTTATAATTGAGTTCTAGTTATCATCCAGAAGCTTCAACTTGCAACACCCAATAAAGAAGTACAAGTTGCAGGAGGGAGAGAACCTTAATAGTGTTCAGGTCCATTATGTCAAACTTTGCCTTTTTCTGGATAGCTTTTCGCATGTATTGGATAGCAAATTTCACCTAGAACAAGCAACAAAAATAAACACAGTGAGACAACACAGAGACAAGACTAGAAAATCCTAGAAGAATATTTGTGCACTCATCATTGCATCAATTATTAATACATGTGCATAGTTCAGACAGTAAATTATAATACATGTAAATGGTTTAAAGAGTCTGATGGATGTGATTAGGGAAAAAACAAAGATGGGTAAAAAAATCCTTCATTACACAATGAAAGGTGTTACTTAATGACAAAACTGACCTCCTAAAACATTGACACAACAAAGAGTGGGTGTGTAATGAAGATAAAAGTTAAGCTCCATGATGGGCAATTCAGAATACCAGAAACATTAAACATGGCCACACACAAAAGTTGCTAGACAACCAATTTTAATGTTAAAATAATTACCACCATCATTTAGGCACAAGTAAAATTAAATTTTAGTAAGAGCAAGAGATGAAATAATTACAGGGTAGAAGAGTTGTTTCTAATTAGCCATCCAAATTCCAAGAAAAGCCAAAAAGAAATGAAAACTAAAGCACATCACAGTAATAAAATCAGGGGCAAAGACTCCTCTGGAGATCTTCTAATGAAAGAGGCTCTCTATGCACATAAAATTTCTGCAAAACTTGCTTGAGTCAGCAGTGGTGATTGCAAGGAAAATGTCACAAATGCAGTTTCCAATTATTAACATTGCAGGAAGATTTTGTCATGAAGTAAAGAACTGTCATAATAAACATGCTTGCAAGTTCATTTATTTCCTGTTATTGTAAATCATCACACAGAATACACTAAGGCTGTGAATCAATGAAGAATATAATTCTCGTAATGTGACTGAATGGTGACTTACAGTGAACTTGGGTAAAGGAAATTTGTAGGTACCCACAAGTTCCATCATCAGGTCAACCAAATCAGAAAAGGGACTGTCAAGAACCATTCCTGCGATCGAGGGATCCCCAGCTCCACACATCAGGCTGTGAGACATCATCAATGGTAGATAAGTAAATAGAAGTGCCTTACACTGCAACAGATCAACATGACCATAAACCTAGACTAATGACACAACAAGAAAAAAGATGTATAGTAGTGAATGAACAGAACCTAGCGACAGCACCCATTGAACGGCCCCATAAGCCAATCAAAGAGACATTTCCATCTTGCCGCAAATAATCAACGACAGCCATGAGATCATCTTTCTAGAAATCAAACCAAAGAATGTCTGATGGTTACTTTCGACATTGAAGAGCAACAATTGCCAATATAAAAATAAATAACCAGCTGGTGTCTAAACAATTTCTAGGAGATTAACAAACATTTTAACAATCAATGCATAAGATATGTGATGCAGTTGCACAATGAGCATCCAACTTCCCTCAACAGATTTTGATAGGATGCCCACAACTTACTTCATTCCATCCTAGAGTGACATAATCTCCTCCAGAAATTCCAGATCCTGAGAAATCGAGAGTGAGAACTGTGATGTTTGAAGGCAGCAATACAATAGCAGCTTCACTAGCATCAACCCTGCAACCACTGCAAAAGCAAAGATACACTGCCATTTAGTAACAATCAGTTTTGTGAAACAAAAGTTGAAGAAATAAATACAAAATCTTAATTAAGTTGATTTTTAATAGAACTACCAATCACTCCCACTTCCTCTGCTCCATTTTAACAAGGGTTTAACAAGGGTAAACAGAAGGTAATATTTAGCACCAAGATAGAGAAAGAAATTATGCTTGATGACTATAGAAAATTCTCTTTCTAATTTGATCTGTATTTTCATTCTTCATCATCCAAGATTCTGAGTTTCAACAAGAACACTAGAAGACTCCATCTATAAGGTGCTACAGACAACAATCTACATTATAATAAACCATGACTAACCAGTTACCTGTTTCCATGACAGTATATTACACAGGGCAGAGGCTTTTCTTGGGGATTAACAATGGGCATGTAATGACTACATTGAAGAACATCTCCCCTGCTGTTTTGAACCTGCAAAACATTGAAAACACCTTAAACATAAGCCAATGAACAATTCATATGTTTCAAGTTTCCGAGCAGGCATAAAGAAGATATCATTCATTTACTAGCAAAAGCTGCATACAGTTGATAATTCTTTACTCCTCTTTTACAATTATAAAGTCATGTTTTCAATGGGACAACCACGGGAAAGGAAGGATCAAATATTTGTAATGGATATTACTTGTGTAGAGTTCTGTATGAGTCTCTTGTGCAGGTAGAATGTGCAAGTTTCCATGAATAGTTGAGTGCATGGACCATGGCTAGGTTGCAACTGTAATGCCCCGTTCCATTCCATGATCCCAGTAAGAAAGTGTAAGGAAAATGATTGGTTGATCTAACTCAGCAAATAATTATGCTATATGGGGATATTCCAGGACCTTCGATTTAAAAAAATTACAGAACCTAAAATTTGTAACATGGATGACAAGTTACAAAGTATCAAAGTTTCAAAAATATTAATGATAACTTCAGCAAATCTACACTAGGCTTGACAAGTTGAGTGAAATTGCTAGGGGTACTTGTTTGCTGAACTGTTTTTAATATAAATCAAGCTGATGTCATAAGAAGATGTCAACATTTCAGAGGTATTTAGCAAGTTCATCAGTCACCTGTCTATAAGGAGAGGAAGACATAAAAATCAAAGAAAATATAATCAAACATAAAAATTGACTGGTCCACCCATATTGGCACTTACCTCCACGTCCTTTCTTTGGTACCATTTTCCTTTCAACATGAACTCTTGATCCAACAAATCATGTTTTGGGTTGTATTCAGCTCTACAGAACAAAAATGGACAGAATCATGAAAAACTATAAACAAAGAAATGGGCCAACACATTGACAGGTATCCAGTCATCAAAAATTGTAATTTCCTTGGCATGCATCCCATTGAGCTTAGATAACTGGTGTATAGCAATATAGTCTAGATGTTTTCAATTCAGCTTAATGTCAGATAAAAAAGTGCAGTGCATAAATGCATCACACTAAAGCATGCAACATCAATTAATGCCTTCTTGTTCTTAAAGAGTCCAATGAAACCTTTTTTTTTCCTTTTGCTTCTGGAGAATCAATTATTGAATAATGCAAATAAAAACATGTGTGGAGCCTACATTTCCGAAAAAAAATATCAAACACGCCTCAGCTTATAAGAGGATGCATCGGATATACAGGATGTCTTTGATGACTGGACTTAATAATGGATGTTTGACTTTGATAGACATTTAAGCAATAAATAGTTCAGTGTCTGTGAATTTAGGAACCTTATTCGATTCTCATCGAAATTGTTCAGCATCTAGCATCAATTGTTTCCAAGTCAACTGCCAATTTAATAACCCCCAGAAAGTTCATTTTGCTGTCTATATTTTCACTCAGTATCACGTGAAATACGCAAAAGTGGAAAAACTACGTAAACAAAGCAAGAGAACTAAAAGGTTCTGATCCTCAGATGCCAACCCTATCAAAACAACTACTGAAATTTAACACATTTGACTTTCAAAAGAATATGAAAAAAAGTAACAATATATACTATCTGCTATGCACCATAATATGATTTCGTTTACAAAAATGAAAAACTACCTGATACAATACATAGCTTGGAATCTAACGATCAAAATTGACTAATCAATATAGAGGATTTAAACACAAGAATACCACGTCCGTACAGAAAAAACAGAAATCAGCACAGAAAGAAAGATCTTGGATTCTGAACAAACCACACAAAGTAAAGAGTCGAAGCTATATCATTTGAATCCCAATAATAAATCAAAATCAAAAGCCCTTTTGGTTGCCAAGCAAACCGATAAAAGTAAAATCAAATTTGAATCTCATGGTGTCTGTTATCTTCATGACTGGACAAAAAAAAATCAAAATTAAGAACTTTCGAGAAAAGGGTTTCCAATTTTCATTCAAACCCAGATAGCAAAAACCGACAAGGATTCAAAACGAAAACTTTTCCCTTCCAAATTTCTAATCAACTAAAAAAACCAAAATCCAGATGGAAAATAATCAAATTTGAAGGGAAGAAGAGAAATCTATTACCTGGGTGGCCGTATAATAAAATTAACAAGTTGCTCCATTCGATCTCTCTTCTCTTGGTTTCTCTCTTGTGACTATTATAAATAATAATGTTCAAAACTTTTTTGTATTACAAAAAAAATTAGATAACAAAGAAAGAAAGGAGACAGAAAGCAATAAGAAGAGAACAAGGGGAAGACGGAACAGTCTATGTATATGTTTTCTGTTCTGAGAGTGTATCAGAAGATAGATGATTTATTCTTTGTTTCTAACAGACGAAAAAAACAGAAAAGAGAAGGAAGGAAGGAAGAAGAGTGCTTTGTTGTTTTTGTTGTTGTAAGTTGTTTTGTTTTGATTCTTCTATTCGGATTCCGGTGTAGTTGTTGTTCTGTTTCTGTCCTGTCCTGTTCTGTTTTCCCTTTCCATAAGAAACAAAAACATTGTTTTGTGCTTTTTATTTGTCTTTTGTCTTGTTTGGCTTCTGCAACTCGTGCCTGATGTCTCTCTTTGTACCAGGCTCTTCTCTCCATGCGTGTGTGAATTTAAAGCGTGGGACTTCCATCTGTATGGAGAAGCATGGAGGGTTTTATTTTTTTTTTACACAGTACAAAAAATTTAGTAAAGTAACACACTTAAAAAAAAATAATTCGAAAATTATCACATTTTAACAAATTACAAATAATATTTACAATTTATTTTGAATTATAGATGAGGTCTTTTTGATAGATGAAACACTTATAACTCACAGTAAAAATTGATTGATAGAGATTTATTAGATTATTATTTATTAAAACAAGTGTTTTAAACTGACACGATTGAATATTAATTTTAATACCCCAATAAATGCAACAAGAAACCAACTGATCATGCATGCTTGAGCATATATATTACACATGTTTGAATGACTTGTTTTTATTAGTATTGCTGCAATGCAGTTCTATTAAACTTTATGACAGTACTAAATAATTTTTGGGCTATTTTGAACTACAACTTGAGAGAGTCATGTTTGCATATCTATAGCAGAAATTATGCAAGGTATATCTAGAAAAAATAAATAAATTGTTAATTATTTATTATTTTTTAAATATATATTTTAAATTATTTGATTGCTAGAATTAACAATTCCATGACTTGGTTATTAAATTTGTAATACTCACTAGTTTGATAGTTACGCTACACTATGAGTTGAATATTATTGCTATTAAACTCAATTTAGTAGGTAATTGTAAATGAGTATAGATAGAATCTTAATTTTATTGTTTTTAGTAAAGAATATAATTAAATGTGTGGTGTTTGATTGAAATGTTTCAAACAGCTCTATAGAACTATTTTGTAAGATTGTATTGACTATTTTGGATAAAGCTATGCATGTCTTCGGATTTTTCTAAGACGATAACGATATGATTGATTGGATATAATGGATTTTCCAATGCAATGATGACATTTGGTTGTATAATTCTTTAACGTTTGTTTGAAATTGTGGTAGCGGTTATAGTTTAAAGTATTTTTCACTTAGAAATACATTAAAATGATTTTTTTTATTTTTTAAAAATTATTTTTGAAATCAGCACATCAAAATAATTTGAAAACATAAAAAAATAATTTTTAATAAAAAATAATTTAATTTTAAGGGAACATGGCTTAACTACGTTCCCAAACAAAGCCAAAATCAGAATGTAATAGATAATTACAATTATAATATTGACTTATTATAGTAAAAGTAATATTAAGAAAAAACTATATAACAAACCATTAGACAATTAAGATAAACATGTAAGGACCTAACTGTAGAAATGTTTTAATCATAAGGACTAAATTATAATTTTTATAAAGTAGAAGGACCAATAAACTTTTAAATAAGAATGAGTTTGAAAATGAAAATAAAATATAAAAAAACAAAGAAATATCAAGCACAATTGGAATTTAACCGAGCTAGTACCTGTTTTTTATTTTTGCAGGAAGACGTTAAGAAAAATGGAATGGGTGGTAAAAAATAAAAATACAGTTCACCCGATATATTGTGGATGTGGATAAGAATAATAGTTTTAATGTCTTGCCCTTTAAAGAAAAAAACCTCATAGGCTAATGATTAAAGGTAAAAATATATCTGCCATTGGATTATTTTGGTATTTTAAAATTGACAGAATTGCACAGTAACATTACATTAATATCTTTAAGAGTAAGAAATTGTTAGGCTGTTATAGAGGGTTTTTTTTGTATTTTTATGTAAAAATGCACAGTAAAGTCATCTATTTACTCTTATAATAATAATAATAATAATAAAAACTTTAACTTACAATGAGGGGCGTGTTTGTCTTTTCATTTAGATAAGCATAATAAAAGACTTAATTACCCTCGAAGTTTATGTTTTTATTCCTTGAATCAGAGGGTGTTATTGTTATTAGGTTGTTGGTTTTTTCATTATTAGTGGGTTAGGATAGGGACACTTTGATAATTTAATATATGAAAGTATATTAAAAAAATACATTGATGTGTGATGGGTACGCATCAGTCGCTCTATTATTTTTAAATGACGTGTGTGGCTAATTTATGTGGCTAAAAATATTGTTCTAGGACGACATCCAATTCATCTCGGTATTTCCTCCATGATTCAGCAACGCATGCACAAAAAAGAACTCTGATATGACATTAACAACCATTTTTTTCTTCTTATTTATTTTCTCTTTCTTTCTCGTTATTTATGTCCTGCCTCTAATTTATCAAATCAGAGGTGAATGAAAACTATTTTCAAAAAATATATTGCGTCAGCTATTTTGTTGTCTTTGGACGACGAGTATAGCTAATTTCAGTGGCCAAAAAAACCATTATGGGACACTGTCTGATTTGTCTCAGCGTTTCCTCCATAACCCAACAACACGTGTACCGAAAGGAACTTTAGTTTGTCGTTGATAACCATTTTTTTCTTCTTCTTTATTCTCTCTCTCTTCCTTGATGTTTATAGGCTGCCTCTTATTTCTTAAATCATCTCATCAACTTCTCTTTCTTTTCGATTTAATTCATGTTCTTTTGGTTATTACTTGTTTTATTTGAAATAATTTATAAAATTAGAATTTTGTTTCGATTTCATCCTCATTCAATTTTTTTCTTTGTCAAACTTGTCTTCATTCTTTTAATTCCTAATTATGTAATTACAGATAATTTTTAAAATTAATTTTTTTATATGATTTCACCCTCCATTTTTTCCTATTAGATTTTGTCCTCATTCTTTTTATTGTTGTTTTTTTTGCTTTGCAAAATTTTTTAGATTGCTATTTTTTTTTTACCCGATTTCATTATTCAACATTAAATTGTTTTGAATTTGAGCTTCTTAATTAAGTCCATGTTTACGATTTCACAGGTTAGAAGTTTGGGAAATTAAGCCAACTTTAGGAGGTTAGCCCGAGATTGCTTTGGTTTTGTTTCATCAGTTTTTTAATCTACTATATTTTTTTATTTTCATCCTTCAACATTTATTTAATTGGAGATTAGACTCTTTTTTTATCGACTTTCTACATTCTTTGTTTTATCCTTCATTTTTTTATTTGATTGAATTATTTCATGTCTTATTATTTGTTGTTCTTTTTTAATTCTTGAATTAAATAGAAATGGTTGATTGAATATAGTCGGATGCTCATTTCATTTTGTTTTGTTTGGCTTGCATTTCTAAGGCGTTGCTTTAGTAGCCCATGAGGCTTCTTTCAATATCATCATGCTTGGGTTTCGGGCTAGGCTAGAGCTTGAGTTTAGGTTTATTATAAATTAATATTTTGGGTTACAAAAGATTATGTTTTGCTAACTAAATTTGTACTTAGGCCTGGTCCATGAAGAATTATTTCTTTTAACCCATTATTTGTATAATTTAGCTCATGAGTTTTAATAGTCTCTTCCATAA
>Ga0325400_1001918_pt1 | contig 17659 bp, 11 predicted proteins | sample PopdelMetagenome_2_FD_205662 | JGI IMG/M metagenome (GOLD analysis project Ga0325400, IMG submission 205662) | Populus deltoides microbial communities from Bellville, Georgia, United States - Xylem-PdKOR-R1 | ecosystem: Host-associated > Plants > Phyllosphere > Stem > Wood/Secondary xylem... | reverse complement strand
TCTGATATAAATTAATAATGTTATCTTTGATTGCAAGTTAGATAAAGAGGATCCTATAATTTGGCAATTTTGAAACAGAAATAATTTCATGATAACTTTTTACCCTTCTGTCTTCCTTATATATATATACACACACACAAACATTCATATTTTCTGTTCTTGGTGATGCCAGATAAAGAAGTCAATATTGGCATCTGAGATGGCAAATGCTAAGAACTCTGTGGGACAAGCTGCTGGAAATGCAAAGAGTAGCACGTCAAAGACCTTGTCAAATCCCATTGTCTCCCCTAACCTGAAAGTTACATGAGGTGTTTATTGTACTAGCTTTGGCAGCTTTTTTGCTAAAGGTAAGGCCAATAGTTTTAAACTTAACAATACATATATCTTCTCCGCTTGGATCATGCATTCAGTTGAACATGCTTGATGAACGTTTGGGATTGCTTGTAGTAAGACTTGCTTGTTTTATAAATCATGTCACATATCAATGGTTGCATTGCTTGGAGTCCTGGTGGTGGATAAGACATTATAATGAATATTTTTGCTAACCTAGGTGACTTGAAAAGTCATGAAGTTTAGTCATAACTTTCTGTTGGATCCATGTAGAAATAAGTTGAATGCTTTCTATCTTACATTGCTTTGAGATAGATCAATGCTTAACTTTCTTCTCTCATGTTGCTTTGCATCTCTGTTTCAAGTTTATACTCTTTATCTTATTATACCGTTGTTATAGATTGTTTTGGCATGGTTTATTGCTTCAAGCCAAACTTGTCATTTGGTTTGATATCAATAAATCTAGGTGAAGTTTTGGTAGCACAACACATGATATGGCAGGCTGTCAATTGTATAGAGTGCCTTGTTGGGCGAGGAATGTTCAATGCCAAGCTACCCCATGGGTTGGCCTGAGCCCGGGTGGTATTTGGTAGGCATGGGCAAGGTCTTTTAGCTTGGGTGATGTTGGGCGGGCCTTAGGCTAGCTTGACCATTTAATTTTAAGAATTACCACTTCCAGGGAATTAATATGGAGTTTTACTGTTCGCTAAAACTCCTCCTTTTCTTTTTTCAATTGCCCCCTTTTTATTTCAATTTTGTCCTTTTTTTTTATCAAATTCATTCTCAGACTTTTTTTAATAGTTGTCTGGGTGGTTTTTGAATTGTCCAAGTTGGCTAGATCACTTTAAGGCAACTCCTAAGCAGTTTAGTTTTAAATTTGGGCTAAGTTAAGAGCTGGGCCGAAAGGTTTTTTTTTCCCTATCAATTTCATTATTTTTTTCTCAATTTCATCCTCACACTTTTTATACCGGTCGTCTAGGTTGTTTTTGGACCGACCAAGTTAACTGGGTTACGTCAAGACAACTTATACACAGTTTAATTTTAAACCCGGGCTAGGCAAAAAGTTGGGTCAATAGGTTTTTCATGTCAATTTCGTCATTGTTTTCTCAATTTCATCATCGAGCTTTTTTTACCGGTTGACCGAGATGTTTTTGAATCGACCAAGTCAACTGAGTCACATTGGGTTAACTTTCTAATGGTTTAATTTTAAACCTAGACTAGATAAGAAGTTGGATTAGGAGGTTTTAAGGTTGATCCGCAAGGTCAGGTTTAATAAAAATGTCAGAAAGTTAATATTTTTTATTACATAAAAATAAAAAAAATGATCTTGCCCACAACAAAGCGGGAACTATAAACTAGTTTCATCTATATACATGTATATGACACCCAAAACCCTAACACTCCTGGACTGCAACCACCCTATCCTTGCTGATTATACTAATGAAATATTGCATGCTTTTATTTCTGTCTCCCATCTTTTACAATTAGTCATCTCTTCTTTAGTTCTTTCATCATCTTTGTACATTTTTTTTAAAAGAAAAACTTTGAATAGATCATTGTTGGATATGGGTAAACTTGTTCTTATTGTTTTTATTTCATGGTGGTGATGGTGGGGCATATGCACGGTGGTTCTGTGATTTGAGAAGATGACAGGTTGTAAGCTTATCTTTAGCAAATAATAATAATATAAAAGCTTCTCTTTTGGGGCTAAAATGTGCCAAGCCAATTACTCAATGCCAATAGTCCTTGAACAAAATTGGGAATTTAATCAGGTCCGTTATTAGCTAAACCTAGGTTTCCATCGACTCTAAACATGTGGTATAGGTTTCCATCCAATTGATGTGAGATGCATCATGTGCAAGCTCTCTAACCCTTATGTAGCGAGCATTGATTGGAAGAATTGTGGGTCAACTTTGACTGGTCACAAAAGTAGTGATTGGTAAAATTCGATCCCTCTCTAAAACCTAATCCACAAATCCCGTGTCCTGTGATGTGTATCTCCCATGAACAGTACCTCCTCTCTTTTTACTGTCCCTGCTGCTCTCTTCCTCTTTCTTCTCTTTTGTCCACGTATAATAGGTGATTTGTGTTTTTAAATCGCCATGATCGCAACAAGAACACCTTGGAAGATGTTGATTGGAGGGCTAACACTAACCAAAGTCCCAATAATTATTTGTTAGTGACAAATTGAGTTGAATTTTTTTCTCTGTTATTCTGAATTTTTGATGGAGATTAAGAGAGATTTGTAGTTATTAATAGACATGGTTTTTGGTAGCAAATTCAGTGGATTTAGAGAGGAATGATTTTCTCATGGAGTTCATGGGTTCAAAGGGGGTTTTCTGATTATCAACAGTTGAAAAGGAAGTAGGAGAGGATGGAGGGGAGAGATTGTGTCGGTTTTATGGTTTTTGAAATGAATTAATATTTTTGACTTTTAATGTACATATGAAACCAAACAGGGTTAAGGTGGCTAAGGGCATTCAAGTAAAATCATAAATGAAAACTCATGTGTTTTTTGTGATGAAGGCAGAATCAGATCGTATGATATATCAGAGCCACGATACAAAGATATGGATCTGCCTTTCTTTTTACCCGTGACATGCAGAGTTCATTGTTTGTTTTGCAGTGTTTGTTTTGCAGCAGTATCATATTATTGCTATTTATGTCTAACCGATTCTCTTTTTGCAGGTCTAGTTATGGGAAAGATGGATGACAATCACCAAAATCATCCCTGCCTTTATTCAAACAATGCATGTGGAATCCTTTCACAGACGGACATGAATAGCGACACCACAAGACCATGAAAATATAAAATTACCCAGATTAACGACTCAGACAACTGATTCCAAGTTATTGTGGAAGTGGAAGTTGTATTGCATCTTATATCACTCAGTGTAGAGTTTGTGGTATGGAGGTGCTTGCGCAGCTAATGGTAAGCAGGTTTCTTTCCATTATCGTTTTTTGCATTACATTAGTTAACAAAGAATCAAAAGCTCTTCTTTTTTATCTGTGGGAATTGTAGGAAGACAATTGAATTGGTTTCATGATTCCAAGTTTGGGAACCGTAAATGCTATTGCTCCTACAATTAATTGTCAGTGGACTTGTATAAAAAGCTTTGAGCTGAATTCTGTAAAAGATATATGATTGGATCTAGTAAAATGATTGAACCTAAACTTGCATGTATGGAAGTATTGTTTTAGGTTGAATCATGCCCAGGGCTCTGCTTCCCTCCAAATTCATGCTCCTTCATTTTCCTGAAGTGGTTGGATAGATGTGTGACGCCTCAATTAAAATAAACTTCAATACGATATATATTATGTTTAGCTTCTCAGCCTGCTACGTGAATTTTGAAATTACCCTAAAGAATGAAAATTCTCTCAAACAAATCTGTTTTTGGAGATGACCAACATATTGGTTCATTGCTTTGGAATTAATTTGGATGCACTTGTGTTTCGATGTTATTTCTACATTTTGGATCCATTCTTTGGACCAGTTGTGATTGTCTTGATGGCCTGGGTCGCCAATAATCTTGAATGATTTTGGGAAAATCTCCATGATTTTGTCGTCTTGGGAAAATCTTGTACTAGGTTATTTCTAACTCATTCTTGGTTTCTTTAAACCCTGGCCTTGTTCGTTCAACTTATTTGCGACAGTCCCAATAGCACCATGAAAACGATCTGTCTCGTGCTCGTCGAAGGCTCCTTACAGAAAAGAATATGGAGGCCAGCCCACAATTAATGAGCACTTAATCTTGTCTGCGGGCTCATTATTCTTTGTTATTCCATTTCTTTTTTGTGCTTGTCAAGTTCTCTGATTTATTATGCCTCAAGTGCTAAAGCGTAGTGAAGGTGTTCCATTCGATATTAGCAAGTTAGCACCGGGCAACGCCTCTGTTCCTCCAAACATGCAGTGCTGCTCTACCTAGGATACCGAAAGCCTCCGTGTTGCTTAGGCTGGGGACACCCCACGGCATCCTACTTCTGTATGTACCGTTGGGGTTCAGAAGCGATTTCTGAACGCAGCCACGACCAATAAATCCAACATCTTAAACAACGAGTATGATGAATATTACAGAGAGTAATAATAATAAAAAACCCTACAATTTTTATGGATTCCTAGCAGCATGCATGCATGATAAAAGGTCAGCACGCACTCATCTCTTCACCTCCTTCACCTTGAATTCTAGTTTCTACGAGAAAACAATTGCAGGCTGCTGGCAAAAAAACAAAAATAGCAGCAATATTACATGTAAAGAGAAATTCTTGTGGAAGAATAAGCCTAGAGTTCTATAAATTTGATGAAGTTTCTTGGGGCACCAAAGCTGCTAATCAATTGTCCGTGGGACTTCCTTCTCGAGCATAGATGTTCCCTTGAAAATCGTCAGCTGAAACTCCCTTGTATACTTCAACAACTGAACAGAAAGACGTTTTATAGTTGTTACTATTCCTGCAACAATAGTTCTCATCTAAACAAAGAACATCCAATGCCAAAAAGTCCAACCAAAGTTCCATTGCATCTATTTATTTGACAAAATCTATACTGCAAGTTAGAGTTTGTGGCAGAACTTCTGTTGATCTACGGTAACGTTAAGATTATCGATCTTTTTAAAATAAAATACCCAAGGACTTCGTGCAGAGGGGACAAAAATAGTTTGAACAATGTTTTGTAAGGCAGACACACACCACCCTCTCGGGAGATGATGCCTGCACTTGCCCTACGTTATAACAGCTCACCCGCTATCAATTTTTCTCCAAATTTACAACACTATCCTCACAAAAAAGTTCTGGTTGTTATTTCTTTTAAATATATATATTGCTCTTTTTGAGAGAAAACGTTAAGAACCATCTCCATATCACTTTCATCTTTTCATTTCTGAGCATTTTGTGACTGAGTTTCCACTTCCAAATATTCTAAAATAACTATATTAATGGAAGAACTGGATGATGTAGAAGAAAATTTTAGCAGGAAAAGAATCTATAATACCCAAATAGTGGGTATACAAGTGAATTTGATTAAAATTTCCCAATTAATCACAGCTCATCTCAAAATCCCCAAAGACCCGCTTTCTCTCAAACGCTCTCTTCTCCCTCACTATTTTTTCCCCATCCAAAGCCGTTTGCTGCTTGATCTTGCTGGAGATCATAGCTCAAAGAACTGCAACCTAAAAAAAGAACTTTTATCTATCGCACTAATAGTCAGATTCATGGTGGGGAAAGTTGTTTATTTTGCCACAGTAGTTGCGACCCGCTTCACAGAGGTTGGGCTTTTTGGGGTCTAGCTGTCAGGCTATGACTTGTGAGTGAGGAGAGGACTAGAGTTTTAGACTCCTTGGTTTTGGGTTTTCTAGATGGTTTTGCAAGATTGGAGTTCAAGTGTAAAGGGAAAAGAATGTTTCGCAGCATGTATTTTGGAAGAATAATGTTCTTGGTGTCATGCAGTTTTTGGAAGAATAACTTGTTTTAAAACAGGGAAATTAAGACGGTAAATAGAAAGATCAGCTAGAATTTCAACAAGGAAAAAATCATCAATTTGAAAAATAATGGATAGTGAGAGGGCCTTTATAACATGAAAGGAGTGCAGATATCACCTCCCCTCCCCATCCTATTCCTTCTTCCTCTTCTTTATAAAGTTATCCAATGCATTTCATGCACAAACAATTTTTTCTGTTATGACCAAAACAAGGAAGCTCGCTATTTTCTCAATTTTTATGAGCATTTCATCGCTTTATTGATTCATAAAAAGAACTATAAATTTGACCATTCATTAAAGAACAAAAGACAAAACTTACTTGTCCCTCACTCATCTTTCTGAAGCCAAATCTTCTTGTCCAGATTGATTCCGCTTCCTCAGCAGCTGGGAGCACCAGTTGTTCCACATTCAGGGAGCACAATAACCTCTCAATGCATGAGAATAATGCTTGGAAATAACCCTAAAAGAGATTTACAAAATTAAGTTCGAAGGTTATTCATCAGAAGGCTGAACCTTATAAAAAAAAATGCACGGGGAAGTAAAATTAAAAGCTGAACTCCAGCATCCCATCCAAATTCCAACATTAGACACTCACTTTCCCTTGATGCTCTCTGTTTGTAGCCACTAAAGGAAGCTCGGCAACCTCCCTACCGAAAATCCTAAGAAGACCAGCAGACACAACAACATGCCTGTGGATGCATCAAACCGCAACAATTACATAAAAAAAAATCACCAATGGATTGAAAAGGAAGTTAAAAGCTGAAAAAAACCAACATTTCATGAAATGCAATGTACCTTACAGTCAAAAGCACACAATACATGCCCCCAAATTCCTGGCCAGATATATTTCTCCTGCATAAAGTTGAAGAGAGAATTTTAAAGTTCTGAAAGTCCTGAGAAATTACAGAAATCAGAGACAGACAACAGAATCAGCAATTGATGCTGCTAAACTAAGCATGTAAATTCTCTTCAGAATGTGCTCATCTCTTAATACTCTAGTTGTACTCTAGTTGGTTGAAAGAAAAGAGATTGAGAAGTAAAGACAGAAGGATAGAACATCAGTCTTCTACCGGTGTAACATAGGAACAATTGAAAATAAGAATCCTTTGTTCCAATCCCTTCATTATCATGAATTAAAATTTAGGGGGCAAAAAGAAGGGAGAGATTTTATCATTTCTCTTGTTCGCCAAACTTTCATCCAACCAAATTATCCTTTGTAACCCAGAATGCGATAGCACATGTCAAGTGAGAATAACTTTCACTCTCTAGAGCGCCTACTTTTTGGCAATTGGCATATGTGTGCTTTAAAGGAGACAGACCAGCAGAAGGATAAAACAATTGCACCTTCATAATTCAAAACCATAAACATTTCCAAAAGTGATATAGAAGATAAATTAAATTCTTAGCAAAGAAGAATATTAATAATTAGCCTTACATTTTGATGAGATAGAATTATCACGATTTGAAAAGCATGACTGATTAATTTCACATTTAAGATGATAATTCATACCACACAACACAAGGATAGTGAAAAACACAGTAAGAGTTAATGTTAATACGCAAAAATAAGTTTATTAATTTCCATCCAATTGGTAGAAATCACCTATTAGGCTTTTTCCCATGAACAAGGGTCAGGGTCAGAGAGTGCAAATAAGTTAATCCACATCCAATATGCTAAAGCAAAAGGACTAAAGGGAATGCGGATCCAAATCCATACAGCCACATGTTTTGGTTTCATATGAAACATGCAAATCAAATTGAGGTGTGAAACAAAAGCATGGCTACTTTTACCGCATACAATCTGAATGCAGGAGCAAAAACAGAATTGTTAAGACTAAAATGTACAAGCAGAAAAAAGGTACAACGTACCCATAGACCATAACAGGAATCAGATCACGGCCAGTTTTTGCAACAATAGGATCAAAACACTCCTGTTGAAAGGAAAAGTGAGCACAATCAGTAACACTACACACATCTACGAAGACTACTCATGTATGTTCATTCTTACACATAGCACCCAAAGAAGAAAAAGCTTTAACTTGCATAAGGCATCAGGCGACAAACCCAACTCAATGGCTTAAAAATATTTGTTTAACCTCGAGCATTTGAAGTAACAACATGAACATCAAAACCATGCCAGGCCCTTACCCCCCTTTGACCTCAGCTAACTCCTAACAAACACAATTCCTATCCTTTTACAGGTAAGGACCTATCTAATTGTCCTATCATCTTCATCATCCTTCACATTGCAAGATTTAAATTATTAGTTTTTCTCAAGGTGGACAGCATTAGTTCCTCTTCTTTTCCCTTTTTCTATTGGTAGTGGAGAGCTAATGATTCACATGAGCTTTGAAAGGATTTTCATTAGGTAACATTCAGCATTTTCTAAATGCTCTTTTGTTTGATATTTATATTTAGAAGGTTCCTTGTCCATTTTGTAATCGACTCAGTGCTCAATTCAACTCATCTAGACCAAGACTCAATTCCAAACTAGCTGGGGCAGACTTCAAGGATCCACTCCCCCTTTCCTCCATTTTGTTCTGTTATGAGCTAAACACTTAATAAAATGAATTGGACTCTCCCCATGAATTAAGTGCAGACAATGCATTTTTCTTCCTCTGTAAAAGTGAAAAAATATGCAGATTTCTTTCTCTTTTGCAGAGATGAGAAAAGGAAATAAATAGTAAAACACCACTTATTCTTTCACTTCCCAAACTAAAATTTCTCGCATTAATATCTACCTCAACCTCTGGTTTTTATCATTACAATAAATGTACCCGGGAAAAAAGACATCCAAAAAATGATATTGAAAATGAAAAAAGAATAAATTCAAGGCAAATTCACCCAGTTCTCTGCATAATAGCTGCTTGTGTTAGTGGGAAAAGGAAGCAGAAATCCAAGAAAGCACACAGAACTTACTCGAAAAATTGCAGCAGCCCCCGAAAGCAATGAAAGATCTTCTCGGTTGCGACTCTTTCCCATCAGAATTTGCCACTGCACATCATATGCAGCTTCATCAACAAGTAGCCCTTTCTCAACATGCTTTCTATTTATGATATTTAACAGCGAAGCGGGAATTGTCTGCACTCCAGTAGAAACAGAATTCCGGAGAGCTACATAGATATTACTGCAGTCTTGACAGCAGAACCAATTATCTTTGGGGATTTCCTATGGTGAAATATTCAAGAAAAAATAGTAAATACTCCTGGAAGATCATAAACACAAACTGTTTTGAGATAGTGGACTTACTTTTAGATCACATAGTCCACTTTCCCGCAAGCAACCAACATGAAATTCCTTTTCGCACTGAAAGAGAGCATAACAGTGAGACATCTATAGTAAGAAATAGGAAAATTAAATTTATGAAGTGAATCCTAGCCCAAGTGCTAGGATAAGAAAAAAAATTAAGCATACTTGGTCACAAAGGATAACTGTTCGGTCATCAAATGTATCGCCACTAAAATCATGGGCCCTGAAAAACATAAGAAAAGCACATATAAAGATTATAGGAACCAAAAGCAAAATTTGATGAATGACTAAATTGAACTAAACAAGCAAAGACTAAGGAAAAATCAAAAACAAATCTGTGTTCATTGACCGGTAGGAAACCCTTTTACAAAAAGCACTTGAGGCTTCGAGCTCTTGGTTGCTAGGAATTCTATATTAATGTAAGTATTAACTAATCTATTACTCTACAAAAGTTCTGTAATCCTTAATAACTAATTAATTCCATCTCTGCTAATCAGCTGCTATTGTGAATTTCTTATTTCATCAGTAACTCATAGCCCCCTCCTCGTAAAGTTGCCGCAATGATCCAACGAAAGGTATAATCAACCATATAACTTAATGCTCAGTAATCTTGACTTAGCGTATGAAAATTTAAGCAAGGACATTCTGAGCTCGTAAAATACAGACCTTACAAAGACCATGAAGCATTTTAAAAGTTAAAAAATTACACCCTTGGTGATATAATCATAGGAGTGACAAAAAGGTCATTGGCCAATTTTATACTAACATCAAGTTCTTTTCCTAAAAAAATGACTTCCTTCTATTTGCTAGGGTAAAATCTATTAGAAATTTCAAGAGATTTAACCTGCAAACAGCACAACCACCAACATCATATTCTGGAGTTTTAACAACTCGAGTCAGCCGGATGACAATAGGTCTTGCAAAATTGCCTCCGTGGCCAAGTTTATTGCAATTTGGACAATGCCAAGCACCTTCAGGAGTATCATGTAAATCCAAACATGCTGCAGCACAAACAAATACAAGATGACATGGACAAGTATTCTTAAAAAAAAAGGTAAACTTCAATAATTAATCACAATGCACTCTATTTAAATCGGGAAACCACTGATATAGGACCAAGAGAGTAAATTTTTTTTTTTCCACCGGCGAATATCCAAGAGCAGAAAAAACAGTTTCTGTCATGGAACTTGAGAAAAAATGCACCAGCAGAAAGAGATATGGGCTTAGACAGTATGACAAGTAAAAGCAGCCCAACCCACCTAGCATGGAGAAGAGATTCTTATATTATGACAATTTAAGCATGCAGAATGAATTTGAAGGCAGTATTTCAGAAGATGGAAAATGCAGGGGAAAGAAATAACAAGAAACAAGTCTCGTGAGTAGAAGCAAATGAAATGTTTATAAACTATACAACTGAAAACAAGTAGAAAACAAAGCTCTGAGTAGTGAAGAGAACATTCACCTGCATGAAAAGCACGAGGGCAACTCTGACAAAACATTAGATCCCCTCCATCTCCACATTCTGCACACATATCATCACCAAAACCTGTGGTAATGTTTTGTCCATTTGCCAACGAAATAGCTATATCATGGAGGGTCAGTCCATTAGAAGTATAAATGTGACGGTAGCTGCAAAAGATAACACTTGATTAAGAATAAGAAAGAAATCAATTAACCAGGGAAAGGTCCAACTACTTTTAAAGGCTACTCACGGTTGACGCCTGGCAGACATTCCAGCATGAGACTCAAACTGTGAAGGGCTAATCTGTCACCAATAAATTAAGGGAGCAATAATGAGTGGGATAATGAGAGGGCTGCGACCATCACATGCAGCTCCAGATATGATGTTAATATACAGCATAGTAATCTTACCTCTACTTCACAACAACTACAGACAATACCATTACCCTGCTTGTAACCCCCTAGTATTTTCTGAAAAAAAAAACCACTTAATTATTACTAAAACCATGTGTCAATATCAACATATCACTGGTGTTGTGTTTGCATGTGTGTGTATGCGCGCGCGCGCATGCATGCCTTTTTACCAAACTGCTCACCTGCCCTTTGACATAGTAAGCCAATTCGGTCCCATCTGGAAGACCATTCGGCATAAAGAGTAACCTGTGAAGATCATTATCCCTGCCAAAATATAGAAAGAATACCATGTTAAAAAATTCAAGAAAAGATAAAATCCCAACAACATGAGTAGGTTTCAATAAACAGACATGAGAATAGACCAAAAGCACACCTCTTCCTGACACCACTCTCAGCTGTTTTCTTTTGCTTCGTAGCAGAGCCAGGGAAGTAAAAGCTAGGCCTGCAAAACAAAAAACATAATGTCAGTGACCAAGACAGAAGAACCCAACACCATTTTTGTTTATGGATATAGTGAAGAGAAATTAAGGTGGATCCATCAATTTTTACTAGATCCTCAACAGAATAAAGCAACAAGCAAAGCAAATGATTAGTGAGACTGAGAGAGAGGAAACCTCTTCGATGTTTGCTTATTCACGCCTGAAGTCTCCATATATGTTTGCTGACTGACAAAGTTGTTATTATACAAAAAGGAGCTTGAAATTGGGCAAAAGCTTTCTTTCAAAGTTTGACTAGCGTAGCTGCAAGTTTTAACACAGCATTATCTTCGGCCAGAAACTGATAAATTGAATTGTAATTGTGATTGACCATAAGAGTGTGAGTAGTCAACACACTTTCAGGAAAAAGAATGGAAGCTGTAGGCTAAATGCTCAGTGTACATGATTTGACTAGGTTTCTTCAACATCAGCAGACATGCTTAATTTATACAGAACTGAAACAGTATAATAAGATCAAAGATCATGAAAATTTGTCTTGAAATGTCCTCTAATAGTTAGTTAGGCATTGACCAATGACAATTGAGGATGAGCAGTTTAGCTGCCTATCTGCATTTTCAATGAAACTCTCCAGTTTAGCCATTTAAGTTCAAAACTGAGTCAAAATTCTGTCACGGAGGAAAAGAGCAGGGGGAGGGGTGTGTGATAAGGGTATGGGTTGCACATATTCATGTTTCTATTGAAAATCCATAACTCAACAACAAGTATATGAAAAAACAATAAAGAAAACACAAATCCAACAAATTAAGAATATGCAAATAACTGAAGATTCACAGAAAGCATGAAAGAGAGCAAAAAAGGGAAAAATACACAGATGAAGATGATTCTCTAAGCCATAATAAGCAGGAATAGTTTACCCAAAAGATGGATCAAAAAAGGAACAAACAATCAACAATTTGTACACAAGGACAGTGAGGAAAATGCGCCGAAAAAGTTGAAAACCTTAATCTGAACTCACAAAGTACGTAATAAATAAGAATAAATGGGGAGTAAGTAGTATGCTAGAATTGTGAGAATCAGAGGGAGAAGAGTTAAGAATGATGTTGTATAATGTTTTACCTCTGTGACTTTGCCACAGTAAGCAAAGTTTAGATCTGTCTAGAGATACTCAAAAGAGTAGAATACTTATATAGAGAGGTTTACAGAGAAGAGCGCAGGATATGTATTGCTTTTTACACCAAAGTTACCAACAATAGCACACAACGAGTGAAAGATATGGCTTGTCTTTTACATCTATGTCATAGAGAATTACCCAGAGGCATCACGTTTCCAAGTTTTAGGAGACAAACGGAACAATCTTCTATATTGAAGAACAGCTTTAACAACTCTTATCCAGGTCAAACACACCAACCATGCCCAAAAATTCATACATGCACTTAAGGAATCAGTGCAGGCATTAAGAAACACGGACACATGCTCAAATGAATTGGCAAAAGGAGTGGAAAAAAATAACAAGGAACAGAGATAATTGTTCTAACAAGGTCAAAACAAACATGGAAGTTACAGAGGTTGTTCTTTTTATTATTATTATTATTATTATTATTACCTTACATGAGAATGAGGCAAGCAAGGCAGTTCGCTGTAACATTTTTTATCTGCTCCAACAAGTGCATTGCTTTGATTAAGACTAGCTGCAAGCCACATTAAACATAAGTCAAATTGGCATAATGTATACATGGCTCTCTTCAGTTAAAATCCATACATGGGTAGTTAGGTAAATATAATGCAACTACAGTGTTTTTTTCCTGTTCTTTTTTTTTTACTACGTTAGCTTGGTTGCATTATAAAGATGCATCGCATCAAAAATCACATATCTTTTTCATCGCATGTATTCATTTTGGTACCAAGTCAAACCAAAATGTCTCAAAAGGGCAATAAAATGAATAACAAATAAAGCATATATCACCTTTCCAAACCCGGAAGAACTCCTCATTGATAGATGAACCAGCCACGTCTTTTATGACTCCATCTATCATGCTGAGTGGAGCCGTTTTTAGTTCTTGAATAATGCTATAAATTGGTTTCCCATTCTCCAAGTATATGTGATTGTTTGGATGTCTAGTTTTAGCACCAGCATGCTGCTCAAATTCATATGCACTAAGGACCTGCTTGCATTCATTCAGTCACCCTGTTAGCAAAATTACATATGAAGGGGGAGCCCCACACGTCAGGAATGTTAACTACAAGAGAACAACTTACTTTGGAGAAATTACATGACGAACAGCCACACAAATATCCACCACCGTCTATAATTCCATCAAGCTCTCGCTGGCAAACCATTTAATTTAAAAAACATGAGACTCCTAAAGCTATTCAAGACAGTTACTTGGACGGGAATTAGAAGCAAACTGGGAACAATAAATATCAGCCGAGATTACCTCTGAAGAAAAACAAATATACTTGACTCGAGCCCTATCGAGAATACCAGTTGCTAACAACTTTTTGACATTCGTAGGGTAGTTGTTGGGAACGACCTTCTTAGACATGTTCAACTCCATATATCTTTCTCTGGTCTGAGGCATTTCTGTGCAGTAATTAACCCAAACAGAGTGGTTCCTTGGATAATAATCCCCATTACGATGATACAGCAGTCCTTGATCAATTCCACCATGTAGAGGGTGAGGCGACGAAGTTTTGGTATCATAATCCTCTTTTCTTTTGCTGAACTTAAAAGTAATCTTCCTAACTCCCGTGGTACTAGCATGCTCAGGAATCTCCAACACAACAGGAGACATAGAGACAGAATCACAAGTATCATTTCGAGGACTTTGATGGGAGGTGTTATCTTCACTGCTGCTACCACCTCCTTCCTGGCTCACAGTCAGAGTCTCCTCTGAAGAGGGGCACGCATTCGTAGGCGATTCCTCAGAGATATCATGGGATGATGATCCGTTGCCTTTAGGAGAAACTAGTGTTATTACAGGATTCGAAACTTCAGATTTTGTGTCGTCGTTTGAAGCTTCTTCTTGTTTTGCTTGTTTCTTGTTAGGAAATAATTCCCCGGTCTCATTCTCATTCACCGGAAATGGATTACGCTCTCTCTTCAAATCACCTTTTGCAGCTACCATACTCACATCTGCTGCTACTGCTGCTGCTGATATATCAACATCAACCATAGCATGAAAAAAACTAATTCAATTTATTTGAATCGAATTAGCCACCACCTAAACAAAACAAAACAATTACCGTAATTAAATTTCAAAAAAATAATAATACAATGAATGCCCAAACAACCAAAACGAAAAAGAAAGGCATTGCCACTGCCATAATAGGAGTGATATTCATATTAATAATATTAAATCCAAATAAAAACCCCGTAAGCTTCAGTAGCAAGACAGCTCACCTCGCCTCTATTGTAAGAATAAGCCCTCCAATTCGAATCTTGAAATTGGATTCAAGATTCAAGAAAACACACGCGTTGCTTGCTGCTGGATTTCAGATCTAAAATGGAAGGAAGCTAGGAGTATGAATCAATCAATCAAACAGACAGGAATTTTAATTGAAGATGATTGGTTTACTTTACGTAGGGTTTAGTTTACTTTTAATTTGATCGAAAATACAGCGGGAACTTGGAGAGCGGCAAAAGAAAAAGAAGAAGAAGAAGAAGAAGAAAAACACAGAGGAGAGGAGAGAAGAGGAGAGAGACAACTTCCTTTTTCGGTTCGCGGTCTAGATTTATCTGGTTTCCTTTTGTTTTTAAGTTTTCTAACACACAGGGATATATATGTGTGTATATATATATATATATATATATATATATATATAGAGAGAGAGAGAGAGAGAGAGAGAGAGAGAGAGCTTTTACTTCTCTAATTCTTGATATCAAATTTCATTAAAGAATAAAATAAAACACTGCAATAAATTTAAAGGAAAAGCTGTTGTTGATGATATGATGTAGTAATGGGTGACAACGTAAAAGGGAATCCTTTAATTTATCCTTATATTTTGATTTCTAAATATATTTTTTTTAATATGTCTTTCCATTCTTTCTTTCTTTCTTAATCCAAACTACTATAGAAATAACATTATATATTATTATTTGGAAAATAACTAGATTTGTACCCTGGCCTGATAAGACAAAATTATTTTTTTATTGCCTAAAAAATGATATTTAAATACTGTTTTTTATAATAAAAAAATATTTATTATTCGGGTTATAATCTTATCTGGTTAAATAAATCGATTTTATTTAAATTAAATTAAATAATAAAAAAATGACAATAAAAAAAACATCATAATAATTTTTTTTAAAATTAGATAAATAATATTAATCAATTCTCAATTTATTAAATACAAAATAATAAAATATCAAAAAAAAATATCAAAAAAATTGGATCTGATCAACTCAAGTTAACTTGATAAACATGTAAACTCAGTAATTAAGGTCAAGCCAACCTGAATTGTCTTACCAAACATAAAATACAAATCATAATATTGTGATAATCAAATAAAAAAATCACAAAACTTATTTACAAAAATAATAATAAATTCATTTTAATTTTTAAAAATAATGAGTGGTGACTCCTATTATTAGATTTAATGAATCTAAAAAATTTATAAAACTTAATTCTCAACCCAATTATTTTTTTTATGAATAGAAAAATAATAACCCAATTATTAAATAATAATTTTACTGTATTACTTTATAATAAAATAGATCAGGGTATATAATGAAATCCCAAACGCTCTTAGTTTTTTTATAATATAAATATACATCTCGATCGAGTTTAACAATTACCTATAAATAAGTTAATTATTTTTTTAAAAAAAAATCACCCCTTTAGGTTAGTTTAATTACATCAGGTTGGAATTAAATTATCATGCCACTATTTATATTTGAAAGACACGAGACGGAAGCCCACTGGAGAAACAAGTGGGACCTTTATTTAACTAAAACCAATTTCGTTAACAACTATTCCGCGCGCATTTTGCCACGTGGCTTGATCTTATGGACATCGAGTGGCAGGGCACAAACATGGAGTTGGTTGGTGGATCTTGTATAGCTGTCGTAGACTGTGGCATTGACACGTGTCTATGACTGGCCTGCAAGGTCGATGTGTTATAATTTGGGATAATTTCTTTTATAAACTATTTTTCTATTAAAAAAATTCATCAAAATATTTTTATACCTGTAGAATTTAAAATAGAATTTCCATACCAAAAATCTCAATATCTAACTCATTTCTTCATATAAAAACTTTATTTTAGAATTTTATATATACAAAAATGCTATTAATGGTTTGGATGGAAATCATCGTAAATGTTTTTATATTTGATATTATACTTACATTTATAATTTTTATTAATAAAAATTATAGTGTATCTATATAACATATAACTTTATTTGACAACTATCTTAATCAAAAATATTTTTTTATTGCTGTAGCTGCAGTTTATGTGTTATGATTATTCTAAAGAAAAAAATAAATTTACTCAATAAATATGTGTTTATTTTTTTTATAAATAATAATTATTTTAATTTATATATTTTTAATAAGACATATCATTCCATTAACATTTTTAATTTATTTAACAAAATGTTCTATAACTTCTTCATAAAAAAATATTTTTTTCAACCCAAACACGTTTCTTTAAACAACATTTAATGATTTTGTTTTTATAAACAAGTGTTTAATTTTTAAATAGGAGTTAGTTTTATTTATTATTTTTAATAAGACTTGTCATTTCAATTGTCAAAACTCAATTCTGAATCCCCAAAAATATTTTATAAAAAAAATAACAATATTTTTTTAAGAAAATAAAAAAACTAAAAATCTAAAATCCAAAAATATTTTTGAGATAAAAGAAAATAAGCCTTTAAACCACAATATAACAATGATTCTAGAAGAATAATCAGATTATGGTATTTTTATAAGATAAGATGAAGGACTTAATTTAAAACAAAGTTTAAGGTTAAAAACTACAAAAAAAATTAAAAAAATTAATTAAGTTCAAGTATTTAATCAAAATTCTAATAGGTTTAATTGTTTAATTAATAACTTAATTGAAGCAAAATTAAGTCTAAAAGTTAGTTCGAGCCCAAAATCAAAAGAATTAATTAATTTCAATGACTTAATTAATTCCCCAATGGGTTTTAAGGACCAATCAATGACTCAATTGAAGAAAAATTAAGTTTAAATGCCTAATTTTGATCACTTTGCAAAAATTTAAAGATTAGGGACACAATTGATACTTTAGAAAACCAAATTGGTGCAACTAGGGGTTTAATTACAAAAAATTT
>Ga0325400_1001916_pt1 | contig 17671 bp, 21 predicted proteins | sample PopdelMetagenome_2_FD_205662 | JGI IMG/M metagenome (GOLD analysis project Ga0325400, IMG submission 205662) | Populus deltoides microbial communities from Bellville, Georgia, United States - Xylem-PdKOR-R1 | ecosystem: Host-associated > Plants > Phyllosphere > Stem > Wood/Secondary xylem... | reverse complement strand
GGGAGAGGGACGGGTCACGGCGCGATCGGTTCGCCCCGCGCTTCGGCCAGCAGCAGGCCGAACAGGCCGTCCGCGTCCGTCCACTCCGCGGTCACGCTCCAGCCGCCCGCCGCCAGCAGCAGCCGGCTGCCCCGCGTGTCATATTTGTGGCTGTTCTCCGTGTGGAGGTGCTCGCCCGCGGCCATCGCGAAGCGCCGCCCCGCCACCACGAAGTCCAGGTCGCGCATGGCCACCAAGTGCATCTCGATCCGCGCCGCCGCGTCGTTCCACACCGCCCGGTGGCGGAATGCGTCCACCGGCACCGTGCCGTCCAACTCGCGGTTGATGCGGTGGAGCAGGTTGAGGTTGAACGCGGCGGTGACACCCGCCGCATCGTCATAGGCCCGCTCCAGCATCTGGGCGTCCTTGATCCGGTCCATGCCGATCAGCAGCGCGGCGCCCTGGCCCAGCGTCGCCGCCATGCCGCGCAGCAAATCCACCGCCGCCCCTGGCCCCATGTTGCCAATGGTGGAGCCGGGAAAGAAGCCCAGCGTGGGCAGGTCCTGGATCTCCGGCGGCAGCGCCACCGGACCCATGAAGTCTGCCTCCACCGGCAGCACGGGCAGGTCCGGGAAGCCGCGCGCCAGCTCGGCGGCAGACGCACGTAGGAAATCGCCGGAAATGTCGATCGGCACGTAGGCGGCAGGCGCCACGCGCCCGAGCAGCCGCGGCGTCTTCAGGCTCGAACCCGATCCGAACTCCACCACCGCGCGACCCGCGCCGACGAGCTGGCCGACCTCGCCTGCATGCGCGTCGAGCAGCGCCGTCTCCACCCGCGTCGGGTAATATTCGGGCGCGCGCGTGATCGCCTCGAACAGTTCGGAGCCGGTCCGATCATAGAACCAGCGGGCGGGGATCGCCTTCTGCGGCAGCGCCAGCCCGGCCAGCACGTCGCGCAGGAAGGCGGGATCCGGCCGAACGCCGGCGTCCGCGACAGCCATGTCGCTCACAGGTCGCGCGCCAGCCGCAAGCCGGTGAACTGCCACCTTTGCCAGGGGTAGAAGAAGTTGCGGTAGCTCGCCCGGGAATGGCCGCGCGGCGTCGCGCAGGACGCACCCTTCAGCACCGCCTGCCCACTCATGAACTTGCCGTTATACTCGCCGACCGCGCCCTCCGCCGCGCGGAAGCCGGGGTGGGGCAGAAACGCGCTTCCCGTCCATTCCCAGACGTCGCCGAACATCTGGCCGGGGCTGGCCGATCGGCTCGCCGCACGCGGCCGCACCGGTCCCGCCGCATCCAGCTGGTTGCCGGCCGCAGGATCGAGCCCGCGCGCCGCATCCTCCCATTCCGCCTCTGTCGGCAGCCGCGCACCCGCCCAGCGGGCATAGGCGTCCGCTTCATAGTGCGACACGTGCGTCACGGGCGCCGCCGGATGGACGGGATGCAGCCCGTCGAGCGCAAAGGCGTGCCAACGCCCGTCGACCCGCCGCCAGTAGAGCGGCGCCTCCACCTTCTCGCGGCGTACCCACGCCCATCCGTCGGACAGCCACCAGTCGGGCCGAGCGTAGCCGCCATCTTCGATGAAGGCGATCCATTCGGCGTTGGTCACGGGACGGTCGGCCAGCGCATGCGGCTGCAGCAGCGCCCGGTGGCGCGGCCCTTCGCAATCGAAGCTGAAGCGGTCCGGCGCGGCGCCGATCTCCACCAGGCCCTCGCGCCCCTCGCGCCAGCCGATCGGGCCCGGCACAGGCGCCGGCGCGGGCCGCGTCGCCGGCCACGCCGCCGGGTCGAGCGGGTTGGCGGCGAAGCCCGCAAGCAGGTCGGTCAGCAGCAATTCCTGATGCTGCTGCTCGTGGTTGAGGCCGAGTTCCACCAGCATCCGCACCGCCGGCGGGAGCGCGGGCAGCGCCTCGGCTAGCGCCGCGTCCACCGCCTCGCGCCACGCCAGGATCTCGGCCAGCGCCGGGCGCGCCAGCATGCCGCGCCGGTCCCGCGCGTGGCGGGCCCCTTCGGCCTCGTAATAGCTGTTGAACAGATAGGCGAAGCGCGGATCGAAGGCCCGGTAGCCGGGCAGATGGTCGCGCAGCACGAACGTCTCGAAGAACCAGGTGGTATGCGCGAGGTGCCACTTGGCGGGCGATGCGTCGGGATGCGGCTGGATCGTCGCGTCGGCGTCCGAAAGCGTCGCCGTCAGCGCCACCGACAGGGTGCGCGTCTGCGCGAACTGCGCCTCCAGCGCGGGGTCGTGGGTGGCAGGTTTGGCGCGCGTAGCCATAGAAACGGCCTCCTCGCCGCGGAGTGGCACAATCTGCCGCGGGAAAAAAGGTTGCCCCAGATTAAGACCGGGTGGCGCCCGGCTCCCACAATATGTCGCCCGCGCCGCCCGCATTCACCAGCCGCGCCAGCACGAACAGGTGGTCGGACAGGCGGTTCAGATAGGCCAGCGCCTGCGGATTGAGCGGGACGTCGGCCGCAGCCGCCACCGCCGCCCGCTCGGCCCGACGCGTGGTCGCGCGCGCCACGTGCAGCGCCGCCGCGGCGGGCGTGCCGCCGGGCAGGATGAACGAGGACAAGGGCGCCAGCCCCTCGTTCATGCGGTCGATCTCCTGCTCCAGCCGCGCCACCTGCGCGGGCACGACCCGCAGCACGACGTCCGACGGCGCATAGTCCTTGCCCGGCGTGGCCAGGTCGGCGCCGAGGTCGAATAGTTCGTTCTGGATGCGGGCCAGCATCTCGCGCTCGGGGCCGTCCTCCAGCAGGGCCATGCCCAGGCCGATCGCCGAATTGGCCTCGTCCACCTCGCCGATCGCGGCGATCCGCGGCGCATCCTTGGCGACGCGCGATCCGTCCACCAGCCCGGTGGTGCCGGCGTCCCCCGTGCGGGTGTAGATGCGCGAAAGCTTGACCACGCGGCTGGACCTCAGCCCGCGTGGCCGCGCGCCACCAGCAGGAACAGGATCACGAACACGACGGCCAGCGCCTGGAACTGCACGCGGCGCCACATCATCTTGTTCTGGCGCAACCCCGATTGGCTCACGCCGGGGCCGACCAGATCCTCGCGGTTGGTGCGCAGCATCACCACCACGCCGCGGACGACGGACACCACCGCGCCGATCGCGGCCAGGATGATCAGGACGAACAGAAAGGTCTGCATGACCCTTATATAAGCCCGGGCCGCCTCACGCCAATGGCGGCGCGGCGCGAAGTTGCGCCACCAGGATATGTGGATCAACCCCAGCCATGCGCATCTCGGCCAGGCTCGGCGCGCCGTCGCGTTTGGCCAGCCGCCGCCCGTCCGCGCCGTGCAGCAGAGGGTGGTGGTGGTAGGCGGGCGTCGGTAGGCCCAGCAGCGCCTGCAGCAGGCGATGGACATGCGTCGCCTGGAACAGGTCCGTGCCGCGCACCACGTCCGTCACGCCTTGCGCCGCATCGTCCACCGTCACCGCCAGATGATAGGAGGTGGGCGCGTCCTTGCGCGCCAGCACCACGTCGCCCGCCAGGGCAGGCGCGGCATCCACCCATCCGGTGGCGGCATCATGCCACCGCAACGGATCGCGGACGGACGCCAGCGCGGCCGCCATGTCCAGTCGCCAGCAATGCGGCTCCGCCATCCGCCGCGCGCGCTCGGCCGCGGACAGGCGGCGGCACGTGCCCGGATAGACCGGCCCTTCCGCGCCGTGCGGCGCCGCCGCGCTCGCCGCGATCTCCGCGCGCGTGCAGAAGCAGGGATAGGCCAGTCCCCGCGCACGCAGCCGCGCCAGCGCCGCTTCATAATGCGGCAGCCGGTCCGACTGGCGCAGCACGGGTCCGTCCCAGCCAAGGCCCAGCCACAGGAGGTCCTCCTCGATCCCCGCCGCGAACGCCGCGCGGCTGCGGCCGGGATCGATATCCTCCATCCGCAGCAGGAAGCGTCCACCCGCCGCCCGCGCCAGATCGTGCGCGCGCAGCGCGGAAAAGGCGTGGCCCAGGTGCAGCCTGCCGGTCGGACTGGGTGCGAAGCGGCTGACGCAGGTCACCCCGCTGTCCACAAGCCTGTGGACAAACGGTGGGCAAGGTCTTGACCGCCTCGTCCGCGCCATGCTGTCATGCGCCTGTCACCACCCTTTGGCAGGGGCGGCGGCGACGGAGACGCGGGGGTTCCCGATCTTCCGAGTGCGACGGGACGGGCCGGCCCCAGGCGCTCCGCCATGCGGAGGCCCTGGACGTTCCATGTTTCATCCCGACCTGATCCGCCATCCCGATGGCTGCCCCGCTTTGGTGCTCAACGCCGATTATACGCCGCTCTCCTATTACCCGCTCAGCGTGTGGCCGTGGCAGACCGCGATCAAGGCGGTGTTCCTCGAACGGGTGGACATCGTCTCGCACTATGAACGCGAGGTGAGGAGCCCGACGCAGTCGGTCAAGCTGCCGTCGGTGATCGCGCTCCGCCAATATGTGAAGCCGTCCGCCTATCCCGCCTTCACCCGCTTCAACCTGTTCCTGCGCGACCGCTTCGCCTGCCAATATTGCGGCGCGACGAGCGACCTCACCTTCGACCATGTCGTGCCGCGCGCGCAGGGCGGACGGACGACGTGGGAGAACGTGTCCACCGCGTGTGCGCCGTGCAACCTGCGCAAGGGCGGCCGCACGCCCGCCCAGGCGCACATGGCGCTGACGGAGGCGCCTTACCGCCCCACCTCCTGGCAGCTTCAGGACAATGGCCGCTCGTTCCCGCCCAACTACCTCCACGCCAGCTGGCGCGACTGGCTCTACTGGGACATCGAGCTGGAGGCTTGAGGGCGCACGCCGGCAGGCCTACCTTGCCGGCTTCTTGGGAGTGCGCGCAATGGAAGTGCCGGTCGGCGAGGTGCAGGCGCGTTTCGCCGAAGCGATGGCGGCAGCCGAACGCGGCGAAACGGTGGTGGTGACGGAAGACGGCACGCCCGTCGCCGAGCTGCGTCCGGTGCCGAAGCCCCGCGGCTTCGATTTCGAGCGCGCGAGGCAGGTCAGCCGCGAACTGGGCCTGAGCGGCCTCACAGCCGAGGAGGTATGGCCACCTGAGTTCGACGATCCTGCCTTCAGCCGCAAGGTGCTGGGGCTCGAGTGAAGCTGCTGCTCGACACGCATATTCTCGCGTGGTTGGCGACCGACGTGCCGCTTCTACCAGGGGAGCGCGCCCTCCTGGCGGAGGTGGATGACTTAGCGGTGTCGGTCGTCTCGCTGTGGGAGTTGCGGGTGAAGTGGAACCGCTTTCATGCATCTGGCGAGCGCAAGGGGCCGCTCGATCCTCAGGTTGCGCTCGTCTCGGCCGGTCGTATGCCGGCCCGTGTGCTTCCGCTCACGCCGACGATCGCGGTCGCGCCTCTGGATCCGCCGCTCGATCACAGCGATCCTTTCGACGAACTGCTGCTTGTCCACGCTCAGGTTACCGGCCGTCGCCTGCTCACGCGCGACCGCAAGCTTGGCGATCACCCCATAGCCCTGAGTTTCGCATGACCTTCCGCTGGGACGACCCCCTCCTCCTCGATGAGGAACTGACGGCCGAGGAGCGGATGATCCGCGACACGGCGCGCGACTATGCGCAGGATCGGCTCCAGCCCCGCATCCGCGAGGCCTATGCGCGCGAGGAGACCGACCGCGCGATCTTCACGGAGATGGGCGGCCTTGGCCTCCTCGGCCTGACGCTGCCCGAAGCGGAGGGCGGGGCGGGCGCCTCCTACGTCGCCTACGGCCTCGTCGCGCGCGAGGTGGAACGCGTGGATTCGGGCTACCGCTCGATGATGAGCGTGCAGTCCAGCCTCGTCATGCATCCGATCCACGCCTACGGCTCAGCCGAACAGCGGGCGCGCTGGCTGCCGGGGCTCGCGTCGGGCGAGCATGTCGGCTGCTTCGGCCTGACCGAGCCCGAGGCGGGCTCCGATCCCGCCGGCATGCGCACGCGCGCCGAGCGCATCGACGGCGGCTATCGCCTCACCGGCGAGAAGACGTGGATCACCAACTCGCCCATCGCCGACATCCTCGTCATCTGGGCCAAGTCGGACGCGCACGAGGGCCGCATCCGCGGCTTCGTGCTGGAACGCGGCGACAAGGGCCTGTCCACGCCCAAGATCGAGGGCAAGCTGTCGCTGCGCGCGTCCGTTACCGGCGGCATCGTCATGGAGGGCGTCGAGGTGCCGGAGGATCGGCTGCTGCCCGACGGCGAGGGGCTGAAGGGCCCGTTCGGCTGCCTCAACCGCGCGCGCTACGGCATCGCCTGGGGCACGATGGGGGCGGCGGAGGATTGCTGGCACCGCGCCCGCGCCTACACGCTCGACCGCCGCCAGTTCGGCCGTCCGCTCGCCGCGACGCAGCTCGTGCAGAAGAAGCTGGCCGACATGCAGACGGAGATCGCGCTCGGCCTCGGCGCGGCGCTCCGCGTCGGCCGGCTGTTCGACGAAGGCCGCGTCGCGCCCGAGATGATCAGCCTCATCAAGCGCAACAATTGCGGCAAGGCGCTGGAGGTGGCGCGGCTGGCGCGCGACATGCACGGCGGCAACGGCATCACCGCCGAATTCCACGTCATCCGCCACGCGCAGAACCTCGAAACGGTCAACACCTACGAGGGCACGCACGACATCCACGCGCTCATCCTCGGCCGCGCGCAGACGGGCATCCAGGCCTTCCAATGACCGATCCCCACGCCCTGTTCGAGGAATGGTTCGCGGAAGCGAAGCAGTCCGAACCCAACGATCCCGACGCGATGGCGGTCGCCAGCGTCGGCGCGGACGGGCAGCCGTCCGTGCGCATGGTGCTGCTCAAGGGGCACGACGGGCGCGGCTTCGTGTTCTACACCAACTTCGAAAGCCGCAAGGGCGGCGAATTGCTGGCGCACCCGCAGGCGGCCTGCATGTTCCATTGGAAGAGCCTGCGCCGCTCCGTCCGCGTCGAAGGGCCGGTGGCGCCCGTGTCCGACGCGGAGGCGGACGCCTATTTCGCCAGCCGCAGCCGCGACAGCCGCCTGGGCGCGTGGGCGTCCGACCAGTCGCGTCCCCTCGACGCGCGCGAGACGTTCGAGGCGCGGGTGGAGGCAATGCGCCAGCGCTTCGACGGCGGGGACGTGCCGCGCCCGCCGCACTGGTCCGGCTTCCGCGTGACGCCCTCCCGCATCGAATTCTGGCGCGACCGCCCGTACCGCCTGCACGAACGCCGCCTGTTCACGCGCGATGGCGACGGTTGGCGCGAAGGGCTGCTCTACCCGTGACCAGCGTCGAGCGCGCGCGCGCCACCAAGCGGGCGGCGATCGCCAGCGTGTCGGTCGCCTGCCTGCTGATCGCACTCAAGGCGTGGGGTGCGGCCGCCACGGGCTCCGTCGCCTTGCTCGCCAGCCTCGCCGACAGCGCGCTCGACCTCGTCGCCAGCCTGGTCGTGCTGTGGGGCGTGCGCGTCGCGGCGATCCCCGCCGACCACGACCACCGCTTCGGCCATGGCAAGGCGGAGGCGCTCGCCGGCCTGTTCCAGGTGGGCCTCGTCGCCGCGTCCGCCATTGCCATCGGCTGGACCGCGGCGCATCGCCTGGGCACGGCGACGGCGGTGGCCCGGCCGGAGGCGGGCGTGATCGTGTCGGCGATCGGCATCGCGGTCACGGCGGTGCTGGTATCCTACCAGCGGCGCGTGATTGCCGCCACGCACAGCATCGCCATTGCCGGCGACCGGCTCCACTACCTCGCCGACCTCGCGCTCAATGCGGCGGTGATCGTGGCGCTGCTGGTCGAACGCTGGCTGGGCGTGCGCGGCGCGGACCCCGTGTTCGGCATCGCCATCGCCTTGTGGCTGCTGCGCGGTGCGTGGCTGTCGGCCTCCGCCTCGCTCGACCAGCTGATGGACAAGGAATGGCCGGAGGAGAAGCGCCGCCAATTCCTCGCCGCCGCCGCCCTCCATCCGGAGGTGGTCGGCATCCACGACCTGCGCACGCGGGCGAGCGGGGCCAGGAACTTCGTCCAGTTCCACATGTGGGTGCCCGCCGACATGACCATCGCCGACGCGCACGACGTGATGGATCGGCTGGAGCGCACCTTCGCGGCCGAATTTCCCGATACCGAGTTCCTGATCCACCTCGATCCCGAGGGGCATCACGACACGCACCCCCATTCCCCCGCCGAGCAGCCGGAGCATATGCGGTGACCGCGCTTCCCTTCTTCCAGGTCGATGCCTTCGCCGACCGCCCGTTCGCCGGCAATCCCGCCGCGGTGATGCCGCTCGACGCATGGCTGGACGACGCCACGCTCCAGGCGATCGCGGCCGAACACAACCTCGCCGAGACCGCCTTCGTCATCCCGGCCGACGGGCTGGATGCCGATTACGAACTCCGCTGGTTCACGCCCACCAGCGAGGTGGCCATGTGCGGGCACGCCACGCTTGCTTCCGGCCACGTGCTGATCGGCGACCGCGCCGCCGTGCGCTTCGCCACGCGGCAGGCGGGCGTGCTGGAGGTGGCGCGCGACGGGCCCGGCTACCGCCTGTCCTTGCCCGTCTGGCGGCCCGATCCCAAGCCGTTGCCGGAGGCGCTGGCGGCGCTCGGCCTCCGTCCCGACGAGGTGACGGAGACGCTCTGGCACGCGCAGCGCTACGCGATGGTGGTGCTCGCGGACGAGGCTGCGGTGCGCGCGGTCGAGCCGGATTATGCCGCGCTCGCCCGGCTGGGCGACTGGCTGACGATCGTCACCGCGCCGGGGGACGCCGCGGACGTCGCCAGCCGCGCCTTTGCGCCGGGTGCCGGCATCCCGGAGGATCCCGTCACCGGCTCGGCGCATGCGGTGATCGCGCCGTGGTGGGCGGCACGACTCGGCCGCACGCGCTTCACCGCATTCCAGGCGTCGGCGCGCGGCGGGCGGCTCGACGTCAGCCTGGAGGGCGAACGCGTGGTGCTGGGCGGCGCATGCGTCACGGTCATGGAAGGATGCTTCTTCCTGGCCCCGACGCCTGAACCTTATTCACAATGAGAAAGAGCAGGTAGCTACGGTCTGACGTGTACCCGATCTGTTCCGGAAAGTCAAGCCGTTTCCAGCGCCGCCGCCTTTGTTTCCTCGATCCAGCCGCCGCCCAGCACGCGGTCGCCCGCATACAGCACCGCCGCCTGGCCGGGCGCCACGCCATGCTCCGGCTCGGCGAAGCGCACCCAATCGCCCTCCATCCGCGCCGCCACCGGCCTCGCCAATGAGCGCACCTTGGCCGTGATCGGCCCGTCCGCGGGCCCCAGCCGGTTGATGTCCGTCAGCCGCGCCGCCCGCACCGCCAGCGCCGCGCGCGGGCCGACCACCAGTTGCCGCGCGGGCGCGTCGATGCGCAGCACATAGAGCGGCTCGGCCGTGCCGCCGATCTCCAGCCCGCGCCGCTGGCCGACCGTATAGCCGGCAAGGCCACGATGCCGCCCCAGCACGCGGCCGGCTGCGTCGACGATGTCGCCCGGCTCGCCCGCCTCCGGCCGCAGCCGGCGGACCAGCGCGGCATGGTCGCCGTCGGGCACGAAGCAGATGTCCTGGCTGTCGCGCTTGCCCGCCACGCCCAGGCCGTAGGCGGCGGCGATCTCGCGCACCCGCGCCTTGGGCAGGTCGCCCAGCGGAAAGCGCAGGAAGTCGAGCTGGCCTTGGGTCGTGGCGAACAGGAAATAGCTCTGGTCGCGCGCCGGGTCCGCCGCACGATGCAGCTCCGCTCCTGCGGGCCCCACCACGCGCCGCACGTAATGGCCGGTCGCCAGGCAGTCCGCGCCCAGCTCGCGCGCAAGCGCCAGCAGGTCGGTGAACTTGACGCCTTCGTTGCAGCGCACGCAGGGGATGGGCGTGCGCCCGGCGGCATAATCGTCCGCGAACCGCTCGATCACCGACGCGCGGAAGCGGTCCTCCGCCGCGACGACATAATGCGCGATGCCCAGCCGGTTCGCCACCGCGCGCGCATCGGCGATGTCGCGGCCCGCGCAGCACGCGCCCGCCCGCGCTACCGCCTGGCCATGGTCGTACAGCTGCAGGGTGACGCCGATCACCTCGGCGCCGCTGTCCGCCGCCAGCGCCGCCACCACCGAGCTGTCGACGCCGCCCGACATGGCGACCACGATCCGCCGGCGGCCGGGTGCAAGATCAAACCCCGCCATTGCCCGCGCCTCTACGGGCAAGCGGTCGCGCGTCAAACACTTAAGCGCGATCGCCGCCGGCCGTTACCAGTCGTGGGGAACCGGGTTGGGGGTGGCATAGCGTGCGCGTTCAGGTGTTTCCGGACCGGAGCCGGCTGGCCCAGCCCGATTACGAGTTGCTGCGGGCGGGCCTGTCCGCCGCGCAGGCGGCCACACCCACGGTGCGGGCGTGCCACCAGCTGGCGCGGCCGGCCGCACGCGCGGCGGCGCTGCGCCAGTTGCTCGGCGATCTCGTGCTCGATGCGGAGCATGGCTGCTGGTTGACCGGCCGCTTCTCCGGACGGGTCAACCCGAGGGAGGAAAGATCAACCAATGTGACCGGCAGCTTTACCTTACCGTTTCAATAAACCTGAAGCGGCCGACACTTAGAGCATGAAAGGCAGTCGGGAGCAGATCGACTGGGTTGCGTTGCAAGGATCAGGCGTGATGATGGAGAATCAGAAGTTCAAGCCCGCGCAGGTGGTCGGCCCGTTGGGCGAGCCGCTGACGCTGGACACCCTGCCGCCGGCCGGCACCACGCGCTGGGTCGTGCGCCGCAAGGCCGAGGTGGTTGCGGCCGTCAACGGCGGCATGCTGACGTTCGACGAGGTATGCGAGCGCTACGGCCTCACCATGGAGGAGTTCGCCGGCTGGAAGCGCGCGGTGGAGCGGTCGGGCATGCCCGGCCTGCGCGTCACCCGCATCCAGCATTACAACGAGCTCTACAGCAAGCAGCAGAAGTATTGAGACGGACCGATCGTTACGGCTCGGAACGGAACCTCCGCCGACGCATTGATCAGCCCGTCGCCGCATGCACGGAACGGCTGGTCGCGGCGTAACAGGAGGTTCAAATGGGACTTATCGTCTGGCTCATCGTCGGCGGCGTGATCGGCTGGCTCGCCAGCATCATCATGCGCACGGATGCGCAGCAGGGCATCATCCTCAACATCGTCGTCGGCATCGTCGGTGCGTTCATCGGCGGCCTGATCTTCAGCGGCGGCAACATCAACAATGCGCCGCTGACGCTCTACACCTTCCTGGTCAGCCTGCTGGGTGCGGTGATCCTGCTCGCGATCGTCAACCTGGTGCGCCGCGGCTCGGTGCGCTGAGGCAGCAGACCGGTTCGCATGGAGGGGCCGCGCCGGCAACGGCGCGGCCCTTCTTCGTCATTGCAGCTCGAACGTCACGTTGACGGTGGCCGTCAGCGCCTGCTCGCCGCTCTCCACGGGCGTGTCCGCCTTGGCGCGCGCCGCCATCGCCAGCATCGGCCGCGCAACCGGCGGCGCGCCCTCCGCCTCGTCGATCGCGACGATGCGGCGCACCTGCATCCCCGCCGCCCGCGCATACAGGTCGGCGCGCGCGCGGGCCGCCGCGATCGCCTTGGTGCGCGCCTCGTCCAGCGCCGGCGCGGGCTGGTCAATGCCGAAGTCCGGACCGTCGATCTGGTTCGCGCCCGCCGCCGCGAGCGCGTCCAGCACCTGGCCGACACGGGCCAGGTCGCGCAGCCGCACGCTCACCCGATTGGTCGCCTGGTAGCCGGTCAGCACCGGCGGCTGGTTGTCCGCATAGCGATATTGCGGGTCGAGGCTGACCGCGCTGGTCTGGAGATCGCGCGAGGCCACGCCTGCCGCCTTCAGCGCCGCCACCACCTGCGCCATCGCCCGTGCATTGTCGGCCAGTGCCGCTGCTGCGGTGCGGCCCTGCGTCACCACGCCCGTGCCGATCGTCGCCACGTCGGGCGTGCGCGCCACGCTGGCACTGGCGGTGACGGCCAGCCGGGTGCCCGCGATCGGCGCCACGGGCACGGGATCGGCGGCAAGCGCGGGTGCGGCGAGCGCAAGGGCAAACAGTAGCGGCTTCATGGGGCTCCTCCGATAAGCGGGGTCGTTCCGTCGCCGCACCGGGTTGCACGAAGGCTGAACGGCTGCCGGGTGCGGCGTTACCCCTCCGCTTCGGCCACGATCGCCGCCCAGCCCGCCTCGTCCACCACCTCGATGCCGAGCTTCTCCGCTTGGCGGAGCTTGGTGCCGGCGCCCGGCCCAGCCACGACGAGGTCGGTACGCGCGGAGACCGATCCCGATGCCTTGGCGCCCAGCCGTTCGGCCTGCGCCTTGGCCTCGTCGCGGCTCATCGTCTCCAGCGTGCCGGTAAACACCACCGTCTTGCCGCTCACCCGGCTCGCGCGCGTCTCCCACTGCACCGGCTCGGGCGTGACCTGCGCGAGCAGGTCGTCCACCACCGCCCGGTTGTGCGGCTCGGCGAAGAAGTCGGCGAGCGCCAGCGCCACTTCCGGACCTACCTGGGGGGTGTCGACGATCGCGGCAATCTCCTTGGCGATGCGCGCGAGATGTTTGTCGTCGCTCTCGCCCACCGCCTGCACGGTGTCCGCCCGCCGCGCCGCAGCCTCGTCCAGCACCGCGCGCAGGCGCTCCATCGTGCCGTGCCGCCGGGCGAGGTCGCGCGCGGTCACCTCGCCCACATGGCGGATGCCGAGCGCGAACAGGAAGCGGTCGAGGCCGATGCGGCGCTTGGCGTCGATCGCGGCGACGAGGTTGCCGGCCGACACCTCCGCCCACCGCTCGCGCGCGAGCAGCGTTTCGCGCGTCAGGCGGAAGATGTCGGCGGGCGTGCGCACCAGCCCGTCCTTGAAGAAATTCTCGATGTTGGTCGTGCCCAGTCCTTCGATGTCGAACGCATGGCGGCTGACGAAATGCCGCAGCCGCTCCACCGCCTGCGCCGGGCAGACCAGCCCGCCCGTGCAGCGATAGTCGACCTCGCCCGGCCCGCGCTCGGCCGCCGACCCGCATTCGGGGCAGGTCTGCGGAAACGGCCAGGGCGCGCGTTGGTCGTCGCGCGACAGGTTCTCCACGATCTGCGGGATCACGTCGCCCGCACGCTGCAACCGCACGCGGTCGCCGGGATGCACGCCCAGCCGCTCGATCTCGTCCGCATTGTGCAAGGTGGCGTTGGTGACGACGACGCCGCCGACGGTGACGGGCGTCAGCCGCGCGACGGGGGTGAGCTTGCCCGTGCGGCCGACCTGCACGTCGATCCGCTCCAGCGTGGTCTCCGCCTGCTGCGCCGGGAACTTGTGGGCCAGCGCCCAGCGCGGCGAGCGCGCCACCTGGCCCAGCCGCTCCTGCCAGTCGAGCCGGTCGACCTTGTAGACCACGCCGTCAATGTCGAACGGCAGGTCGGCACGTTGGCGCTCGATCGCGCGATACTGGTCCAGCGCCTCTTCCAGCGTGTCGCAGCGGCGCCTGAGACCAGGATGGGGAAAGCCCCAGCGCTCCAGCGCGTCCATGACCTCGGTCAGCGTGGCGCCCGGCAGGCCCGAATGCTCGCCCAGCCCATGGACGATGAAGCGCAGCGGCCGGCTGGCGGTGACGCCCGCGTCCTTCTGGCGGAACGATCCGGCCGCGGCGTTGCGCGGATTGGCGAACTGGCGCGCCTTGGCGGGATCGGGCGCGTCCGCCAGCAACCGGGCGTTCAGCGCCGCGAACGCCGCCTTTTCCATGTAGACCTCGCCCCGCACCTCGAACAGGTCGGGCGCGTCCGCCGGCAATTCGGCGGGGATGTCGGCCAGCGTGCGCGCATTGGGGGTCACGTCCTCGCCCACCTGGCCGTCGCCGCGCGTCGCCGCCAGCACCAGTCGCCGGCCTTCGTAGCGGAGCGAGCAGGACAGGCCGTCGATCTTGGGTTCGGCGGTGAGCACCACCGGCTCGCCCTCGGGCAGGTGGAGGAAGCGGCGCACGCGATCGACGAACTCGGCCACCTCCCCGTCCGAGAAGGCGTTGTCCAGGCTCAGCATCGGCCGCGCATGGCGCACCTTGGCGAGCACGCCCGTCGGCGCGGCCCCCACCTGCGCCGACGGGCTGTCCGCGCGCACCAGCGCCGGCCATGCCGCCTCCAGCGCGGCATTGCGGCGGACCAGCGCGTCATAGTCCGCGTCCGAGATTTCGGGCGCGTCCTCGTCATGGTAGAGCCGGTTGTGATGCGCGATCGCGTCGGCCAGTTCGGCCAGCTCGCGCGCGGCCTGCGCCTGATCCAGGTCAGCGGGGTCGGTCATGACTCGATGCTCTCCATCGACTAGGCATGACGGTCAATCGCGGCAGGAGTTGCACCGATGGCGCCGTCCCGGCGATCCGACCCGATCGCGGCATGACCTTTTTCGAAAGCCTGCTGGCGCTGCTGCTGGCCGCGATTCTGTGCGTGCAGGTCGCCCGCCGGTTGGGCGTGCCCTATCCCACGCTGCTCGCCGCGGCGGGCATGGCGGTGGCGTTCGTGCCGGGCGCGCCGACCATCGCGCTGCAACCGCAGACCGCGCTCGCCTTGTTCATCGCGCCCGCGCTGGTGGATGCGGCGTTCGACTTCCCGATCGGCGCCGCGATCCGCCTGTGGGTGCCCTTGGTGGCGCTGGCCGTGGTGGCGGTGCTGGTGACGGCGGGGCTGGTCGCCTGGGCCGGGTGGATGGTGGCGGGCCTGCCGCTGGCCGCGGCGGTGGCGCTCGGCGCGATCGTGGCGCCGCCGGACGCCGCCGCCGCCACCGCCGTGCTGGGTAACGTGTCGGTGCCGCGGCGCGCGGACGCGCTGCTGAAGGGCGAGAGCCTGTTCAACGACGCCACCGCGCTGCTGCTGTTCGACGCGGCAGTGGCGGTGCAGTCGGCGGGCGGCATGGATGCGGGCGTGGCCGTGCGCCTGGGGCTGGCCGTGCCCGGCGGCGTGCTGCTGGGGCTGGCGGCGGCGCGGCTGCAGCGCGTGATCAACCGCTTCGTGGAAGGCACGCTGGGCGGCAACCTGCTGCAGTTCGTCTATGCCTTCCTGCTGTGGATCGTGGCGCAACGGCTGCACCTGTCGGCGGTGCTGGCGGTGGTGAGCTTCGCCATGGCGATCGCGCATCGCGCCGCCATCACCACCTCGCCCCGCTCGCGCGTCCATTCGTTCGCGGTGTGGAGCACGGTCGTGTTCCTGCTCAACGTGCTCGCCTTCCTACTGATGGGCATGCAGGTGCGCGGGCTGGTGGCGGGCATGGATGCCGCGCGCCTGGGCGAGGCCGCGCGCTTCGCGGCGCTGGTGGTGGGGATCGTCATCGGCACGCGCCTGGGCGTGATCCTGCTGTTCAATCGCGTCGGCGCGTGGATCGCGCGCCGGCGGGGGGAGACGCCGCCCGCCTCCGTCTCCAAGGCGTTGCTGGTGGGCTGGGCGGGGATGCGCGGGCTGTTGACGTTGGCGACCGCCTTTGCGCTGCCGCGCGACTTCCCCGGCCGCGACGTGATCGCGCTCACCGCGTTCGCCGTGGTGCTGGCGACGCTGGTGGTGCAGGGTGCCACGCTGGCCCCGATCATTCGCCTGCTCGGGCTGGAGCGCGACCGCAAGCAGGAGCGCGAGCTGGCGGACGCGCGCGGGGCGCTGGCGGCGAGCGCGCTGGAGGCGCTGGGCGACCGCGGCGGCGAGGCGGCCGATCACCTGCGCTACGTCTATCGCGTGCAGCACGACGCCTTGGCGGCCGAGGGCAGCAGCGAGCCGGGGGACCAGCTCCGCCAGCTGGGCCTGGAAAGCGTGCGCGCGCAGCGCGAGGCGCTGGAGCAGATGCGCGAGGACCACCGCATCGGCGGCGACGGCTACCTGCTCCTGCAGGAGGAGCTGGACTGGAAGGAGCTGACGCTGCTGCCGGAGGAGGACCGCCGGATCGAGGAAGGATAGAAAGGAGCGCAGCCCCGTCCGGCACGTTGATCGCGCTCACACCACCTCCAAGGGAGCACCTTCCATGCCCGACATCCAGTGGGACGGCCCGGCCAGCCTGATGCGCGTCACCGACTTCGCCACCGCCGACACGCAGGAGGAACTGGTCGCGCGCGGGACGCTGCGCGAGCTGGTCGGCCAGGCGCTGGAGATGCCGGCGGAGGCGCAGGACGGCCTGCTGCTGCGCGCCGCGGGGCCGGATTGGGTGCAGGAACATGACGCGGACGCGATCCGCGAACTGGCGGCCCGGCCCGAATATACCGGCGCGCACGGCGCGTTCGGCACCGCCGACCTGCCCGAGGACCCGGACCGCGCGGAGGAGGCGGACGGCCCGATCGTCACCGGCAGCGTCAGCGCGCCGGCCGTCACGAACGCGGAAGGCCGCGACGGACAGAAATAGTCCGGGAGCCGCCCCCGCTTCTGGCGAAGCGGGGGCGGCGGCCGCCTATTTGGCGGTGACGGTCAGCTCGCTGCGCCGGTTCTCGAAGCGGCCGCCGGCGGTGGCGTTGGTGTCGGTCGGATTGTCCTGGCCGCCCGACTTGGCCTCCAGCTTGCCGCGATCCACGCCCTTGGCGACGAGCGCATCCATCACCGCCTGCGCCCGGGCCTGGCCCAGTTCGGCATTGGCGGGCGCGCTGCCCGTCGTGTCCGTATAGCCGACCACCGTCGCCCGCGCCTGCGGATAGGCGCCCAGGATCTGCGCCAACGCGTCGACATTGGCCTGGTCCTCCGCACGGATCGTCGCCGAACCGGTGTCGAAGTTCAGCTTGTCGAACGCGAAGGTGCGCGGCGCCGGCTGGTCGGACGCGAGATAGCGCTGCAATTCGTAGTTGAGCGTGTTGGCCGACAGGTTGACCGACTGGCCGTTGGGCAGCTTCACCACCTCGACCGGCAGCGGCGCGGTGGCGGCGGCGGGCGGGCCGCCATTATTGTCGACCGCGCCCGTCGTCTCGGCCGTGCGCGGCACGCAGGTGCGCATCACCAGAAGCAAGAGCAGGACGAGGCCGATCAGCCCGACCAGCCACGGCAGCACGAAGTTGCGGCGCGCGGGTGCGCCCTCCACCTGGCGGTTGCGCACGGGCGGCACGATCGGATCGATCGCTGCCGTCTCGCCCACGGGCACCACTCCCGGCAGGGCCAGGGCGGCGGTGCTGACGAGGTGGACCTTGTCGTCGACCCGGGCGACCGCCGACAGCGGCAGGTAATGATGCTCCCCGTCCGCGGCGTCGCGCCGGGCGAGCTTGATGCGGTCGGTGCCCTCCACATGGTCGACCGTGCCGACATGCACGCCGTCCGACCCGACCACCTCCATGTGCGGCCTGATCTCCGATGCGTTCGCCATGTCCGTCTCCCGAATGGTGTCGGAGGCGGAACGGCCCGGGTAGACGCCCGTTCCGGCGGCTATACCCGCATGGGCATGAGCACGTAGAGTGCCGCCGCCTTGTCGTTCTCGCGGATCAGCGTCGGCGCGGCGGCGTCGGCGAGGTGGACCTCGACCGCGTCGCCGTCGATCTGGTTCAGGATGTCGAGCAGATAGCGCGCGTTGAAGCCGATCTCCATCGCCTGCGCCGCATAGTCGCCCGGCACCTCCTCCGCCGCCGTGCCGTTCTCGGGGCTGGTGACCGACAGCGTGATCTTGTCGCGCTCCAAGGCCATCTTGACCGCGCGCGTCTTCTCGCTGGCGATGGTGGCGACGCGGTCGACGCCCTCCTCGAACGAGCGCGGGTCGAGGCGCAGCAGCTTGTCGTTGGCGGTCGGGATGACGCGCGAATAATCCGGGAAGGTGCCGTCGATCAGCTTGGAGGTGAGGATGGCGCCGCCCAGCCCGAA
>Ga0325400_1001911_pt1 | contig 17676 bp, 7 predicted proteins | sample PopdelMetagenome_2_FD_205662 | JGI IMG/M metagenome (GOLD analysis project Ga0325400, IMG submission 205662) | Populus deltoides microbial communities from Bellville, Georgia, United States - Xylem-PdKOR-R1 | ecosystem: Host-associated > Plants > Phyllosphere > Stem > Wood/Secondary xylem... | reverse complement strand
TTCAAAGACTGAGCAACACTTTATGCCTATCACCCCTATTTAGCCAACTCGAGCTCCAATCACCATGGATTCAATATCTGATAGGCCTTTTAACAATAGGTCCACTGGTTTTATGAACCATGATAAGCTGTCTACTTTGGAAGAAAGATTAAGGGTAGTTGAGGGTAATGTCTGGTTTGACTCTATACGTGCAACTGAAGTATGTTTGGTACCAAATATCATTGTACCAAAGGATTTTAGGATATCAAATTTCATTAAATACACAGGTTTGGAATGCTTGAATACCGACCTTCGATCTTACTACAACAAAATGGTAGAAGTAATTCGTGACAATAAATTACTGATCTATTTCTTTCAAGATAGTCTTGCAGGATCTGCTTTAAACTGGTACATGAGATTAGATGATTAGTACTTAAAAGTGTATTTTTATCAAGTTTTTATATCATCATTTTGCACTTGAAGTATCAATAACTTCTTAACTAAAACATGTTTTATAATAACAAGTCTGATACCATAAGATACCTTTAATTTATGGTAAATGTTCATCTTAAACGCAGGCCTATCACATAAATCAAGGGATTGATTGATGAATTTAACTACTGAAATTAAAAAGCCAAAGAGAGGGCTAAGCTTAGAAAAGAGATGATAGTTCAGTCCAAATTAGAACACTGTTCAGTCATTGGGTCATATCTGGAGCTGTAGATCTTGGATTTCAGTTTGGTTTATATGGTTAGAAAGCTAAGACATAGGCCTAAAACATTCATAGGAGTCCAAGACTCAATTCTGATGTTTGGAAGTCCAAATCTTAGCAACAATGGAGAAGTCAGAATTTGTCTTGCAGCCTAGACACTATTCAGTATTCAGCCTATATCTCGACTTCTAGAAGTCCAAATGCATTGATTCATTTTTTGTTGGAAAGATAAAACAATTTTCTAGAACTTTCATTTGAACAATCTGTTCAAATTTTGACATTAGCAATGACGTTTTGTTTAGACAAGAAGATAAGGATTGTCACCAAGTCAAGATGTGGCCATCCACTCAACAATTAGTCATCAAATCAATAGTTTCAAATTTTGGCCTATAAAAGGATGCATTTGCCATATATTGAGGCATCTTGGTGTTCAGATCAAGATCATGCTCTTGTTTTCTCTCTTTATATTTTATAATGCTTAAGTTTTGCTTAAATTAATCTTTTGCTTATGCTTTTCATTTCATTTCCTTGTTTATTTATGTTTCTCTCTTTCATTATGTTTAGCTAAGTTTATCATGTCAAGGTGAAAAGGGTACATTAATGGTGTAAGAATAAGTATAATATAAACTCAACATGGTCCTTAATGTTTGATACTAACATGTTTTATATTTGTTATCTTGTTCATTTTTAATACTTTGCTTGTTAAATGGTTAATCTAGATTTATATTGTATAACCCTTGGTACAACAAATACTTGGCAGTTTCATAGCCCAAACCGTATGGTATAACAGACACCTATGCTATGAAAGGAACTTGATTTGTTGTTAACATAAGTTATAATCATGAATGTTTGACAACATTTACGAGTATTAACATTATTCGAATAAGATAACAAATGTAATCATGTTAATAATTTATAATCCGATTGGAACCTCCTTTGTGTGTGGTTTCCAGTTGAGTAATAAAAATAATTTATACTATACTTGTTTGAAATACCTTTAGTGGATCCTTTAACCTTGACAATTATTTTATCCTTGTTTAATCCTTATATCAATATCACATCTTAAAGCTCTCTTTAACTTATTATTGTTGTTGTTGTTGTTGTTGTTGTTGTTGTTGTTGTTATTGCTGTTCTTCTTCTTATTATTTATAATTTATATAGTTAACCTCTCTGTGGTTCGACCCCAGTCTTATCGGGTTATTTATTACTTCGATACTTGGAAGAAGACATCAATCTTTTGGTCATGTCATTAGACAATGCTAAGGTTAAGAGCTGGAAAGATTTGATGGAGGCTTTCCCTAAGCAGTACAAGTTTAACTTGGAAATTGCTCTTGACTGAACGAGCCAAGAGTCAATAAGGGTTTATGCGCAAAGATGAAGGGATGAGACAACACATGCTCAACCTTCACTGATTGATACAGAAATGATGATGTTGTTCGCCAACACCTTCTAATCCTCTTATTATAAGCATTTAATAGGAAGCTCAGCTCAATATTTATATGAAGTTGTGAGGATTGTTGAAAGAATTGAACAGGCTATCAAGATGGGAAAAATTAGAGATCTTGCCATGGTTTCCAGAACAATGATTAGAGATGAATCCGAAGATGGCTCTCAATTAGGAAACTTTTGCACATCAGGTCTTATTATAGCATCAGGTCAAATGCCTTTGTCAAAGATCAACATATCTCTCTCATTCGAGTTTGTCTACCAGCATCTGTTAAGCTCTAGACTTATTGCTCTGACTCCATCAAATCTCATGCAACCGTCGTTTTCTAGGTGGTATGATCCAGACCAAAGATGTGAATATCATAATGATGTCCTAGGCTATTCAATTGAAAACTATAAAAATTTCAAGTTTTAAGTCTGGAAGATGGTAAGCAAAGGAAAGATTGAGTTTGTGAGGAATGGTGGTACCTACCACATAATCAACTCTATCTTCAGCAATAACCAGTAACCTGCAAAATACCAACAAGGGCATGGATGATAAGCCATTATCCAGAAAATGAACATTTGTATTTTTGTTGCAATATACTTTCATATATCGTTGATGTATCACTTATCTTTTAATGGATTTTGCTTTGTTCTTTATTTTATTATTGTCTTGAAATAAAGAGATGTTTCTTTCATATGGTATTTTGACAAAACCTTTTGATCAAACTCCAACATGCAAAATTAAGGCTAAAAGTGTTTTGATTGAGGAAATGACATAATGTTCGTTAAAATGGCATAAGGTGACCAAACAAATTTTGAGCTCACATATGAAATTGAACCACACAACATATAACTAAGTTTTAGCAGTATGCATAATGACGCGTAGTAGATTCAGTAGTTATGGACTCGCGAATCATAACTCTTACAAATCTAAATCATTACATTAGATGAGGTCAAAATTTATTGGTTTTAATTGACCTTGCTTGAAATAAGAAAATGTTATCTTTGTTATCCCCTCACTTTCTAAAGATTAAATCCCTTGCAATCCCATTTTAATTCTGATAGAATTTTTTTCTTTAAAAAAAAACCCTGACTAGGATTACACCCAACGCTGGGGGCAAATGATAGATATTTTGAAGACACTGACAGAGTTGATGGAAAAGGGAAGACTAAAAACAAAAGTCCAACATTTGAGAAAGAGCTAAAAGAAAAAAAAAGACATAGACTAGGGGTAGAAAATACTGATGTTGGTCTTCATTAGCATCCAGACAAAACAATGAAGATAGGTGCTGGAATTGATCATGTCACAGTTAGAAGACACAACAAATGCCAAAAGTCAACACAAAAAATATTGAGTTACAAACATGACTTTCGGTATCCATGATAAAGCCTCTAATGTCATCAAATGATTGAGATTGATTATTCATCAAAGAAAAAATTAGATTTACATTATGGCCTATGTTAAAGAGAATTTGATCTTTGAGGTTAATGAGTTAATGAATAGTTGATGTTGGTCCTACTCTTTGAAACCCTCAAACACCGTTGGTTGATGATACCTTAGCTGGCTGTAATAACAAAAGCGTAAGGAACCATATCCTTGGTTCTTGAGCACCACTCTTTCTTCTTATTGAGGTCAGTGCAGTGCCCCTGCGCCCATTAAATTGGCACGTTCTAAGACTGAAGGTGGAGTGAAGTGACCCGGGTGAGAATCGGTAGCTGTTAGAATAATAGTAGCGGTGTGACTTTCTTCTTGAAAAGACTGCTGGCAAGCTAGACTGCTTTAGTACTATCGCATAAGCCCTTACTTGGGCAAGTAGTGCTTTAGCAGGACAAAGAAGAATCCGCGGAGCAACTCTCTTTAATCAAGGAACAAACTTTAACACCACACCGGTTGAACAACTAGCAGAGAAAGAAGACTGAGATCCTGAATGAGCTAAGAGATGGTTGCAAGAAGTGAGGTGTTTCCCTTTCCTTCATAGCTATAAATCATAGCCTGCATTACATGATTTTAAATGCCCTTTTTTATCAAGTAAGTAATCTGAACTGATAAATGACACTTCAAAACTTGAAGAGTTTTTCTATAAAGGTCAAGACTTCAAGAATTAAGTTACTAGTTATTATGTATGCTGATAAAATAAATGCTCAAAAGAAACAATCTTTCTTGATAAAGCCTCAAGTTTTGACTTGAGCATTTTGTTTCTTCGAAATTCACAAAAACATCATCTCATCACAGACCATCAAAAGATATACCCAAGATTAGAGATTAAAATTGACATAAAGAACTATAGAAAAAGCAATTTTAATTTTACAATGGGTCAATTTTTGTTTTTAAAAAACAAGACAATCAAAGGGTTACATGTTTGAATGGTGTGTGTTGGGTCTTTGACCAAAAAAACTTGATTTTCAAAAAATACTTTAAAAAAATTGACATCTTTCTAATTTCATTTCAACAATTACACTTGAACATACATAATCTTTAAAACATGAGAGTTGATTCTAGAATAAGAAAGTTTATCAAACAAGAAGAACATTAATCGAGTTTGTAATCCTTGACAGAGATGACATTGACACTTCTTACACATGCTTGAAAAGCTGACCACCTGGAGGCAATACAGTAGGACCCTGAAAAGAAAAAAATAATATTTAGATGAGCTAGGGGTAAAGAAAGAATCAAATAACGAGTCAGCAAAGTCCATCAAAGTTATGTTTAGTATTTGGCAATGACAAAAGCCTTTTGATTACAAACAAAAGAATGAGCGCATTCAGATCAATTGAAGGCAATGTTATTCAAGAACAGTCTATGATCTAGTAAACTGTAGCAACAATTAAGAGTAAAGATGTACCTAAAGGACATCTTCATATTAATATCTAGGTTTACCCTTTGAACCATGGCTATGACTTTTGAAAGATGTTATCACATGACTGTTTTTTCAGAAGGATGCACTCCACCAAGATTGACTGTGGGATAATACTACACTTCAAAGACATTTTTATATTGTCATCTTAGGTTTCCCTTTGAAATATGGCCATGACTCCTGACAGACATTATCACATAGTGACATTTGAATGAATATCAAATTATGCATACCGCTAAGACTGATTGTGAGACCATCTGTTTTGAAGCCAAGGTGCACTTCATCGCATGAATATGGGTGATAAGATTGAACATCATTGATAATTCCAATGCATTTCTCTTTATGATCTGACTAGACGGGCTAAGAATAATACTAAGCATACAATAATGAGTCTTTTACTGCAAGTTATAAGATGCATATTTAGATGACTAGATTGTTTCTAAGAAGGTTGGTGATAACATATACTTGAAAAGTATAGTTTCAACTAGAGGCAAGTCCGTGGTTGATTAGCAATCTAAGATGAGGATGATACTAGAAAACCTCTTGATGGGTATTGGCAAGATGCACATAACTAATCAGAGAATAGTTATCAAGAGAATCTAGGAGACGAATGATTATTAAGCCTCTTCATGATGAATCAAGCAGCACCACACTTGGGGGCATTGTCAAACTTGTAAATAAAGAGAGTAGTAATCGTCGTGGATAGCCATAAAGGGCATTGCACTTACATTTGAATGGAAGATTAGCACACAAATGCTCTAAATCAATCAAAAGAACAAATAAAGCTTTGGATAGCAAACAAAGACACCCAATGATGATGGAACATCAAAGAGGGGGGACATATATTTCAAACTAGGTAAGGATACATGCATGTCATCTAACATCAAAAATTGCATAAATATTTTTGAATTGTTACATGAAAGATCCTTAATGAAGTCCAGCAAGATTGTGGACAAAGAAGAATCATTGAGTATATAATAACAAAAAATCATGTTTTTTACCCAAGAATAGGAAGAAAATAAAATGAACCCTACTATTAGGAAAATCTCAAAGAAATAAGAAGATCAACCTTGTCATCAAGAAAAGTCTTTAGGTCAACCCTGCAATCAGGAAGTACTAAATTTTCAACCCCGCAATTGGGAGTTATCAGGAAGCGCCAAGTTTTCCAACCCTGACATCAGGAAAATTCAGTTAATTTCAGTCAGCGAAAAGGACATATGCCAACCCTGCAATCAGGAAAGACCAATGTTAATCCTACAAAATCACAAAAGTCAAAAAAGAAAAAAATCATCAAGTTAAAAACTTGATCAAACCTTATCATCAAGAAGAAAAGAGAGAAGAACCCTACCATTAGGAAATTCTCAAAAAGAAATAAGCAAGTTCAAACCCTGCCATTTGGAAGAACACACATATTTTTTTGGTTCTGGTTAAAGAAGAGCGACAGATGAGATCTCAGGTTAACCCAACCACACAGAGATTTTAGCATTGGTTAAAAAAAGTCACCAGATGGGATTTCAAGTTGACCGAGATATGACACGATCAAAAGATTGATGTCTTATCCCAAGTGCAGGAGTGTCGAAGTAATAAATAACCCGACAAGACCAGGGTCGAATCATAGGGAGGTGAACTATATAAAATTATAAACAATAAATGAAAATGAGTTGAAGAGAACTTTTGAGATGTGATAATGATGTAAGGATGAAACAAGGGTAAAACAATTGTTAAGGTTAGAGGATCCATTAATGGTATTTCAAATAAGTATAGTATAACCTCCATTTATTTCTTACCTAGAAACCACACACAAAGGAGGTTCCAATCGAATTATAAATTATTAACATAATTATATTAATTATCTTATTTGATAATGTCAATACTTGTAAATATTGTCAGGCATTCATGATGAAAACTTATGTTAACAATAAATCAAATTCCTTTCATAGCACAAGTGTCAGTTATACCATACAGTTGGCTATAAAAGGATCAAATATTTGTTGTACCAATGGTTGTTCAACACAAATCTAGATTAACCATTTCACAAGCAAGGTATTATGAGTGAGTAAGATAACAAATACAAAGCATGTTAGTATCAAACATTAAAGTCCATGTTGAGTTTATACTATACTTATTCTTACACTATTAGTGTAACCTTTTTACCTCGACATAATAAACTTAGCTAAATATTATGAACAAGAGAAACATAAATAGACTAGATAAGAACATAGTTACTATAAAAAACATAAACAATAGATTAATGAAACTAGAACTTAAACATTATAAAACTACAAAGAAAGAGAACAAGAGCAAGATCTTGATGTAAAAACCATGTCTAAATGTATGGAAAATGCCTCCTTTTATAGGATAAAATTCAGAACTATTGATTTGATGACTAATTATCTTCTTTGAATAATGCTAATACTCGTAAATGTTGTCAGGCATTGCTAATATCAGCATTTGAACAGATAGTCTGCATGAAAGTTCTAGGCATTTGTCTTAGCTTTCCAACAAAATAAGAATGAGCTCATTTGGACTTGTAGAACTCGAGATATGGGCTAAACACTAAATAATGTCTGGGCTGCAGGATAGATTCTAAAAATCTTTGGAAAGCTTTTTATTTTTCACCATCAGGTAGTGACACGACCAAAAGATTGATGTCTTCTCCCAAGTGCAAGAGTGTCGAAGTAATAAATAACTTGGCAAGACGGGGGTCGAACCACAAAGAGGTTAATTGTATAAATTATAAATAACAACAACAATAACAACAACAACAACTACTACAACAACAATAATAGTAGTAATAAAGAGAGCTTTGAGATGTGATATTGATATAAGGATTAAACAATGATAAAAACAATTGTCAAGGTTAGAGGATCCATTAATGGTATTTCAAATAAGTATAGTATAAACTCTTATTAGTCAACTAGAAACCACACACAAAAGCGATTCCAATCGGATTATAAATTGTTAACATGATTACATTAATTATCTTATTTGAATAATGCTAATACTCGTAAATGTTGTCAGGCATTCATGATTATAACTTATGTTAACAACAAATCAAGTTCCTTTCATAGCACAGGTCTCGGTTATACCATACGGTTTGGCTATGAAACTGCCAAGTATTTGTTGTACCAAGGGTTATACAATATAAATCTAGATTAACCATTTAACAAACAAAGTATTAAAAGTGAACAAGATAACAAATATAAAACATGTTAGTATCAAACATTAAGGACCATGTTGAGTTTATATTATACTTATTCTTACACCATTAGTGTAACCTTTTCACCTTGACATGATAAACTTAGCTAAACATAATGAAAGAGAGAAACGTAAATAAACAAGGAAAGGAAATGAAAAGCATAAGCAAAAGATTAAATAAGCAAAACTTAAGCATTACAAAATATAAAGAGAGAGCAAGAGCATGATCTTGATCTGAAAACCAAGATATCTAAATACATGGCAAATGCCTCCTCTTATAGGCTAAAATTCAGAACCATTGATTTGTTGACTAATTGTTGAGTGGGTGGCCACATCATGACTTGGTAACAATCTTTATCTTCTTGTCTGCCAAAAAATCATTCATAAGGTCATAATTTGAATAGAATTAAATATGAAAGTTCTAGGAAATTGCCTCAGCTTTCCAGGATAAAAATTTGAGGTCATTTGGACTTTTAGAACTCAAGATATGGGCTGAACACTGAATAGTGTCTGGTCTGCATGACAGATTCGAACTTCTCCATTGTTGCTACAATTTGGACTTGAAAACAGCCTTTTTAAATCTTGGACTTCCCATGAAAGTTTTAGGCCTACGTCTTAGCTTTACATCCATATAAGGCAGAACTAAATCCAAGATCTACAACTCCAGATATGACCCAATGACCGCACAGTATTCCAGTTTGGATTGAACTAGCATCTCTTTTCTAAGTTTGGCCCTCTCTTTGTCCTTTCAATTTCCGTACTTAAACTCATCAATCAATCCTTTCATTTATATGATAGGCTTGCATTTAAGATGAACATTTACCATAAATTAAAGGTATTTTATGGTATCAGACTTGTTATAAAACATGCTTTAGTTAAGGAGTTATTGATACTTCAAGTGCAAAATAATGATATAAAACCATGATAAAGATGCACTTTTAAGTACTAATCAGGTAAGATGCCTGGAACCTGAGAAATCTTTGTATTTTTCACCAACGGGCTGGTCATGTGGAACAATTTGACCACTTTCAAAAAATCTTTGTATTTTTCACTAACGGGCAGGTTGCTTAAAAGAATTTGACCACTTTCTTGAAAAATCATCATATTTTTCACCAATGAGCAAGTTACTTGGAACAATTTGACCACTTTTGAGAAATCTTTGTATTTGTTACCAATAGGCAGGTCGCCTGGAACAATTTGACTACTTTTAAAAAAAAACTCCAAATCTTTCACCAATAAGTAGGTCGCCTAGAACAATTGAACCACTTTTAAAATTTTGCAAGAGTTGAAAGAAAAAGGAAGGGCTTTCATGCTTATTTTTATTTACAAGACTTACTACACAAAGCTAAAAGTAAATAAATTTCCCAATGCCTTTTCACCATAAATATTGTAAAGAAGATGCAATTGTTATAACCTGATTTTGACCCATTTGCTTTTAATTTAATCTTAAAAAGATTAAAATTTGAAATTAAAAGATCAAGGATCGATTTTGGTTAAAGGTGTGATTTGTCAATTTATGAGAAAACTAGGGACTATAATGTATTTTTGTCATTCTCTTCGAATCTTCAGTTTAAAAAGATCATCAAAATAATGACCGAAACTAGTCTTGTATTATAAAATCTTTGTTGACCAATTAGGATTCCTAACGACCTTAATACTAGGTCATGACTAATTAAGATAGATATCTGTTTTTTTTTCATGAGAATTTTAAAGGTTGTCGTGATATCAGGTGCAACAAATTAAATTCATCTATAATATTTAATTTATGACCTGATGAACGACTCTCCTCTCTCTATCTCTCTCCCCCCTCATTTCATCTTCCTTTATTTTTCTCTACAACAAACAACACATCCTGCCCCTAATTTTATTAGAAATCAACCTCCTATTACAGATTTGCCCACCCCAACACTCAATTTGTTAGCATCCCTATTCTAATTAAAATTTTATTAAGGATTCTCCACTTTAAGTAAGTAAAACTACCCTTTTTTTAAAAAATAAACTCTATTTTAAAATGTTAATTTTTATTGCATATTTTTGTAGTATATGTATTTTGTTTGAATGTTACTTGTTTTATACCTTTTTCCTATAGAATTTTGTTATATGAATGTAAAATTATAGTTGTTTGTAAATTAATGAAATTTAATTTGAATTTGTGACTTAGGTGTTTTGTGATGAAATAAATAATGACTTATTTAATAGGTCCATTTTATATTTTATCAATTTTATTATTCAGTTGAAGTTTTCCGTAAATGTATAGAAATTTGAATTTATATAGATAATTTATAATGAATTAGTTATAATATTAAAACAATTTGAATAAGTTTTTTGTTAAATCAATGTTCTGTTATTTATTTAGTTTATGTAATTAATTAATATAAGTTGTCATTAATATTTAAATATGTTTGATATAAGTAGTGGATGATCATTCATGGATGTATCGAGATTTACCTTAGGGGTTGTGAATGATGGATTATTGGAATGGGGTTCATGGATTTATTAATTACGCAATATCAAATTTGAGAAATATTAGTGGAAGTGATATTTAATGTTCATGCAAAGGTGTACGAATACAAAATTATCAATCCAAATGTTATAACGATGCATCTTCTACTAAAAGAATTCGTGGAGAAATACCTGTGTTGGTATGCACATGGAGAACCATATATTCCTCACGATACCATGATAGAGAGGGTGGATGGGTTAACTTCCAGTGCAAGCAACGTGTATGGTGTTGTAGATGACAATAGTAATCCTTAGAGAAATATGGTTATGGATGCAATGAAAATGAATTAGGGTCATGTAGATTAGTGCTCAATCATAGATGAATAACCTAATGCAAAGTGGCCAGGTTTTTCAATCTTTCAAAAGATTTTAATGAACCATTATGAGATGGTTGCACAAATCACAGTAAATTATTGGTCATTGCATAGGTGGTCATCATCAAGTTGGATCATGGGTTGAGTGAGGCTAGTTATGACAAAATTATCAAATAGGCGAAAAATATTTTACTACAAAGGAACAAGTTGAAAGTGAACTTCTATATTGCTAAGTCCATGCTGAATTCCTTCGGTCTAAGATACCAAAAAATTAACATGTGTCCAAACTTCAACATGTTGTGCCACCTTAAAAATACAAAATTGACCAAATGTAAAACATATAGGCATGTTTGTTATAAACCTAAAACTGGCAGGAGAAGGATTCTTCCCACACATAGAAAACAAAGATACTTCCCAATCACACTTAGACTAGAAAGGTTATTCATGTTACCAAAGACTACTGAGCACATGACATAGAATTATTCACAGATGCAATAGATGGAGTGATGGTGTACCCTTTCGATGGTGAAGTTTGAAAACATTTTAATAGGGTGCGTCGCACCCTCGCGGCGGAGCGTGGCATCGCGACGATTCTCGATTGATTTTGGGGTCTTTTGTTTTGATTTGTATAAAGAAGTCGTCACCTAGTATTATGGTCACATAAGAAACCTAACTGGTCTTTCAGAGATTCTAAGGCAAGTGACTGGTTGCGTAAAGGGAAGGTATTAGCACCCCTAGTACGCTCTACCTAAGGTAAGCTGCTTGGTGTTTGGTTTGTCTTATAATTGCTATGTTGTTGGTATTTTCTAATTCCATCAGTTTTTCTAAGTTTGATTCTAACTAAATTTATTAAGATAGAAATCTAAGGAGATTCCATGTGCTTTAAAAGCTCATTTTTCCCTTAGTATTTCAAGAGTTTGCGACTCTTAAATCGTAAGGAGGAGGGACAAAAATTTAGAAATCTAGGGCGCTTTAAAAGCCTATTTTTACCTTAGTGTTTTATACTCTCACGGCTCATAAACCGTGGAGTAAAAAAATGAAATGTCCTCGATTATAATCAAGGCTTCTTTCAAGGATAAGTGCTGATTTATTATTCCTAGAAAATTATTTTGGACATTTACCACTCCGGGTTTCTTTATCCAAATATTAACAATGAATAATAACAAATTATTCCCAATAATATTTTGGATATTCGTCCTTTAATGATTTCTTTATCCAAACATTAGCGGTGAATAATAAATGAATCCCCCCTAAAATAAGATTTTTATATTTTTTGGAATATTGGTCAATACCCTTTGGAGTTTTACAAACATATTGTAAAATCCAGAAATGCAAGAAAACAATTTTTTTTTGTTTAAGAAATCCATGTGAAAACACATTTTCAAAACTTCCAATATTTTTTGTATAAAAAAAGAGCATTCAAAACATGTTAGGATATTGGCCGTATGCAACACATAAGAAAACAAATTTTGATATATATGTATATTTTCCGCAGTTGCTTCGAAAATCGGGTATTTTAAATACGAGATTGGTATATATTTTTTACAACATAAAAAAAATCAGACTTTAAAATAAATATTCCAAAAATAAATCTCTTTCTCTTTCTTTTATTTTCTCAAAAAAAAAAAAGAATTAGGTCCGACTGGGTCACTTGCCTCAGTAGGGGACCCGGCAGGACACAAATTTTAAACAACTGTTCAAGTGAATTATAATTCACTTGAATAGTAACCACAAAAGATTGCACAGTAACATATATAATTAAAATGCAAAGCAAAGAGAATGCATGGACTTACCTGGCGCTGAAATAGGCGAAGGAGATGGCATTGCAGTTGCTGCACTCGGTCATTGGCTACTAGTTCTGGCGGAAAAAAAACAATGGCCACGCTGGTTTTGGCCTATTTTCCTTGCTTCTCCCTGTTTTCTTCTCTTCTCTTTCCCTCCTTCTCTGTTCTGCTTTCTTTCTCCTTTTTTCTCTTTTTACAGTAGCGAACAGAAACTCCTGTTCTCTGCGTTTTATCTACACGTCTTTGGCTGGTTTTTTCTGCTATTTTCTCTTTTTTTATGCTCTTTCTTTCTAATTTTTTCACCCCTTTTTCCTGCTCTCTTTTTTTGCCACCCCCTTTAGGTCATTAGAAGGGCTTATATATAGTCTAAATATATCTCTATTTAGGAAGGATTCAATGCATTAATCCTAGGACGCAAATCCCTACTGATTTGCAGTTAAAAAAGCGAAAAAGGAAACTGCAATATTCTGATTTTGTGTTGGTGCTTTACGTCTGATTTCTTTCCAGTTTTGGAGGATGGTGTGGCTCTTTTCTTTCCTTCCATAGGGCCAGCTGCTCCCTTTGAAATGAGGCAACAAAAACGTGATCTTCAGCTCCAAAAATCAGGCATGATGATAAAGGAAAAACAACAAGAATTTGCAGAGAAAAAAGGAAAGAAATCAGATGGAGGGTGCAGCTGCAGAGTCTTATTTTCCTTATTTGATGTGTAAAAATCCTGTCATTTATGATGATCCAGCCCCCCTCTCCAGCTTCCAATATCCTTCTTCAATTCAATCCCTTATTTTAGCACTTTTCAATTCAGTCCTTGGTCAAAAAAAAATCCTTCGAATCAGTCCTGCGAACTTGGGCAAAAAATCCTTCTTGCGGCAGGAATCCCTGCTTTCACACTAGATATTCAAATGAGAATATCTTGAGCTTCTGATATCGAAATCAAGCGATTCAAAAGCCCAAATTTATCTACGTGTCTAAGATTATAACTTTGATGAAGGAGTCAAAAGGAGATAAAATCATTTTAAAGAACAAAATCTGGCAATAATCTGGTTGATCAAAAAGGGTCTCTTGATCTAATCTAGAAACTGACGATGCCGAGAATCCCGATATGACTGAAGTATGACATAAGAACAAATCATCATAATTTGTGATGGAAATAGAGTTTTCAGTGCAAAAATCGAGTCAGGATCCTTCTCGCGGCAGGAATCCCTGCTTTCACACTAGATATTCAAACGAGAATATCTTGAGCTTCTGGTATCAAAATCAAGCGATTCAAAAGCCCAAATTTATCTACGCATCTAGGAATACAACTTTGATGAGGGAGTTGAATTGAGATAAAATTGTTTTAAAGAACAGAATCTGGCAGTAATCTCATTAGCAAAAAGGTTCTTGATTTGACAATGCCGAGCATCCAAATCTAACTAAGAGTCTGCCCTAAAATCAGTGGTCCCTAGGACCTAATAAAGGTGTTGGTCAATTTTTCAACATGTCATGAGTGACAAAATATAGCTAGGATGGTCAGATATCGTATGAAACCAAGTCAGAATCATAGCCTAATTTGGAACAAAAAAATTACGATAGTAGCAGAATCAATTTTTTTTAGTGCAAAATTTAAGGGATTTATCCAACCTTAAAAAACAAGATAACGAAGGAACGAATTTAGCATTATGAAGACCCTTAGTCAGTCTAAGAAAACCTGATGATTTTGGCAGCAAAGGGGAAGGATAAAAAGAGCAGAAAACAGCTCAAACAAGGTTTCAAAAAAAATATTTCTTTCTCTACTTTTATCAATCCTCCAGCAAACATGAGTTAAACTCCTACACATGGTTCAAAAGAGGTATACACCGTCTCTAGCACGTGGGGTCCAAAAATGAGTAACAACAGTTGCCCCCTCTTTATAATGCTTACAAAGCAAAAACTTGTCAAGTGCTTCGCGTAGTAAGTGTTGTAAAGATAAATTGTCTAATCATGCTAAAACTCAGTGCTTTTTCTAAACAATGGTCTCCCTATCAGCTGACCTACCTATCTTAAGGTTTCTAAAAAAACTTCATGTTATTTTCTTAGAAACGGCCCAATTATTAGGTGACCTGCTCATCCTAAAATTCTTAGAAAACTCCACACTTTACTAAGAAATGGTCTCAATATCGGGTGACCTGCCCACCTTAAAATTTTTAGAAAACTCCATGCTTTTTCAAGAAACGGTCTCAATATCGGATGACGGGCCCCACTTAATATTCTTAGAAAACTCCACGCTTTTCTAAGAAACGGTTTCAATATCAGGTGACCGGCCCCTCTTAAAATTCCTAGAAAACTCCATGCTTTTCTAAGGAATGGTCTCAATATTGGGTGACCTGACAATCTTAAAATTCTTAGAAAACTCCACGCTTTCTAAGAAACGGTCTCATTATCAGGTGACTGGCCCATCTTAAAATTCTTAGAAAACTCCACGCTTTTCTAAGAAATGGTTTCAGTATCAGGTAACCGGCCCCTCTTAAAATTCTTTAGAAAACTCATGCTTTTCTAAGGAATTGTCTCAATATCAAGTGACCTGCCCATCTTAAGATTCTTAGAAAACTCCATGCTTTTCAATGAAACGGTCCAATATCAGGTAACCGGCCCCTCTTAAAATTCTTCAGAAAACTCCACGCTTTTCTAAGAAACAGTCTCAATATCGGGTGACCGGCCCATTTTAAAATTCTTAGAAAACTCCACGCTTTTCTAAGAAATGATTTCAGTATCAGGTAACTGGCCCCTCTTAAAATTCTTTAGAAAACTCCACGTTTTTCTAAGAAACGGTCTCAATATTGAGTGACCTGCCCATCTTAAGATTCTTAGAAAACTCCATGCTTTTCTAAGAAACGGTCTCAGTATCAGGTAACCGGCCCCTCTTAAAATTCTTTAGAAAACTCCACGCTTTTCTAAGAAACGGTCTCAATATTGGGTGACCTGCCCATCTTAAGATTCTTGGAAAACTCCACGCTTTTCTAAACAACGGTCTCAATATTGGGTGACCGGCCCATCTCAAGATTCTTAGAAAACTCCACGCTTTTCTAAGAAACGGTTTCAATATCACGTAACTGACCCCTCTTAAAATTCTTGAGAAAACTCCATAATTTTCTAAGGAATGATCTCAATATCGGGTGACCTGCTCATCTTATGATTCTTAAAAAACTCCATGCTTTTCTTAAGAAACGATCTCAATATCAGGTGACCGGCTAATCTTAGAATTCTTAGAAAACTCCATGCTTTTCTAAGAAACGGTCTCAATATTGGGTGACCGGCCCATTTTAAAATTCTTAGAAAACTCCACGCTTTTCTAAGAAACAGTTTTCATATCACGTAACTGGCCCCTCTTAAAATTCTTGAGAAAACTCCACGCTTTTCTAAGGAATGGTCTCAATATCGGGTGACCTGCTCATCTTAAGATTCTTAGAAAACTCCATGCTTTTCTTAAGAAATGATCTCAATATCAGGTGACCGGCCCATCTTAAAATTCTTAGAAAACTCCACGCTTTTCTAAGAAAGAGTTTCAATATAAGGTAACCGGCCCCTCTTAAAATTCTTAGAAAACTCCACGCTTTTCTAAGGAATGGTCTCAATATCAGGTGACCTGCCCATCCTAAAACTTCTTAGAAAAACTCCATGCTTTTCTAAGAAACGATCACAATATCAGGTGACTAGCCCTTCTTAAAATTCTTAGAAAACTCCATGCTTTTCTAAAAAATAATTTCAATATCAGGTAACCGGCCCCTCTTAAAATTCTTTAGAAAACTCCACGTTTTTCTAAGGAATTTTCTCAATATCAGGTGACCTGCCCATCTTAAGATTCTTAAAAACTCCATGTTTTTCTAAGAAACAGTCCAATATCAGGTAACCGGTCCCTCTTAAAATTCTTTAGAAAACTCCACGCTTTTCTAAGGAGTGGTCTGAATATCGGGTGACCTGCCCATCCTAAAATTTCTTAGCAAAACTCCATGCTTTTCTAAGAAATGATCTCAATATCAGGTGACTGGCCCTTCTTAAAATTCTTAGAAAACTCCATGTTTTTCTAAGAAACTATTTCAGTATCAGGTAACTGGCCCCTCTTAAAATTCTTTAGAAAACTCCATGCTTTTCTAAGAAACGGTCTCAATATCGGGTGACCTGCCCATCTCAAGATTCTTAGAAAACTCCACGTTTTTCTAAGAAACGGTCTCAATATCGGGTGACCGGCCCATCTTGAGATTCTTAGAAAACTCCACGCTTTTCTAAGGAATGGTGTCAATATCGAGTGACATGCCCATCTCAAGATTCTTAGAACACTCCATGCTTTTCTAAGAAACGGTCTCAATATCGGGTGACCTGCCCATCTTGAGATTCTTAGAAAACTCCACGCTTTTCTAAGAAACGGTCTCAATATCGGGTGACCGGTCCATCTTCAAATTCTTAGAAAACTCCACGCTTTATTAAGAAACGGTTTCAATATCACGTAACTGGCCCCTTTTAAAATTCTTGAGAAAACTCCACGCTTTTCTTGATTCAGCTGAAAAGTGAGGATGAACACTGTTAAAGCGTTTCCACGCTTCGCCGTCAAAAGGATGAACCATCATTCCATCAACCGCATGGTGTGCTTAGTGCCATGTCATGTGCTCAGCAGTCCTTGGTGACATGAATAACCTCTGCAGTCTAGGTGTGATCGGGAAGTGTCTAAGTTTTTTATATGCCACTAGAGTCTTTCCCCTGCCAGTTCTAGGTTTGTAACGGGAATGCCCGCATGTCATGCACTCGGTCATCTCAGCATTTATAAGGTAGTATAACATGCAGAAGTTAGGGCACATGTCAATTTTTTGGTATCCTAAACCGAGGGGTTTCATCATGGACTTCGCAGCATAGAAGTTCTCTTTCAGCCTGTTCCCTTCAGGTAAAATGCT
>Ga0325400_1001910_pt1 | contig 17678 bp, 19 predicted proteins | sample PopdelMetagenome_2_FD_205662 | JGI IMG/M metagenome (GOLD analysis project Ga0325400, IMG submission 205662) | Populus deltoides microbial communities from Bellville, Georgia, United States - Xylem-PdKOR-R1 | ecosystem: Host-associated > Plants > Phyllosphere > Stem > Wood/Secondary xylem... | reverse complement strand
CGAGGCGGACATCGTCGTCGCTGACATTGTCCCCGACGAGGAGGAGGATTTCGTCACCGCGGCGATGGCGCGCCTGCTGGTCGAGGTGTCTGCCAGCTCGCTCCGCCATGATCTCGGCCGCAAGCAGCGCCTGTACGCCCGCACCGGGGTCCCGGAATACTGGGTCGCAGACGTCAACGGCCGCATCATCATCCGCATGCACGCCCCCGAAGGCGAGGCATACACCCAGCGCGCCGAGTACGCGTTCGGCGAGACCATCCCGTCCGCCACCATCCCCGAACTCACCGTCGACACCGCCCGCCTCGCCTGAACCCCCGCATGGACGCGCTCACCGCCTTTGGCCTGTTCGCCGTCACCTTCATGCTGGTCTGCTACATGCTGGAGAATCGCGCGCGATACTGGACGCTGCTGTTCGCGCTGGGCTGCCTGCTCGGCTCCGCGTACGGCTTCCTCCAGGGCGCATGGCCGTTCGGGGCGGTGGAGCTGATCTGGTTCGTCGTCGCGCTCCACCGCTGGTGGCGGATGCCGGCGCGGACGGAACCGATCGCTTGACTTGACGTTTCGCGGCCCCTAACTGGCCGGTACTCCGCAACACCGGTTCCCGGCGGCGTTTGACGCGCGCGCCGGTATCGTGCGTGGCGGGGCACACGCTTTGAGATGGGGTCCGTGGCAGCCATGCCGGGCCCTGTGGAGCTAGGAGAACAGTTCATGGCACGTATTGCGGGTGTCAACATCCCGACCAACAAGCGCGTGGTGATCGCGCTGACCTACATCCACGGGATCGGCCCGGCCAAGGCCAAGGAGATCACCGGCAAGCTGAACATCGCCGACTCGGCGCGCGTCCAGGACCTGACGGACCAGGAAGTGCTCCAGATCCGCGAAACGATCGACGCCGACCACACGGTCGAGGGCGATCTGCGTCGCGAGACCGCGATGAACATCAAGCGGCTGATGGACCTCGCCTGCTATCGCGGCCTGCGTCACCGTCGCGGCCTGCCGGTTCGCGGTCAGCGCACGCACACCAACGCGCGCACCCGCAAGGGCAAGGCCAAGCCGATCGCCGGTAAGAAGAAGTAAAACGTCCGGGGGACGTTTTACTCCGCCGGAGGCAGGCCCGAGGCTGATCGCCCGCCGCTCTCCGGGTCACGATACAGGGTCAGGATTTCACCATGGCACAAGCACCGCAGCGCATCCGTCGCCGGGAGCGCAAGAACATCACCGCCGGCGTGGCGCACGTCAACGCCAGCTTCAACAACACCATGATCACCATCACCGATGCGCAGGGCAACGCGATCTCCTGGTCGTCGGCCGGGATGATGGGGTTCAAGGGCTCGCGCAAGTCGACCCCGTACGCCGCGCAGGTCGCCGCCGAGGACGCGGGCAAGAAGGCTGCCGAGCATGGCGTCCGCACGCTCGAGGTCGAGGTCAAGGGCCCCGGTTCGGGCCGCGAGTCGGCACTCCGGGCACTCCAGGCGGTCGGCTTCCAGATAACCTCGATCCGCGACGTGACCTCCATCCCGCACAACGGCGTGCGGCCTTCGAAGCGTCGCCGCGTCTGATCCTGTTGGTCTGACCTTGGCGCCGGCTGACGAGCCGGCGTCCTTCCAATACCGAGGCGGCCGCCCCCGCCGCCTCCAACCCAGGGGAACCCCGTGGCTGTCAACGCAAAGAACTGGCAGGAACTCAAGAAGCCGAACGGCCTGGAGAAGAAGGGCGGCGACGGCAAGCGCAAGGCCACCTTCGTCGCCGAGCCGCTGGAGCGCGGCTTCGGGCTGACGCTGGGCAACGCGCTGCGCCGCGTGCTGCTGTCGAGCCTTCAGGGCGCGGCGGTGACCTCGATCAAGATCGAGAACGTGCTGCACGAGTTCTCGTCGCTCGCCGGCGTGCGCGAGGACGTGACCGACATCGTCCTCAACGTGAAGCAGATCGCGATCCGGATGCAGGGCGAGGGCCCCAAGCGGCTCCAGCTCGCCGCCACCGGCCCGGCCGAGGTCAAGGCAGGCGACATCGCGGTCAGCGGGGATATCGAGGTCCTGAACAAGGACCTGGTGATCTGCCACCTCGACGAGGGCGCGACGCTCAACATGGAGCTGACCGCGGACGTGGGGAAGGGTTATGTCCCCGCCACCGCGAACCGTCCCGCCGATGCGCCGATCGGGTTGATCCCGGTCGACGCGCTGTACTCGCCGGTGCGCCAGGTCAGCTACAAGGTCGATCCGACCCGCGTCGGCCAGGACCTCGACTATGACAAGCTGACCCTCAGCGTCGAGACCGACGGCACCGTCACGCCCGAGGACGCGGTGGGCTATGCCGGCCGCATCCTTCAGGACCAGCTCGCGCTGTTCGTCCAGTTCGACGATTCGACCGCGGTGCGTGCGTCGGCCCCGATCGGCCAGGCGGCGGTGCCCGCAGCGGGCGGTGCCGAGCCGGTCGGCGATACCCAGCAGATCAACCGCTACCTGCTCAAGAAGGTCGACGAGCTCGAACTGTCGGTTCGCTCGGCCAACTGCCTCAAGAACGACAACATCATCTATATCGGCGATCTGGTCGGAAAAACCGAAGCCGAGATGCTGCGCACCCCGAACTTCGGTCGCAAGTCGCTGAACGAGATCAAGGAAGTGCTGTCGTCGATGGGCCTGCGCCTGGGCATGGAAATCCCCGGCTGGCCGCCCGAGAACATCGAGGAAATGGCCAAGAAGCTCGAGCAGGAGATCATGGGCTAAGCCGCACCGGGTTAGCGTGAGCTAACCCGGAGACGGTGCCAGCCCGGCCGGCGGGCAGGGAAGCCGCGAAGCGGCGACACTGACCCGTCCGACGTCCAGCGCGGGCTTTGCCCGCGCCCCCTCCACCAGCTTCGCTGGTCCCCCTCCCCGAGCAAGCTCGGGGAGGTTCAAGAAGGCCATCGGTCGCCGCCTCAAGCGCGACCAGTCCCGGGGTACCTCGCACGGCCCCCGAACGAACGAAAAGGAACTACCCCATGCGTCATCGCGTCGGCGGCCGTAAGCTGCAGCGTACCTCGGCCCACCGTCTGGCCCTGTTCCGCAACATGTCGGCCGCGCTCATCAAGCACGAACAGATCACCACCACCGTCGCCAAGGCGAAGGAGCTTCGCCCCTATGTCGAGAAGCTGGTGACGCTGGCCAAGAAGGGCGGCCTGTCGAACCGTCGTCTCGCCCACGCCCGCCTGCTCGACGACGCGCAGCTGGTGAAGCTGTTCGACACGCTGGCGTCGCGCTACGCGTCGCGCAACGGCGGCTACACCCGCATCATCAAGGCCGGTATCCGCGCCAGCGACGCCGCGCCGATGGCGATCATCGAGTTCGTCGATCGCGACGCCGGCGCCAAGGGCCTCGACTCAGGGCCCGTTCAGTCGGATGAGGATTTCGACGAGGCCGCCTGAGCTCGGCGCCTCGCGAACACGAAGGGCCGCCCTGGCGACGGGGCGGCCCTTCTCTTTGGTGCAGGCGTGGTCTGCCATCATTCATTATTGTGCTCCCGCGAAGGCGGGAGCCCAGGCTGGGCTTTCGCCTTCGCGGGAGCACAAGGACACCGGGCGCAGCGGTCGCAATCGGGCCTGTCCTACATGCGCCGGATGTGCATCATCGCCGGTCATGCCCAGAACGCACCATCACCAGACCGGCCTTCCCAAGCTTCACACCGCCGACCCGCGGCCTGCCCGGATCGGCGCGTCCGTGTCGCGCACCGGTCGCGTCGTCGACGCGTCGGGGTCGCCCAGCGGCGCGCCAAGGGCGCGTCCCGCCGCGTCGAAGGCGCAAGGCGGCGTGGCCACGGCGCGCCGACGTGGCATAACTGGTGCGTGGCGAGCGCATCCCGGGCGCAACCGCGCCGACGATGCGCCCGCGCCTCCACTTCCTCCACTTGACGGCCGCTGGCCGCCGCTCGCCCCCTCCCAGCCTCATCTCGGGGCCGCTGCGGCGAAGCCGCGTCGTCGGTCGGGGCTGGTGCCCCGCCGGCCGGGCTTGGCCAGTGGCGGCAAGGCCGCTACTGCCCGCGCCATGGAGCATCCCGACACCATCCTCATCGTCGACTTCGGCAGCCAGGTGACCCAGCTGATCGCACGCCGGGTGCGCGAGGCGGGGGTCTATTCGGAGGTTGCGCCCTTCCAGTCCGCCGGCGAGGCGTTCGCCCGGCTGAACCCGAGGGGCGTCATCCTGTCGGGCGGTCCCGCCTCGGTCTGCGACGAAGGCAGCCCCCGGATCGATCCCGCGATCCTGGGCGCGCAGGTGCCGCTGCTCGGCATCTGCTACGGCCAGCAGGCGATGAACCTCCAGCTCGGCGGCCGGGTCGAGCGCGGCATGACCGGCGAATTCGGCGAAGCGTTCGTCGAGGTCGCTGCCCCTTGCGCCCTGTTCGACGGCCTGTGGGTGGAGGGCGAGCGCCACCAGGTCTGGATGAGCCACGGCGACCACGTCGCCGAGCTCGCCCCCGGCTTCCGCCCCGTCGCCGCCAGCCGCGGCGCGCCCTTCGCGATCACCGCCGACGAGGGCGCGCGCCGCTACGGGATGCAGTTCCATCCGGAGGTCGTCCACACCCCCGACGGCGCCCGGCTGATCGCCAACTTCGCCCGCCACGTCTGCGGCCTGACCGGCGACTGGAGCATGGCCGAGTTCCGCGCCGCCAAGATCGCCGACATCCGCGCCCAGGTCGGATCTTCGCGAGTCATCTGCGGCCTGTCGGGCGGGGTCGACTCCGCGGTTGCGGCGGTGCTGATCCACGAGGCGATCGGCAGCCAGCTCACCTGCGTCTTCGTCGATCACGGCCTGATGCGCGCCGGCGAGGCGGACGAGGTCGTCGGCCTGTTCCGCAACCACTACAACATCCCGCTCGTCCATGTGGAGGCCGAGGCGTTGTTCCTGAACGGCCTCGCCGGCGTTACCGACCCGGAGGCCAAGCGCAAGTTCATCGGCAAGACCTTCATCGACGTCTTCGAAGGCGAGGCGAGGAAGATCGGTGGCGCGGAATTCCTGGCGCAGGGCACGCTCTACCCCGATGTGATCGAGAGCGTCAGCTTCACCGGCGGCCCCTCGGTGACGATCAAGAGCCACCACAATGTCGGCGGGCTCCCTGCGCGCATGAACATGAAGCTCGTCGAACCCTTGCGCGAGCTGTTCAAGGACGAGGTCCGCGCACTCGGCCGCGAGCTCGGCTTGCCCGACGCTTTCGTCGGTCGCCACCCGTTCCCCGGCCCGGGCCTCGCGATCCGCATCCCCGGCGAGGTCACGCGCGAACGCTGCGACATCCTGCGCAAGGCGGACGCGATCTACCTCGAGGAAATCCGCGCCGCCGGGCTGTACGACGCGATCTGGCAGGCGTTCGCGGTGCTGCTTCCCGTCCGCTCGGTAGGGGTGATGGGCGACGGCCGCACCTACGACTCGGTACTGGCACTGCGTGCGGTCACCAGCGTCGACGGCATGACCGCGCAGGCGTTCCAGTTCCCCGGCGACTTCCTGCCCCGCGTCACCACCCGCATCATCAACGAGGTCCGCGGCATTAACCGCGTCACCTATGACTACACCTCCAAGCCGCCCGGCACCATCGAGTGGGAATAGTCGCAGCCGCCATGTCCCGCATCCTGGGAGTGCTCGCCGCGCTGCTGCTGATCGGCGCCGCGCCCCCGCCCGCGCCGCTGGTGCTCGCCGCCGCAAGCCTGCAGGAGGCGATGACCGATGCCGCCGATCGCTGGGCCCGCCTCGGTCATCCCCGCCCCGTGCTGTCCTTCGCCGCCTCCTCGGCGCTGGCGCGGCAGGCACAGGCCGGGGGCAGGGCCGACCTGTTCGCCTCAGCCGACGAGGCCTGGATGGATGTGCTCGCCAAGGCCGGTCGGCTCGCGCCGGGCACACGCGCCGACCTCGCCGGCAACCGCCTCGTCGTCGTCGCCCCTGCCGGCAGCACCGTCCGGCTGACATTGCGCAGCCTCGCGCCGACCCTCGCCGCCGGTGCGGTTGGGATGGCGGATCCCGACGCGGTGCCCGCCGGCCGCTACGGCCGCACCGCACTCCAGCGACTCGATGCCTGGCCGGCTGTCGCCCCCCATGTGGTCCGCGCGGAAAACGTCCGCGCCGCGCTCGCCCTGGTCGAGCGCAAAGCGGCGCCGTTCGGCATCGTCTACCTCACCGATGCGCGCGCCAGCCGCAGAGTTCGCGTTGCCGGCCTTTTCCCCGCGAATAGCCATCCGCCGATCCGCTACCCCGTCGCCCGGCTCGCCGGCGGGGACGCCCCGGCCGAGGCGGAGGGCTTTCGCCGCTTCCTGCTCGGACGGCAGGGGCAGGCGATTTTCGCCCACCATGGCTTTACCCGGCCCTGATGCCCGGCCCGGCTGAATGGGCGATCATCCGGCTTTCGCTGCTGGTCGGCGGCACCGCCTGCCTCGCTGCGCTGCCGGTCGCCTTTGCACTCGCCTGGCTGCTCGCGCGCGGGCGGTTTCCGGGCAAGGTGCTGCTCGACGGAGTCGTCCACCTGCCGCTGGTGGTGCCACCGGTGGTGACAGGGTGGATGCTGTTGCTGTTCTTCGGCAGCTCGGGCGCAGGCGGGCGGGCGCTGGCGGCGCTGGGCGGCACCGTGCTGTTCCGCTGGACGGGCGCGGCGATCGCGGCGGGCGTGATGGCGCTGCCGCTGATGGTGCGCGCGATACGGCTGTCGATCGAGGCAGTGGACCGCCGGCTCGAGCAGGCGGCGCGAACACTCGGGGCAGGGCGCTGGCGCACCTTCGCCACCATCACCCTGCCGCTCAGCCTGCCGGGCGTGCTCGCGGGTGTCGTGCTGGGCTTCGCGCGTTCGATCGGTGAATTCGGCGCGACCATCACCTTCGTCTCCAACGTCCCCGGCGAAACCGAAACCCTGCCGCTCGCGATCTACGCCGCCCTCCAGCAGCCGGGTGCCGAAGCGACGGTGGCGCGGCTCGCGGGAGCATCCGTCGCGCTCAGCCTCGCCGCGCTGGTCGCCTCGGAATGGCTAGCACGCCGGACGGGGCGGGGCGTCCATGTCCTTTGACGTTGCCGTCGCGATCCGCCGCGGCGACCAGCTGATCGAGGCGGCGTTCCAAGCCGGCGAGGGCGCAACCGTGCTGGTCGGCCGATCGGGCGCGGGCAAGACCAGTATACTCCTGGCAATCGCCGGCCTGGTCCGCCCCGAGCGCGGCGCGATCCGGGTCGGCGGACGAACGCTGTTCGATGCCGGGGGCGCGGTCGACCTCGCCCCCGAACACCGCCGCGCCGGGGTAGTCTTCCAGGAGCCCCGCCTTTTTCCCCACCGCCGCGTCGTTGCCAACCTCCGCTACGGCCTGCGCGACTCCGACGCGTGGGATGCCACCGTCGCGATGCTCGGGATCCAGCGCCTGCTCGATCGTTGGCCGCGGACGCTGTCGGGCGGCGAGGCGCGGCGGGTGGCGATCGGCCGCGCGCTGCTGTCCGCGCCCGCGTTCCTCCTGCTTGACGAGCCGCTGTCCTCGCTAGATCCCGACCGCCGCGAAGAGGTGCTGCGCGCCATCGAGCGGGTCCGCGACACGGTACGCCTGCCGATCCTAATGGTCACCCACGACCGCGAGGAAGCGGCCCGGATCGGCACCCAGATCGTGCAGCTATAGACGCGTGTGCGACAAGGCCGCGAGCCGCCGGGCCAGCGCGCCATCGGTGGCGACATCGGCCCGATGCTGATCCTCCAGCGTGGCGAGCAGGGCAATGTCGTCCAGCGCGCGGGCGAGCGCCACGGCGGTGTCGGTTGACACGATCTCCGCCGCCTTCGCCTTGCGGATCGCCCCGACCAGCGCGATGTCGAGAATGTCGCCAGGCTGGTGGCTGCGCGTGTCGCGCTCGGCATCGTCGAGGATGCCATCCATCCACAAATTGGCCGGACCCGCCATGCTCACCCCTGTGCCGCGCAGCCGCTGCGCCTGCGCTTCCGCCCGCGCGCCATCTTCGCTCAGGATCGCGACCAGCTCGGTGTCGCGAGCATGGCCGGCAATGACCGGCAGGCGTTGGGCGAGCAGTTGCTTGGCCCCATGCAGGTCCTGCACCGCGGCGTGGAGCAGGGCGGCACGGCTGCCGGTCGGCGTGGTCATCGTCAGCCTCCGATCGTCAAGCGAGCGTGAACTCGCGCCGCTCTCCCCCGGCCGAACTGGTCCCCACCCATAGGTGGAACAGCCCCGGCTCGACCACCCAGCCGGCCTCGCCCCAGAAGCGCAGGTCGTCGCGGGTCAGCGGCAGGCGCACCTGCTTCGACTGGCCGGGCTGGAGCGACACCCGCGCAAACCCCTTCAGCTCGCGCACCGGCCGGGTATGACTCGCGACCACGTCATGGATATAGAGCTGGACGACCTCGTCGCCCGCCCGTGCGCCGGTGTTGCGGACGGTGGCAGTCACCTCCATTCGATCGGTCATCGTCGCAGGGACCTGGACGTCGCCAATCGCGAAGCTGGTGTAGCTCAGGCCGTGGCCGAACGGATACAACGGCTCGTTCTTCGCCTCGCGATACCGCGCCTTGTACTCCTGACTGCCAATGTCGGGAGCGGGGCGGCCGGTGTTCTTGTGATTGTAGAAGAAGGGCTGCTGCCCGCTCGCTTGCGGGAAACTGGCGGAGAGTTTGGCGGACGGGTTGACCTCCCCGAACAGCACGTCGGCGATCGCCTCACCCGCGCGGGACCCCAGGAACCACGTTGCGAGGATCGCGGGTGCGTCCTTGACCGCGCCCTCCAGCGCGAGCGCGCGGCCATGGCGGAGCAACACCACGACCGGCTTGCCGCCCTCTCTTGCTACCGCCGCGACCGCTTCGGCCAGCGCCATCTGCGCCGCGGGCACGACGATGTCGGTCCTCGACTGCGCCTCGCCCGACATGCCCTGCGTCTCGCCGATCGCGAGCAGCACCACGTCGGCGTTGCGCGCGGCGGCGACCGCCGCCTCGATCCCGCCGGGAATGGGGCTCTCGGCCTCACAGCCCTTGACGCTCGTGACGTCCAGCTTGCGCTGTGCGAGCCCCTGCGCGATCGAGACGTTCAGATCCTTGTCGCTCATGAACGCCCAGGTGCCGACGACGTCGTCGCGGTCCTCGCCGAACGGGCCGATCAGCGCGATCCTGCCCGGGTTGCGCTTGAGCGGCAGCAGCCCGCCTTCGTTCTTGAGCAGCACGATCGACCGCGCTCCAGCTTCGCGGCTGAGCTTCAGCATCGCCGGCGTCGACACCGACGTCCGCTCCGCGCGCTGGCTGATCGAGCGGTACGGGTCGTCGAACAGCCCCACCGCTTCCTTCAACCGCAGCACCCGGCGCACCGCCTCGTCCAGCCGTGCCACCGGCACCTCGCCCTCGGAGACGAGGTCGGGCAGGTGGAGATTGAACAGGTTGGACGCCATCGCCATGTCCATCCCGGCCAGGAACGCCTTCTTCGCGGCATCGCGGCCATCGGCGGCATAGCCATGTGCGACCAGCTCCTCGTCGGCGGTGTAGTCGCCGACCACCATGCCCTTGAACCGCCATTGCCCGCGCAGCAGGTCGGTCATCAGCCAGTGGTTGCCCGAAGCGGGAACGCCGTCGATCTCGTTGAACGCGCTCATCAGCGTCGCGACGCCCGCATCGACGCACGCCTGAAACGGGGCAAGGTGGACCTCGTGCAGCGTCGGGCGGCTGATTTCGGTGTAGTTATAGTCCATCCCCCCCGACACCGCGCCATAGGCGGCGAAGTGCTTGGCGCAGGCGGCGACGCGGGTCGGATCCTTGAGATTGCCGCCCTGGAACCCACGCACGCGTGCGACGGCGAGGCGAATGCCCAAGAACGGGTCCTCGCCCGAGCCCTCCGCGACTCGCCCCCAGCGCTGGTCGCGCGCGACGTCCACCATCGGCGCAAAGGTCCAGTGCATCCCGAGCGCGGTGGTTTCCAGCGCAGCCGCGCGGGCGGTGCGCTCGGCCAGATCGGGATCGAACGCGCATGCCTCCGCGATCGGCAACGGATAGGCGGTGCGCAGCCCGTGAATCACGTCGCCCGCAAAGATCAGCGGGATCTTGAGCCGAGTCTGCATCGCGGCATCCTGCGCCGCCTTCGCCCCGGCATAGCCGACCCCGTTGAACAGCATCCCGATCTCGCCGGTGCGGATGCGCGCAATCTGCGCCGCTGCATCGTTTCGAGCGGGCAGGCCGGGGTTGAAGGGCAGGCCGATCGGGCGGATCTGGTCGGAAAAGCACGACAACTGCCCCGCCTTCTCCTGCGGTGTCATGCGAGCGATCAGCGCCTCGACCCGGTCGGACACGCCCCGCGCGAGCAACTCGCCGCCGAGCGAAAGGCCGGTAATGGTGGCGGCACCCTTGATGACGGCCCGGCGGCTGGTGGTGGCGGGCATGACGGTTCCTCTCGTGCTTCGACGATCGGGCTAGACCTCCGGGCCGAGGGGAGCAAGCATGCGCAGCATCGCCGACCCGGTCCGCGGCGGCGGTGGCCCGCGATGCAAAAAGGGGGCGGTCCGTCGCCGGACCGCCCCCTTTTTCGTGGCACCGGAAGGGCCGCACCCGCGACCCCGCCGATCGGATCAGCGCTTGGAGAACTGGAACGAACGACGGGCCTTGGCGCGACCGTACTTCTTGCGCTCGACGGTGCGGCTGTCGCGGGTCAGGAAGCCCGCCGCCTTGACCGGCGCGCGCAGCGTCGGCTCGTACTTGGTCAGCGCCTGGCTGATGCCGTGCTTGACCGCTCCGGCCTGGCCCGACAGCCCGCCGCCCTTGACGGTGCAGATCACGTCATACTGACCCTCGCGCTCGGCGACGCCGAACGGCTGGTTGATGACGAGGCGCAGCGACGGACGCGCGAAATACACTTCCTGATCGCGGCCGTTGATGACGATCTTGCCCGAGCCGGGCTTGAGCCACACGCGCGCCACCGCATCCTTGCGGCGACCGGTGGCGTAGGCGCGGCCTTCCTTGTCGAGCTCCTGCTCGCGCAGCGGCGCGCGCTGGGTCGGCTCGTCGATCTGGCCGGTGAGATACGCCTCGGCCGAAGCGTCGGACTGTGTGACGGCGGCCTCGCGCTGCTGGTTGAGCGCAGCGCCCAGATCGGACAGCGACTGCCTGGAATCGGAAGTCTGGCGGTTGTCGGACATTATGCACCCACCTTATTCTTGCGGCTCATGCCGGCGATGTCGAGAACCTCGGGGTTCTGGGCGACATGCGGGTGCTCATCACCCTTGAAGATGCGCAGATTGCGCATCTGCTGGCGGCCGAGCGGCCCGCGCGGGATCATGCGCTCGATGGCCTTTTCCAGCACGCGCTCGGGAAAGCGACCTTCCAGCTGCTTGGCCGCGGTGATCTCCTTGATCCCGCCGGCATAGCCGGTGTGCTTGTAATAGACCTTCTTCGCCGCCTTGTTGGAGGTGAAGCGGATCTTCTCCGCATTGATGACCACAACGTTATCGCCGCAATCGACATGCGGAGTGAACGAGGTCTTGTGCTTGCCGCGTAGCACGTTGGCGATCACCACCGCTGCGCGACCGACCACCAGGTCGGTGGCGTCGACGATGTGCCACTTCTTCTCCACCTCGTGCGGCTTGGCCGCCTTGGTGGTCTTCATCAGCGCCTTCATGGGCGTGGGACCTTTCGGTTGAAACGGAGCACGCCGCCCGATGACGAGCGGCGCGAACGGCGGCCCTTTGCAGGCCAGACACAGAAAAGTCAATCAATCGGCCACGTTCGTGACGGGTATCACGATACCGCATCACCCTCGGCCTGCTCAGCCATTACCAGCCCTGCCGACGGGGTGACGGCAGCACCGGAGCCAATCCGTATCATGATATTCTTGCGTTCCACAAAGAAGTGCCGGGTGCGGCGGTCCCCGCTGCGACGGGTGCAGCCATCAAGTGCGTCGTCCAGTCGCATGCGCCGCGGCGATCGCGGCGATCAGCAGCAGCGCGGCATTGGCCTGATGCGCCACCGCGATCTCGATCCGCACGCCTGATAGCAAGGTCGCGATACCCAGCGCGATCTGGAGCGTTACCAGCCCCGCGACCCACAGCCCCGCCCGCCGTGCCCCTGCCCGGCCGGCGCTATGGGCCAGCCACAGCAGGGCGGCGGCGGCGACAAAGGCGAGCCAGCGGTGGATGAACTGCACCACCACCGGATTGTCGATCGCGTTGGTCCACCCCGGCACCAGCATCGGCACGCCCGCGGGGAACCAGGCATCCCCCATCAGCGGCCAACTGGCGAACGCATAGCCGGCGTCGAGCCCCGCCGTCAGCGCGCCATAGAGCAGCTGGATCGCCAGCATCCCTAGTGCGACCGCCGCGAGCACCGTCAACCGCGCGGCCCGCGCGACCGGCCGGTGTTCCAGCACCCTCAGGTCGAGCGCGGTCCACACGATCCCGCCCAGGATAAACAGCGCGGTCAGCAGGTGCACCGCCAGCCGGATGTGGCTGACGTCGGTTCGCACCGAAAGCCCCGACGCCACCATCCACCAGCCGATTGCCCCCTGGAGTCCTCCAAGCGCGAGCAGCGCCCCCAACCGCCAACCGTAACCGCGCGGAATCTGCCGCCGCACCGCGAACCACAGCAGCGGCAGCGCAAAGGCCAGCCCGATCACCCGCCCGAGCAGGCGATGCAGATACTCCCAGAAGAAGATCGCCTTGAACCCCGCCAGGGTCATCCCCTGGTTGAACGCCGCATATTCGGGGATCTGCTTGTAGCGATCGAACTCGGCCTGCCACTGTCCGGTCGTGAGCGGGGGGACGATGCCGCTGATCGGCTTCCATTGCGTGATCGACAGTCCCGACTCGGTCAGCCGGGTGATGCCGCCCACGATCACCATCGCCACGATCAGCGCGGCGACAAGGTACAGCCAGCGCTTCACCGCGCGCGGGGTGCCGATCACGACATAGGCGGGGGAGGGCTGGAGCATCGTCCCTAGTTAGGCGGTCGGCAGCGCATCGCCAAGCGCCGGTCGGATCGCGCCAATGTAACGTTGTAACGCGATGACTGGCGCGCTATGTAGCGTACGTGGTCGCAACGAGGCGCCTTTTCCCGTTCGTTGGGCTCGATCGGATTGCGATCGCGCTGTCGGGGCTGTGCGTCGTGCATTGCCTCGCGACCGCGGTGCTGGTGGCGATGATGTCGGCGGCGGGCGGGATGCTGCTCTCGCCGGTGTTTCACGAGGTCGGGCTGGTGATCGCGATCGCGCTGGGTGCGGTGGCGCTGGGGCGTGGGATCATCGACCACGGCTATATGATGCCTGCCGCCATGGGAGCGCTGGGGCTGGGCATCATGGCCGGCGCGCTGACCATCCACGACCATGATGGCGGCGAGGCACTGTGGACGGTGATTGGCGTGGGCCTGCTCGCCTTTGGTCACGATCTCAATCGCCGCGCCCACGGCTGAAACTTGCGACCGGTCCGGTCAGGGCCTACATTCTGGCCATGGCCCAGGCGCACCATCATCACGAGCATCACGGCGCCGACCTGACCCGAGTCGCGCGCGAGACGCTGGAACGGTCGGGCGAGCAGTGGACGCCGATGCGCGAGGGCGTGTTCACCGCGCTGGCCGGCTTCGATAAGCCGGCTTCGGCCTATGACATCGCCGATGCGCTGTCCAAGCGCGAGGGTCGGCGGGTGGCCGCGAACAGCGTGTACCGGATCCTCGACCTGTTCGTCGGGTCCAATCTGGCCCGGCGGGTGGAGAGTGCAAACGCCTATGTCGCCAATGCGCATCCCGATTGCCTGCACGACTGCATCTTTCTGGTCTGCGACAGCTGCGGCCAGACTACCCATCTCGACGACGATCGCCTGACCGGCGGCGTCCGCCATGCCGCGGAGGCGGCAGGCTTCGCGCCCGAGCGCCCGGTGATCGAGGTCCGCGGCCGCTGCGCCACCTGCGACAGCCAGTAAGTCATGCAAGGCCAAAGGATTTGGCAAGCATCATAACCGTTGCAATCGACACCATCGGCCGGGTTCGATAGACGCGGCGCATGGTCGATCCTTCCGCCACTCCGCTTCTCGACACGATCTGCGACCCGCACGATCTGCGCCGGCTCCCGTCGGATCAGCTGCGCCAGTTGGCGGACGAGCTCAGGCACGAGACGATCGCGGCGGTTGGGGTCACCGGCGGTCACCTCGGCTCCGGGCTGGGCGTGGTCGAGCTGACGACGGCTATCCACTATGTGTTCGATACCCCGCGTGACCGCCTGGTCTGGGACGTCGGTCACCAATGCTATCCGCATAAGATCCTGACCGGGCGGCGCGATCGCATCCGGACGCTCCGGCAGGGCGGCGGGCTATCGGGCTTCACCAAGCGGTCGGAAAGCGAATACGACCCGTTCGGCGCGGCGCATTCGTCAACCTCCATCTCGGCGGCGCTGGGCTTTGCGGTCGCCAACAAGCTCGCGGGTACGCCGGGCAAGGCGATCGCGGTGATCGGCGACGGTTCCATGTCGGCCGGCATGGCATACGAGGCGATGAACAACGCCGAACAGGCGGGCAATCGGCTGGTCGTCATCCTCAACGACAACGACATGTCGATCGCGCCGCCCGTCGGCGGCCTCTCGGCCTATCTGTCGCGGATCGTCTCGAGCCGAGAGTTCCTGGGGCTGCGCGAGCTGCTCAAGCGCTTCGCCCGCAAGCTGCCCCGTCCGCTCGGCGAGGCGGCACGCAAGACCGACGAGTTCGCCCGCGGCATGACCATGGGCGGCACGCTGTTCGAGGAATTGGGCTTCTACTATGTCGGCCCGATCGACGGCCACAATCTCGACCACCTGATCCCGGTGCTGGAGAACGTCCGCGACGCCGAGGAAGGCCCGATCCTGGTCCATGTCGTGACCACGAAGGGCAAGGGTTATGCCCCCGCCGAGGCGTCCGCCGACAAGTATCACGGCGTCCAGAAGTTCGACGTCATTACCGGCGCACAGGCCAAGGCCCCACCGGGCCCGCCGCAGTATCAGAACGTCTTCGGCGACCAGCTGGTCAGGGAAGCCGAGCGCGATCCGACGATCGTCGCGATCACCGCCGCGATGCCCTCGGGGACAGGGGTCGACCGCTTCGCCAAGGCATATCCCGACCGCACCTTCGACGTCGGCATCGCCGAGCAGCATGCGGTCACCTTCGCCGCCGGGCTCGCGGCGCAGGGGATGCGGCCGTTTTGCGCGATCTACTCGACCTTTCTTCAGCGCGCCTACGACCAGGTCGTCCACGACGTCGCGATCCAGAACCTGCCCGTCCGCTTCGCAATCGACCGCGCCGGGCTGGTGGGGGCGGACGGCGCGACCCATGCCGGGTCCTTCGACGTCACCTATCTGGCGACGCTGCCCAATTTCGTGGTGATGGCCGCCGCGGACGAGACGGAGCTGGTCCACATGACCCACACCGCCGCACTGCACGACGATGGCCCGATCGCGGTCCGCTACCCGCGCGGCAACGGCACTGGCGTGGCGTTGCCCGATAGCCCTGAGCGGCTGGCGATCGGTCGCGGCCGGATCGTGCGCGAGGGCAAGACGGTGGCGATCCTGTCGCTCGGCACCCGGCTGGCCGAAGCGCTCAAGGCCGCAGACCAGCTCGACGCACGCGGACTCTCCGCCACCGTCGCCGACCTCCGCTTCGCCAAGCCTCTCGACGAGGCGCTGATCCGCCGCCTGCTCACCACCCACGAGGTGGCGGTGACGATCGAGGAGAACGCGGTCGGTGGCCTGGGCGCGCACGTCCTGACGTTGGCATCGGACGAGGGGCTGATCGACGGCGGGCTCAAGCTGCGCACCCTGCGGCTTCCCGACCGGTTCCAGGACCAGGACAAGCCGGAGGTGCAATATGCCGAGGCCGGTCTCGATGCCGACGCGATCGTCGCGACGGTGCTGGGCGCGCTTCGCCACAACAGCGCCGGGGTGAGCGCGCGGGCCTAAACGCAGCAACGTGCGCGTGGCGTCAGCGATAGTGAGGTTGTGCCTTCCGGATCGGGACCGAAGCGGCAAGGACGGCTCCAGTACCTCCGGGTGGTCGGCTATGCCCGCCTCCATTGTCGAGCGTAGCGGCCACCCGATCGAGCAGGTCCTGACCCTCGGGCCAGTGACCCAGTCCGCTGGCAGCGTTGAGGTGCCCCGCCGCGCCCGCATCGACGAAGTGGCTGCCCCATGACGCGGCCAGGCTGCATGCCCGGTCTGCAACGATGCATCGTTCGCCGCTGAAGGCGACCACGATCGACCGGAAGGGCAGCGGCTGTTGCGGAGCCGGGGCGAACCCGCGCAGACAACGCCGCCACCATGCGATCGCGATACAGCCGAGCGATTGCGCCGCCGGCACCACCGGCGCATGTGCCTGCCGTTTCGCCTGATCGAGCAGTCCCAACCCAACTGTTACGATGCGGGGTGTTCCACATGCCGAGCACGGCGCGGACCACTCAGGAGCGATCGCGCTCCCACAGGCTTTGCCAGTGTGTCGGACCGGAGCCGTGCAGCCCCGGCACGGTCAGAACGGTCGGCTGCGATCCCTCTAACGGGATGGACGATCCCATGGCACTCTCCTCGCAGGCGCGATCCCCCGGAAACCGCGTGGTCGACAGCGACGCTCTAGGACACGTCTCCAGCGGCCACTTTCCCGACGGCCATTGTATCCCTACTCTGGTAAGAGGCAGTAGCGCCTGCGTCCGATCGGTGGCCGCTTGCGGCAGGCGAAGCGACCGGGATACAGGCACTGCCATGGCCAAGCAGCGTGCCGACCAGATGCTCGTCGACCGCGGCCTTGCCGAAAGCCGCACCCGCGCCCAGGCGCTCATCATGGCCGGGCTGGTCTTTGCCGGGACACGCAAGATCGAAAAGCCGGGCCAGCCGCTTACCGCGGATACCGTGCTCGACGTGCGCGGGCGCGATCACCCCTGGGTGTCGCGCGGCGGGATCAAGCTCGCGCATGGGCTCGACCATTTCGGCTGGGCCGTCGACGACGCAGTGGCGATCGACGTGGGATCGTCGACCGGCGGTTTCACCGACGTGTTGCTCAGCCGCGGGGCGGCGCGCGTCTATGCGGTCGACAGCGGCACCAACCAGCTTGCCTGGAAGTTGCGGCAGGACCCGCGCGTCGTCGTCCACGAACAGACCAGCGCCCGCATCCTGACCCGCGACTACGTGCCCGAGCCCGCCGACCTGGTGGTGTGCGATGCGAGCTTCATCGGCCTCGCCAAGGTGCTCGACCGTCCGCTGTCACTCGCGGCGACGCCGGCCCGGCTGATGGCGCTGGTCAAGCCGCAGTTCGAGGCCGGGCGTGAGGAGGTGGGCAAGGGCGGGGTGGTGCGCGACCCGGCAGTCCGCGAGCAGGTGTGCCGCAAGGTCGCGGGCTGGCTTTGCGACATTGGCTGGTCGGTTGAGGGCATCACCGAAAGCCCGATCACCGGCCCCGAAGGCAATGTCGAATACCTGCTCGCCGCTCACCGGGCATAGCGTGGATCAACCCCCGAGCGCCTCGGCTGTTTACCCGGCGATAACCCTGCGGCAGGAAAGACCCGATCCGGGTCGGAAAGGAAGTCGGGTGAGCGAAATCGCATCCAGGGGCCAGCTGCGGCTGTCGTTCCTGCGCTGGGCGGCGGTGACGGTGCCGCTCATGCTGCTGCTCGGCTTCCTGTCCGGGCGGCTGGTGCCCGCGGGCGACGAAAACCCCTGGTATGCCGCGCTGGCCAAGCCCGCGCTGACCCCGCCAGGGTGGATGTTTCCGGTCGCCTGGGGCCTG
>Ga0325400_1001908_pt1 | contig 17682 bp, 10 predicted proteins | sample PopdelMetagenome_2_FD_205662 | JGI IMG/M metagenome (GOLD analysis project Ga0325400, IMG submission 205662) | Populus deltoides microbial communities from Bellville, Georgia, United States - Xylem-PdKOR-R1 | ecosystem: Host-associated > Plants > Phyllosphere > Stem > Wood/Secondary xylem... | reverse complement strand
GATCCCCGACGCAAACGTGAGCCATAATTAGCATTTATATATGTCCTTATGAAATAATCTGTCTGTTTTCTGAACGCAAAATCTTTACCAGACACTTCTATTTTTAAGAACTGAATTAAATTCTGTTTGAAGTAATAAACACATAAAGATCAAATGGAACCCAAATCTGAGAGCACAAGGAACAAATATCATTTCCCATCTAAGCCAAGCGTTCAAAAATGTGTTCTCTGTACAACGATAGTCAAATGTGCTAATGGAAAAATAGGGCCCCAAGGACCCCTCTCTGTTTTTTTTGAGTCTTATGTAGAAAGAGAGGGAGCACTAATAATTGCAAAAGTTTGCTTCAAGATAAACTAATGGCAAAATTACACAACTGTAAACATAATAACCCACAGAGAGAGCAAAAGGACACAACTTTCTGTGTAGATTTTAGCTGTTAAAAACTTTGTTGCTAGACCCACTAGTTTGTAAAGTGGAACAAGCACAGCCAGACAGATATAGACCCACTAGTTTGGCTATTAGCAAATCAAGCCAGCTCAATCTCTGAGACTCACAAAAAGCCCTAGCTCTGTTTCGTTTTCTCAACCATTAAGCGCTTTACCTTTCCTGATACCTCCTCCACTTAAAGTTCGGTTCTGTTTTCTCTTAAAGGAGACCCCTTCCAGTTCTTTCAAATACATGGTTTATGACTCTGGTATGTTTTCTTTTTTGGGTTTGGATTCTTTTGTTTTGATTCCTAAGCTTGAAGCTTGAAGCTTTGTTTGGTTTCTGAGAAAATGTGAGCACAGAAAGAAATTGTGATTTTGAATTCAATAGAATGGTTAGGATTAGTTCGAAAGTTCATGCTTCTCCTTTTTTTTTTGTGTTTTTATTTCCACTTTTTAATTGTGTTTTACTAAGTGCTAAAAGCCATAATTAATAGATTTAGAGTTCTATTTGGATGATTCTTTGCATTTTCTTTGGGAATTAGAGGAAGTTTTGTTGGGAAATGGAAATGATACCTTGCTTTGTTTTCTCTGGAACTAGTTATATTCCATTGAAATTAAGTTATGACCTGAGAGCAGACTCATTGACTTAACTGCAATCTAGAATTTTTATGTGAAAAATGAAGTCTTAAATTAGTCAAACTCGTGTTTAGTCTTAGGCATATATTATTTGAAGTCATAAGGTCTCTTACCCTGTTTGTGATTGCCTCCTTGTTTTTGTTTTGACTTCATCACTTCTTAAATTAGTCATGAAGTCTTCTTCTTTTTTTTCTGGAAAAATCTTGAAGAAATCTTGTCTGATAATTGGAATGATCGCATGTAAAGCTTACTGTTACATACACATTGGTCCACCTTGGTCATCGAGAGATTGCAAATGATAAACAAGCCATTGTCCTTGTTGACTAATTAATTGAGAAAAAAAAGATTACTGCTAAGATTAGAATAAGAAAGGAATCCATTAAAAGGGAATCTATGGAATCACGCAAGTGCCCATTTTGAGTTGTAGATGGAAGCACCAAGGCAGTAGTGCCCATTTACAAAAATTAGAGAAACAACCAATGAAGCTAATTCACTATTATCATATGAACTACATCAATATCCAAAAAAAACTTGATCAGCTTAATTGTTTCCTTATGTATTAGTGAACTTTCTCGCCCAATGCATTCATTATCTCATAATCCAAGTATTTATGACTCAAAATGCTGACATTTTTGCACAGATGGGTTTTTCTTGTATCGTCATTTGGGTTCATGTGTTTCAATGGATTGAGCAATTGGGATGATGTCATTGAAGATGGAACTGGTTCTTGCAGCTTTAGTATTGGCTTACTTGCAGTCTTTTGTATTGTCCAACTTGCAAGGTATGTTGTCCTTCTTTGATAAGCTAATTTACTGTTTTTACTTGCTGGGACCATTTCTACATCATTAAGACAATGATAAATGACAAATGAAGCAAACCACAATCTGGTCAATGTTTTTCTTCAAATTGATCTGACACTTACAAACATCCAGACTGATGCCATTCCTGTTATCTGTATTTTTTTTGCTTGAGAAATATTTGTTTATGCAGAATCTGTGTGAGAAGGATGAAAAGGCTAAATTACATCTGAATATCCATCTGTGGTTGAAAGGGTTCTCAATCCATGACCACTTTGTCTGATAATATGACCTCTCTCTTAGGGTGCATCTGCACGCGTGTTCTAGATATAAATAAATATGACCTCGATGATTAGATGGATATAATGAACATATAATGGAAGTTGAGAATGCTGCCATTTACCCTCTTCTTTGATTTAATTTTTGCACTAAGCTTTTGCAAGTTTACTTTCCTTTACTGATTGAATAGTTAAGATGGTAACCTGGTTAGATGCTAAATAATTGTACTTTTGGTTACAGGAGATGCCCTATCTGCATTGAAGCTTTCGATGAATGTTCCAGACAATCAATTGAAAGATTGGAACCCAAATCAAGTTACTCCATGTACTTGGACGAATGTTATCTGTGACAGTAACGAACATGTCATTTCTGTGTATGTTTTCTTTGATGTGGTTTTACCTCTTCTTTCAGCTGTTTCCAGATGATAGAGTTATATAAAATAATTTAGTATTCCTGCAATATTTTGTTCTTTGGTTGAATTACATTTTATCTTTCACATTGGATATGCTTATATTTTCACCCATTTGCAGAACGCTGTCTGGCATCAACTGTTCTGGGACCTTGTCTCCTAAGATAGGAGTTCTAAAGACTCTTACTACACTGTACGTATTGTGCATGTTGTAATAATCAGCAGATAATATTTAATTATAGATTATTTTTTTTGATGATTTTTTTTTTCTCAGGGCATTTTTTCAATTTTTTTTTTTAAATTAGGTGCATTTCATTCTCAAAAGCAATTTTATGAGTTTTAATCAGTAGTGATAAAAAACTTGAATCACACATGAGATGCTAGCGCCCTGTGTGCACATGCGCAAAAGATAATCCCCAATAATATGGCATTTCAAATGTAGTTACAGAAACTATTCATTAGTACTACTTAAGTTTGTTTTCTTAACAATGTAAGAAATTGTTAGTGTCGAAGATGCAGCCTATCTTTCCCCTCCTCTCCTGGAATTGTTAAGGCTAAAAATGGTTACAGAAACCGGTCTTCAATTGTCTTAGCAGATATTACCATGACACGGGGATGTGAACTTGTCTCGTAAACAGCTTTGTGACTTTAGTTATCATATCATTTTCTATTTGAAAGCTGAAACTAGTTTCCTCTATCATATGTGTTGCTATATGTTATCTTTTGTTATCTCTTGTCTCACAATGTCTGCCCAATTTGTTTGCTATCAACTTCATTTAATGCATATCTACTTGGTGGAAAATAGTCTAAGCTTTGACTTTGCCTCACCAAACAATAAGATTGCTAGAAGGATGAGATGCTGCAGTTGATCATTTTGGAATTGTTGGAAATCTATGGGTAATTGACAAGCAAAGTATATGATAGAAACAACTTAGGGCGTGAGAGGAAAGTTATCAGTGTGGGCACTTCTTATTGTATACGAACATCTATGATTGGAGAGGATATACAACTTCAGTGGTAATTGTGGAAAAGTGTTCGTTCAAACTTTTGGACTTTGATGGGCAGCAAATTTTCAATTTGATTACTTTGGGATGGTGGTAGAGAAATCTTCCCAGTTTAGAATTTCCATCTATGGTAATCACTTCATTAGTTCATTTGGGTCATGTCATTACAGCCACTCTAGGTGTTTTTGCCCTTTCTCAATCCTGCATTACAACAACAACCTTTTCTTTCTTAACTTTCATCTACACTTGACCCTTTCCCCTTTCCTGGTGCATGCTAACACACACATTGCATATAGATAACCAATACACATAACCATGCCCATACCATAATAGACTCAGACTCTGATAGATCTATACATGTAGATAGCTGCAACTTGAAGCTTCAATATTTTCGCATTAGCCTTGCAAAATGTTAAATATATTGTGGAAATGCTTTCAAGATGATATGGTTGACAGGATATTTTTATTTGTGCTTCATAAAGCTTCTAGTTACATCCCTTTGTATGGACTTTCTGGGGCGTTGAGTTTAAACATTAAGAGTGGATACTAATATATACTAGATTGCATTCATAATGCAGAACATTGAAAGGGAATGGCATAACTGGTGGGATACCAAAAGAGTTTGGAAATTTGACAAGTTTAACCAGCTTAGATTTGGAAAATAATCGTTTAAGCGGTGAAATACCGTCTTCCTTGGGCGATCTTAAAAAGCTACAATTTTTGTAAGTGACACCTTCTGCTCTTTTTATTCTTTGAGGTATATGAGATATATCTCAGTATTCTTCCAAACTTTTTCATGATCAGTAAGATTTTCTTATCATGCAACCAGGACATTGGGTCAAAATAATCTCAGTGGAGCTATCCCTGAATCACTTGCTGGTCTTCAAAACTTGATCAACATGTAAGTAATGATGTCCTGCACATTGCCTAGATGATACGAGATAGCAGTGTTTTGTTTATGAATCCAGACAGGAATATTCCTAAATTGTTCTTATGGTCCCACATTTTCAATAATTGACTCTTGAATTATATAGCTTTGTAACCCGTGGCTGTGTTTCAAGATTTTAATGGCATGATTGAAATTTTCTTTGCAGTCTGCTCAATTCAAATAATCTCAGTGGTCAAATTCCAGATCATTTATTCCAAGTTCCTAAATACAAGTATGAATGGAATTAGTGCTATTTCAACTCCTAATTTTTTCATTTAAATTTCTCATTTGTTTCTTTTGTGGATGTGTGCGTGCTTGCGTGGTATGTCTTGCAACTGTCAACATTTGACTTAATTTGAATTGCATTCACTTATTTCAGTTTCACAGGAAACCACTTAAATTGTGGCAGGCCAAATTTGCATAGCTGCGAGTCTCGTAATAGCGATTCAGGTAATTAACTAGTATTTTTTATTTATTGGAGATGTTTTTTGAACTACATCCGTTAAAGTTGTGTTTTTGTGAAGCAAATTGCTAATCCTTTCATCTGTTAGCAGGTGGTTCACATAAGTCAAAGACTGGAGTTATAGTTGGAGTTGTGGGAGGATTCACAGTTCTTTTTCTTTTTGGAGGCTTGCTATTTTTTGTTTGCAAGGGTAGACACAAAGGCTACAAACGTGAAGTATTTGTAGATGTTGCAGGTTTGAGTTGCTTTAAGCACATAGCAAAATAATTGCATTGCAGCTACTTTCTGCTACATGCGTAGAAATAATAGATTTAATAGATCATGTCACAATTTTGGCCAGTCTTGTTTTTTCATTTCTATTCTGATGAGCTCACTTGACTTGGCCAAATTTTTGTTGTTGATGTGATAAATTTCTTTTCATTGAAGCTTCAATTTATGGCTCAACTAGCTTACTTTTGTTACACTAGCATGGAATTTGACATTTAGTTTACACTTTTTGGAAAATATTTTTAAGTTAAATAACAGGCTTTAGAATTTATCTTGTGTACCCATCCTCTAGCTAATTTATACAATTTACCGAAGACAAACAAGGATTAGTGAAAAATACTGTTTAACATTGTCGCATATTTTTCCTGTAACTGAATTTTATTGTTACGCATTGGGAGATATTTTTTACTTAGTAGTTAATGGTTGATGAGCACATGCAACATGCATACCTTTTAGCCACTTTATTGGGTTCATAGTTTTGGCTAATGCAACCTCATCCACTTATCCAAATCAGAGTCACTGAGCATGTTATGAGAAGAAAAGAAATGAGCTTCCTTTTATCTAAATAAAGATGCTTTTATGATAGTTTTGAAATCTAGCCCAGAAGCCTATATACTGTCAACATGTTGTAACCTGGCTGACTCATTTTTTAATAAATGGATGAATTAGATTGCAATCCAAGGAGAACGAGGTTTAGCTGGATTGATTTTTATCTTATGATTGTTTTTTTCCTCATGTAAATAATCCATGTATATCTTATGATGTTGTGATCTATGATACTATATGATGTTTGCTATAACATGTATAATTCAATGCGTTTATGGGTACCACAGTAACTACTTTTCCATCTGGATGAAATTTAGTAATCAGTTTGTGTCCTATCATGAAATTAAATCTAGTACTTATAGCCATCCTGTTGTTGGATTTGATTCAGATAATTTCTCAAAGGTTTAAATTGTTGAAAAATCCTGCCTGCTTGAAAACTGTGATAATTATATAAACATTTCTGACTTTTGGCTAAACATGGAATCTAATATTTGTGTTTATTTGTGATTGATTGGTGCAAATTTCTTGATTCGAATTATCAGTGAGCATAGGTTCTATTATCTAGAAGTCGTGAAAGTTTGAGAATGTATACAAAATGAAAAATATTTGCTTACCTTTTATTATCTTTTACAATTATGATTGAAGAATTGAAGTTACTTCACTCAATATTTTTTTTTTCGTGAAACCTCTTCTTACCATTTGTTTAGGTGAAGTGGATCAAAGAATAGCATTCGGTCAGTTAAAACGGTTTTCATGGAGGGAACTACAGCTTGCAACGGACAACTTCAGTGAAAAAAATATCCTTGGACAGGGAGGTTTTGGAAAAGTTTATAAGGGAGTGCTTGCTGATAATACCAAAATTGCGGTTAAGCGTTTAACTGATTTTGAAAGTCCTGGGGGTGATGCAGCATTCCAACGTGAAGTTGAGATGATAAGTGTAGCTGTTCACAGGAACCTATTACGTCTGATAGGGTTTTGCACAACAACTACAGAACGCCTCTTGGTGTATCCATTCATGCAGAATTTAAGTGTGGCCTATTGTCTAAGAGGTATTAATTATTTATGTGCTGGATTTTGAGTGGAAGTGTTAATATATTTAACTGTTTTCTTCTACCATCTACAGCTGAGGTATTTGTCATTAATCATTTTCTATAGATTGAGTTCCTCTCATGTTTGGTCATGTTTGTTAAATCTAAACCACTAAATTCAGAATTAATGCACATTATTTTAGTACATGTTAAAAATGGAAAAGAATATAATCACTTTAATTTTTTTTTCCCTTCTCACGTATCTTAAAGTGTTAAATTCATAATAAATTGTGAAATTTGGAACATGATCCGAACATGAGAGAATTTTAATCCCAATTTTATATGCATGATTCAGGACAAGATGATAGAACAAAGAAGCTAAAAGTAAGCCCTTGCAGTTGCTTGGCAGCCTCCTTTTTTTTAAAAAAAAGGGGGGATAAACTCTAGTAGCAAATTCTCAATAATCATTCATCAATAATTAGCTATGAAATTCCTATATTTGACAAAAAAAAGGAAAAAAAAAAGAGTTTGACATTTTGTAATGATCATTGGCAGCATTGAACTGGTTCTGGTACTCCTTAACCAATGAGTAGGATAAGGATAAGCTGATACCTATGAACATCCAGATAGCATCAGAGTTTATGTATCATGTCTGTTTGATGAATTGATTGTACCTGTTTCTCTTGTAATATCTAATATCAACTAGTGAAAATACAATTCATAGGCCTATATATGGTCATACAATTTCTTTTGCAATACATTTCTATTTTCAAGCGACATTTGAATTTTGATCTTGACCTGCAGAACGTAAACCTGAGGAGCCTGTTTTAGATTGGACAACCAGAAAAAGAGTGGCCTTAGGTGCATCACGTGGGCTGGAATACCTTCATGAGCACTGCAATCCTAAAATTATTCATCGTGATGTGAAAGCAGCTAATGTACTATTGGACGAAGATTTTGAAGCAGTTGTTGGGGATTTTGGCCTTGCGAAGCTGGTGGATGTGAGAAAGACCAACGTGACAACTCAAGTTCGCGGGACAATGGGCCACATAGCACCAGAATACTTGTCCACTGGCAAGTCATCTGAAAGGACCGATGTCTTTGGGTATGGTATTATGCTTCTAGAGCTTGTTACAGGTCAACGGGCAATTGACTTTTCACGTCTGGAAGAAGAGGATGATGTCTTATTGCTTGACCATGTAAGATAATCATAGCTAATTACAGTGATACATTATTGTATTGGTTTCTTTGCATGCACAACTCTCTCGACCACACCTAAATTATCCATCTCTTACATGACTCAAATGTCAAAAACCCTGTAAGTAACTTTAATTTGGATGGAGTTATGACATCATTTGCAGATGTCTCTACTCTCTACGCTTTCTAGCATGGTTTTAATTCACGTTCTGCTCCTTTCTGACTTGCTCTTCGTTGTACTGGGATATTTGATTATGAAGGTCAAGAAGCTGGAGAGGGAGAAAAGACTGGATGCTATTGTCGATCGCAACCTAAATAAAAACTACAACATCCAGGAGGTGGAGATGATGATACAAGTCGCCTTGCTCTGTACCCAAGCATCACCAGAGAACCGTCCAGCAATGTCAGAGGTTGTGCGGATGCTGGAAGGAGAGGGACTAGCTGAGAGGTGGGAAGAATGGCAGCATGTTGAAGTTACACGCATGCAAGAATACGAAAGATTGCAGAGACGATTTGACTGGGGAGAAGATTCGGTTTATAACCAAGATGCTATCGAGTTATCTGGTGGAAGATGAGATAACAAATTCCCCAACGCATTTAAAATATGCACTTTCCTTTCACATTAGCTTGATGTTTTCCTCGAATGAAAACAGATATATGAAGTAAAAAAAAATTGTGATTTCATTATAGTTGCTTATATAAGCTCCACGGTCGTCCTTTGTGTGATCCCACCTTGTCTAAGATGAAACATATTTGATGTTAATATAGTGGGCGTCTGCGAGGTTTCTCCCACCACCGTTTAAATTTCGCTGATATTGACCCTGTTCTTGAAGTTTAATGCTCATAGCTCTATTATTTAACCCAAAAAAATGGCATATGAACTCGGCGCTTCCAGCTTCGGCTTATGCCAGCCGTGCGTCCACCAAGTTTTCCACGTCATTTCGCTCTTGTTTTCAAGAATCTCGCTCTATCAGACTACTGCAGCAATATGTTTTCGAATATAACTGAATGTGATATATAAAGCATAAGAGGGGAGATTTCTATTTCCATTTCATTGCATCAACAAATGTCTCCCTTCCAAGTCAATGGTCCATAGTTCCAGGACTGTTGCTCTGAGCTATTGTTGATGCTTTGACTAATAATGGCAGCACCTATAAGCTCCGAGATTTTACCAAGTTTTACAAGCCAAGAGTGGTCATGGAAAACCTGATGCGGTTGAAATTTTGTGATTGGAAAGAGCTGCGACAAGATGTTGCAAATTTTTTACTTGAGATCACAATCAACTCACTGAATTATCTACTAAACTCTCATAATTTCCCTGCTGGGGCCTGGAAAGCGAAGGATTTATCGAACAAGAAAAGCTTTATGCAAGCCGCAAGACACTGCCACTGTGAGGTGGTGGGTGCATCAACCTTTTCACGATTGCAGTCATGATTATATGGAACCTGAAGACAAATAGCAGACATAGAAATGGACCTGGTTCTTCTAGTATGAATTCAAACAAGGAAGGCAGAATATTTTAAAACTTCCTTAACAATAACACCATAATATTTGTACATCAACCCAGAATTTCTTTTCCAATAGTGATCGTAAGTACTTTAATTTTGCGTGATTTTAATTGTTAATAATTATTTTTAATGAGTATAGACACAGAGATGTAGCTAGAGCCTAGAAGTGTTTCTCTTTGACGTTTTTTCTTTTTGAAAATATTACATCAAGAAATTTTCCTTTCATATGCGGCCATAATACAAGCGGAATTCTGCAAACTAAATACATATATGTAGTAATGTAGATGTAAACATAATATCACAGCTTTTTATCTTGACCATGAATGGTTGAAACGATATTAGTAACTGAACTTTCCATCTTGGTCTTGACTTGCAATTGCTCCCCCATCAACTTATCCTTCTCATGACATCTCAGATCCCCTTCTTCACCATGATCGGCTAGAAGATACTGCGGAGTCTTCTCAACATCTCTACGCTCCCTCTCTTCGAAGTTGATGCCACAGTCCACACCTGCCATTGCTAGAGCTTCAATTGATGGCATGGCTTCAGTCAAGTGTTAAGAGTGTTTTTGTGTGCTTCTTTGCATCAAGACATACGAGGTATTTATGAGGGGAACCTAAACTAGCCTTGTATCTCTGTGGATAAGGTTACAGGCGAGAGCATCTGATCCACTACCAAGTAGAAGTAGAAGTAGCCATTTCTTTAGTGATGGCATGGCTGACGTTCTTAATAAAGTTAAATGGTTTCATGATGTCGCTAATCTCAATCACATATTACTTCCTCAATGGACTCATTTCTGAACTTTCTCTTTTCGTGAAGACTGTTGAGAGCTTTAATTAACTGATTTTTTTTTTAGATTTAATGAGAATTTTTATTTTATAGGAAGCCAATGTTAAATTTATTGTTTAATGGGTAATTGGTAGCGCGTTTCAGCAATTAAGTTACTGTTTATTTTTAAGTTTTAAAAATAATTTTAAAAAAATTAAATATTTACTTCAAATTAATATTTTTATAGTATTTTTAAATCATTTTGATGCGCTGATATCAAAAATAATTTTTTTAAAAATAAAAAATATTATTTTAATATATTTTTAAATAAAAAATATTTTAAAAGGTAACTGCAACCACACTTTCAAAAGTATATTTTAAAAAATATATATTAAACCAATATTTTTTTAATATATTTTTTAATGTTAATGATATAATATTAAAAATATTCAAATCAACCTCACATGTTCCTGACTTCAAGACTTCTATTTTTTTTTTTTTTTTGTGTTAATTTTGTAAGGCTGTATGGAACTGCATGTCAATTTATTAACTGTGCACATATATTTATAGCGCATGTCTACGTTCGAACCTGTAACTACCAAGAGTTGGAGTCAGTGGCATTAGAGAGTTCTAGCCCTCAAAGCTAGGGGTGACTAAAAAAATAAAAAACAGATTAAATTAAGAAAATTTAAAAAAAAATAATTAAAAAAATCAAATCATGAAAAAAATTGATTAAAATTTTAAAAAAATCGACCGGTTTAGTTTCAGTTTTCTAAGCCTGAAACTAAAAAACCGAACCGAACCGAACCCAAACCTGAAAAAAACGAGCCAAACCAAAAAAACCGAGTCAAACCCAAACCTGAAAAAACCGAGCCAAACTGAAAAAACCGAGCCAATCGGTTTGAACCGGTTTTTGTCCTAACAAACCGAACCGAAACCGGTCAATTTGAACCAATTTCGGTTTTTTTGTTAAAAAACATTTTGATTTAGTTATTTTTTATATAAAAATCGAACTGAACTGAAAACGATCACTTTGCTTAAAACAATGAGGTAAAAGACTAGAATACAAATGTGAGATCTCACATCGGAAGCGAGCGTCCAGAGTTAGGATCATATAAGTGCATGCTCACCTTGACTAGTAAGACGCATTTTGGGGTCATGCGTGACTGCCAAGAACAAAACCGTGAGGGGAATCTGGGTGGAAGCCCTGGATTTGAATGAACTGAGAGGTCCAAAACGAACAATATCTTACTAGTGAGTTGGGGTATTAAAACAAATGTTAGTAGTTATATGCATCAATACTATTCTCTTTGAAATAAACACAATGAAAAGTATATTCATTTTTGCCTCTAAGACTAGAATCATAAATATAATAGGTTATTCCAATTTTTTTTAGAAAAAAATCTACTTAAAAATGAAACTATATCTAAGATTAGGCTTAAAGTAAACGGATTAAGACGGTGTTTCATAGTGTGGTTTTTTAAAGTATTTTTTGTTTGAAAATATATTAAAATAATATTTTTAAAAATTATTTTGATATTAACACATCAAAATAATCCAAAATTAAAAAAATTAATTTTTCTTTTCATGAAACACTGCTTGCAACATAATTTTAGACCAAACCTAACTCAAAAGGTATTTTTTTAACTATGATGGAAAGAATCAATATTATTCTATTATGAATTTCTTTTTCATTTGTTTATTCATACATAATTTGTTAAAATTTATTCATTATATTCAGTATCCAATTCAAAATTTATTAATATTTTTACTTTTAAATTTTTAAAATTTAAAATTTATTAAAAAACTTGAATGAAGAGTTATTACTTTTAAGATTTTTATACATTCTTCCTCACTTTATTTTTTAGTATTTTATTTTTATTTTATTTTTTATTTTTATTTTTATTTTTAAATCTAGAGTTTAGGTTTATATTATTGAGAAATATTTGAGTTTTATATTTTGTAATTCAAAAATCTTGATTTAGAAGTACATCTAAATGATGTTGTTGGAATTTTAGAAGACATATTACATACATTGTAATAATACAAGTGATTAATAATAAAAATTTAAAAATAGAAGACTTACCCTTGACAAAAACAATAAAAAATTTAACACTTTAAATATTTAAACAAGTAAATTTTTATTTTTTTAATTTAAATATAATTGATTTGAACTTTTTCATGTTCAATTTTATAAATTTAAACATGTATAAATTCTAATTTTTTCTATTTATCTTTTATTTAGCATCTTTTTATAACGATAAAAACTTGTTAATGCTAATTATTTTTTAATTATAATGATAAACAAAGTATAATTGCATCTAATATATTAACAAACTTTGAACTACACCAGTACACCGGCTAGTAGGGAAACCATGAAGAACTTCAAATGGAGAGGTTCAATTTGCAAGAAATAGAAGAAAGACAACAGTCGACAGCAGTCGTGATTAGGGCATGTATCTCTTCATCCCTGCAATCGTCAACAGCTTTATAATGGCTTTCACTATCAATAGTATGAAACTCAACAGTTTTGGTTCTCTCTTAACTAGTTTTTCCGCTGGTTTGGGATGTGAATGCAAGGTTCTTTGATCACCATCATTATCATCACCACCATCGCAACGATCTTCTAGAGGATGACATGGAAAACTAGTGTAGGTGACAGGAAAGCCACACTTATGATCCCCAACTTCTTCCGCCAGCAGGTGAGGTGAAGGCAGCACAGAGTCATCATGCTCCCATTCTTCAACATCCATGCCCCGTTCAAGATAATCAGTGTCTTTCATTGCCAGAGCTTTGACAGACTCTTATCCACAGTTTATCGACTTAGAGAATGTTTGAAGTTAGCTGAGCCCAGAGAATTTGGTACCGTCGAAACAATAACAGGCTTCGTTTTTATACAAGCATTGGTCCAAAGAGGCTGTCTACTTCTCTAAAAGCACGTAATTGAAACTTCCAATTAGTACTAATTACGTTTATCATTATATCCGTGATGTCTTTCTATACTTTGCCTCGATCGGTCCTATTAGAACGTGCAATATATAGACGTACCAGTATTGATAACGAAAGCTGTGGATGGAGGATATTTCCTAGAAATAACTGTAGAACAAAAATATGAATCTGTCAGGAGTTGCAGACATAGCCATTCATTCAACATTGCCGGGCAGAACCTTAATTCAACAGGCAGAAATTATAGGACTTCTTATGTTCTGAACTTTCTGATCACAAGAATATGATGTTTTTAAGAGCATCGAATTGCAGTCCACTCCGTTGATAAGTCGATAAGTCCTTCATTTCTTCATGAGGCGTGCATTGATGAAATAAGGTTATGCACTTGCAAAAGTATCTTCTGTGAGTTGTGAACATGTGATATTCATTGAATCTTTCCTTTTTAGTTCCAGACAGCTGGTTACATCTGTGCTTTAATAGTCGACACCACATTTCAGAAGTGTTTTCTGTTTTCTATTTTAAGTACGTTTACACGAGGAAAAAATGGAAAAGTTACTGAACTTTTGTTGTAATTAAGAAAGAAAGCATAAGTGGCACATGCAATCCGTTAAGAGTCTACTTGTTTTTTGTTTGAATCTTTGTAGGCAACGGGACGCATACTTGTCAAAACATTGAGTCTCTCATTGAAGATTTAATTTTCCCTACAAAAGAAGAAAAAAACTGCCTTAAATTATCGAAAAAGCAGATGCAGTGATTATGAGTATCAAAGTATTATTATCTGTCAACTTCAGTTCTCAGTTTTGATGGTCCACCTTCACCCAATTGAAGGGTTAAAAGTGCTGGATATTTAGAGAGCTTGAAATTTAAGACTTTTATCAGCCTTAATCCCCAAGGAAAGGTTTAATTATGCACATATATTTTCGTAACTGTGTTTAGAATGCAGGGCATAGGATTCATGTTTGTTAAAAGACGCACGTAAGAAAATCTAACGAGGTTTAGAGTGTGAAGTTCACGAGGATATTGGCCTTTTTCTTGATCAATACAAGAAATGTGTTTCTAAAAATCTGTGCTAGGAAGTAATTTTCCTGTTCAATTGAGTTGAAAATAATAGAATATGTTGGGTTGTTCCTTAGTCAACCTTCCTATTTATATAGAGGCAGCAGAACACTACAGTAACTGTAATGATTACAACATCTTATATTAATTTCTTATTCTGATAGATACATGAGTAACTGTAATGATTACAACATCCTATATTAATTTTCTATTCTGATAGATGCATGATATACATTCTATAATATGCCCCTTCAAGCTGAGGGTGGGGGATCAACCCGAAGCTTGAACCGAAAAACAGTAAAGGATGCAACAAGAAGCAGTTTAGTGAAGACATCGGCAAGTTGATCCCGAGAGGAAACAAAACGAATCTGAATTTCTTTCTTGGCAACACGGTCACGGACAAAGTGATAATCCACTTCAACATGCTTAGTACGAGCATGGAAGATAGGATTTGCTGAGTGATAGGTAGCACCAAGATTATCACACCAAATGGTAGGAGCAGAGACTGAGGGAACCTACAAATCTGTTAACAAGTATTGAAGCCAAATGACTTCAGCGGTACCATCAGCAAGGGCTTTATACTCAGCCTCAGTAGAGGAGCGAGCAACAGTGCGTTGCTTGCCGGATTTCCAAGAAATCGGCGTCTGACCAAAAAAGACAAGATAGCCGCCCGTAGACTTGCGATCATCAATACTACCAGCCCAATCTGCATCTGTAAAGCCATGTAGAGCAAAGGAGGAGCCTCGAGTGATATGGAAACCATAAGATGTCGTACCTTTAAGATAGCGTAAAATACGTTTGACAGCGGCCCAATGGGAATCTGTAGGAGCATGCATAAACTGACAGACTCTGTTAACAACAAAGCATATATCTGGACGGGTGAAGGTAAGATATTGAAGAGCACCCACGATTTGACAAAATCATGTAGGATCAGAGAATGAATGATCCGATAATAAAATGACTTTCGAAGGGGAGACTGGAGTATCAACTGGTTTGCAGGAAGTCATACTAGTTCGGGTGAGGATGTCAAGAATATATTTATGTTGACGCAGCATTAAACCCATATCGGTAGACTGAACTTCAATACCCAGAAAGTAGTGAACAACACCTAAGTCACGAAGCTTGAACTCAGAGCTGAGTAATTATATAAGGTGATGGAGCATAGCAGAGTTGCTACCCGTGAGCAGAATATCATCAACATACACCAAGAGATAAAAGATATTAGTACCATCAGATAAGATAAACAGGGAGGTGTCAACCTTGGAAGCTCGAAAACCAATGGAGAGCAAAAAATCACTTAGACGAGTGTACCATGCTCTCGGTGCCTGTTTCAAACCATACAATGATTTGTGCAATTTGCACACATGAGATGGAAGAGAAGAGTCAACAAAACCTAAAGGTTGTTTCATGTAGACATCTTCAGTAAGAACACCATTAAGGAAGGCATTATGAATATCAAGCTGATGAATCTTCCAATTTCACAAAACCGCGATAAAGAAAACCAATCAGACAGTGGCCTGCTTAATAACTGGACTGAAGGTTTCAGAATAATCAATACTTTCCTACTGGGTAAAACCTCTAGCAACAAGGCGCGCTTTATAGCGCTCAATACTACCATCAACACGACGTTTGATCCGATATACCCATCTATTGCCAACAACGTTCATAGAAGAATGAAACGGAACCAAAGACCAAGTGCGATTTGAGCGCAAAGCAGCAATCTCATCACACATAGCATTATGCCAAACTGCATACCGGTCAGCATCAGAAAATGCAAAGGGCTCAGAAGAAGGAGAATGCAGTACCTGTGTGGAGGCAAAGGTGGCGGCAGCGAAAGCAGCCAGGTTTGCTGTCTTCGGCTGCCGCGGTCTGAGAGTCATAGGATGGTTGCTGCGTGGTGGTCGCAGGGGAAGATGGTGGCAGTGAGGAGACCTATGGCAGCTGACAAGAAGATAAATCAATCATAAGTTGCAGACCTGTGGAAGAGGATGATGAAGAAGTAGCCTCTAGCATAGGACTGTCAGTAGAGGAGGGGCTGTCGGCAGAGACCGAATTTGCAGGAATGCTGGCCAGGGTGGGCGAAACAGATGAGGGGCTAGAGAGTGCCCCAAGACCATGAAGAGAGGAGATCAATTTACAACCTAAACCTGCATCATAAGGGTTAGATAAACAAGCATGTGATGATGGCCAAGGGATGGTCGGGTGGCTGTTTAGAGTGGCAGAGCTATGTGTTGTGGGCTGTTTGGGTGGCTAATGAAAGTGGGTGGTTTAACAAGTTTGGAAGGGTAATAGTAGCGGGTGGGATGGGGGTTGTGGTGGAAACCTTTGCAATTTGTTTAGAATTATCAAAAGGAAACACATGTTCATGGAAACGAACATGACGGGAAATATAAATACGGTGAGATGCAATGTCAAAACATCGATAACCAAGATGGGAGGAACTATATCCAAAGAACACACATAGAGAGGAACGAAAATCCAATTTATGATTATTATATGGATGCATAAAAGGAAAACAGAGACACCCAAAAGTACGCAGAAAATGATAATCAGGAGACCGGTGAAATAAACAATCAAACGGAGAGCAATGGGCAAGAACAGGAGTAGGCATGCGATTTATAAGATAAACAGAGGTTTCAAAAGCATAATTCCAAAATCAAAAAGATGCTTTACATTGCCCTAAAAGAGTAAGACCTGTTTCCACAATATGCCTATGACGACGCTCTACTGTGCCATTTTGTTCATGAGTGTGAGGACAAATCAGACGATGATGAATACCAACAGTCTGAAAAAATATTGATAATTTGCAGTATTCACCGCCCCAATCAGTTTGAACAGATTTTATTTTTAATAAAAATTGACGTTCAACGAGAGTCTGAAATTGATGAAAAATATAGTAAACATCAGACTTGGCAACGAGAGGATAATACCATACATATTTAGTATAAGCATCAACAAAGATAACAAAAAAAACGATAGTCATTTGAAGAAAAAAGAGGAGCAGGGCCCCATACATCACTAAAAATTAATTCAAGCGGAGCAGAAGTTTTGTGACCCGTAGGTCCCAAAGACAAACGTGATGATTTTCCTAAAGGACAACTTTGACATTAAAAATTAAGACGTTTGTTGTTACAAATGATCTTATTTTTTAAGATTAACAATTGAAAAATACGTGTAGTAGGATGACCTAGTTGACGATGCCATAAATCGGCAGAGGTGAAAGTGCAGGAAGACCAATAGGCTTGAGGAACTGACGTGACGGAAGACTTGGTAAGGGCATAAATACCATCTTTATTCTGACCTGAGAGAAGGATTTCATGGGTGTTGAGATCCTTGACATAAAACACACGAGGGTGAAATTCAAAATAAACATTATTATCAAGATAAAATTTCTGAACAGAGAGCAGAGGTTTCGTAATTGC
>Ga0325400_1001907_pt1 | contig 17684 bp, 14 predicted proteins | sample PopdelMetagenome_2_FD_205662 | JGI IMG/M metagenome (GOLD analysis project Ga0325400, IMG submission 205662) | Populus deltoides microbial communities from Bellville, Georgia, United States - Xylem-PdKOR-R1 | ecosystem: Host-associated > Plants > Phyllosphere > Stem > Wood/Secondary xylem... | reverse complement strand
CCCAGCACCAGCCCGGCGAGCGCGGCCAGCACCAGCACGATCAGGCCCCAGAGCCAGACGCCGAGGCCCTGCTTGGTGCCGTTGAACCGGGCCATCCGGCCGGCCACGTAGCCACCGGCCAGGTAGGCGATGAACAGCACCACCAGCAGGGCGATGGCGGCGCCCAGACCGATGCCGGTGTTCGCCTGGTCGGCGGCCTCCTGCGGCGTGCCGAGGGTGGAGTAGAGGCCGAAGGCCAGGCCCGCGGCCGAGAGGATCGCCAGCAGGATCACCGCGATGCCCACCGCGCTCATCCAGCCGAAGAACGCCGAGCCCATGTGCAGGCCGCCGTACCGGGCGCGCTGCGCGGCGGCCATCTGCTTGGCGTTGGTGGGGATGACCGAGCCGGTGCGGTCGTCGCGGCCGTCGCCGTCGCGGTCGACGGGTGCCGCCACCGGGGCGGCGACGGTGTCCTGCCGGTGGCCGTCGTGCCGGGTGCCCTCGTGCCGGGTGCCGTCGTGCCGGGTGCCGTCGTGCCGGTCGCCGTCCCGGTGCAGGTCGGCGTGGTCGTCGTGGCGGCCGCGGTCGTGCCCGGCCGCGGCGGCACCGCCCACCCCGGCCGCGGCGGCGCCGAGGCCGTGCCCGCGGCCGTCGTCACGGCCGTCGCGGACCCCGTCGTCGCGGACCCCGTCGTCGCGGACCCCGTCGTGGCGGAGGTCGCCGTGCCGGGCCGCGGTGTCGGCGGCGGTGTGCGGCACCGCCGCGCCGGGGGTCACGCCGGGGGCCGCGCCCGCGGTGCCCGCCCCCGCGGTGTTGGCCGGGCTGGTGCCGGCTGCGGCGTGGCCGGGCAGCACGGAGGTGCGGTCGTCGTGTGCCTGCTGGTCGTGTGCCTGCTGGTCGTGGACCTGCGGGTCGGTGGTGCCGGCGCCGGTCACGGGTGATGCTCCGTACCGGCCGGTCGGGTCGGGGGCGGTGCCCCGGGTGTCGTCGGCCATGGCGCGTCCTCCTGCGAGGTCTGCACCGGGGCCAAGCCGGCCCCGGTCGTCGACGGTGTGTGCCCCGGACGGCGGCCCGCGAACCCCCGGAGGGCTCACTCGGCGACGGCGGTCCACCAGTCGGGCGTCCCGGGGACGCCGTCGGTGAGGTCCAGCCGTTCCCCGGGCCGGGGCACGACGACCGGCACGTCCCCGGCCGCGGCGAGCAGCCGGTCCACCGGCTCGGCCCAGGCGTGGAAGGCCAGGTTGAACGTCGCCCAGTGGATGGGCAGCAGCACCCGGCCGCCCAGGTCGCCGTGCGCGCGGACCGCCTCCTCGGGGTCCATGTGGATGGCCGGCCACTGCGGTGCGTAGGCGCCGACCGGCAGCAGGGTGAGGTCGAAGGGCCCGTGCTGGGCGCCGATGGAGGCGAACGCGGGGTGGTAGCCGGTGTCGCCCCCGAAGAAGACCCGGTGCCGCGGCCCGCGGACCACCCAGGAGGACCACAGCGTGTCGTCGCGGGTGAGGCCGCGGCCGGAGAAGTGCCGGGCCTCGGCGCAGACCAGGGTCAGCTCGCCGACCCGGTGCTCGCCGTCCCAGTCCAGCTCGACGACGCGGTCGGCGGGCACGCCCCAGCGGCGCAGGTGCTCCCCGATGCCCAGCGGGACGACGAAGGGGGCGTCCTGCTCGCGGACCAGCCGCTCCACGGTGGGCAGGTCCAGGTGGTCGTAGTGGTCGTGGCTGATCAGCACGGCGTCCACCTGCGGCAGCGCCTCGAGCGGACCGGGCACCGGGTGCAGCCGCTTGGGCCCGACCAGCGCGGACGGCGACACCCGCTCGCCCCACACCGGGTCGACCAGCACGCGGGCGCCGTCGACCTCCAGCAGCGCGCTGGCGTGGCCGAACCAGGTGACGGCGAGCTCGGCGGCCTGCGCGGGCAGCTGCGGGGTGACCAGGGGGACCGGCCGGGCCGGGGCGCCGCGGCGGCGGCTGCGGCGCAGCTCGCGGACCAGCTCGGCCCGGTCGCCGTCGATGGCGGTCGGGGTGGGCACCGTGTTGCGGAACTTCCCGTCCGAGAAGTTCGGCGACCCGGCGACGGTCGGGCGCAGGGTGCGTCGGCCGGCGCCGATCGAGCGGGGCACGCCCCAGGCGGCGCGGGCGACCAGGGCCGCGGGCAGCGCGAGGGCAGCGGTGAGCGCGGCGGCGAGCGGGGGGCGGTGGCGGGTCGGCACGCCACCAGCATCCCCGGCCCTTCGGCGCTCCGCCGCGACGGGGACCGGCGTCAGCCCGCGGGGGGCGTCGTCCCGGTCGTCGTGGCCGACGACGTGGTGGGGGGCGAGCTGGTGGACGACGTGCTGGTGGCGGGCGGCGCCGTCGTGGCCGAGGTCGTCGGCGTCGTCGTGGTGGGCGGGGTGGTCGTCGGCGTCGGCCGGCCCGCCGGTGTCGTCGTGGGGGTGGTCGTGGTGGGGGACGACGAGGTGCTGGTCGGGGTCGTGGCCGTCGGGGTCGTCGGGGGCGTCGTCGCCGGGACCGAGCTCGTCGGCGGTGCGGTCCGCCCGGCGTCGGTGGGGACCGGGACGGGCACGGTCGTGGTGGACGGCACGGTGGGAGGCACCAGGGTGCCGGGCGGGGCGGGCACCAGCGTCGTGGTGATGGCCGTGCTGAGCGCGGGCGGCAGCGTGACCCGGGTGGTCGACGCGGGGGCGGCCACCGACGGGGTCGTCGTGGCCGCCGGCGGGGTGGTCGCCGGGACCACCGCGGACGTCGGCGGGGTCGGCGTGGTCGAGCCGGCGGTGGCGGTGCTGGTGCTGCCGGCGGGGGAGCCGGACCAGCTGGGGGCGGCCGCGGGCGGCACCTGCGCGGGGGAGTCGCCGGGGGCGGCCGCGGCGAGCAGGGTCAGCCCGCCCGCGGCGACGACGCCCAGGCCGAGCGCGGCGACCGGGACGACGCGACGGCGCACCCGGCGGGCCCGGGGACGGCGGGCGACGACACGGACCGGAGGGGCCGGCGGGACGGTCTCGGCGGGCACGACCACGGGCAGGTCGCCGGTGTCGGCGTGCCGGCCGTAGTTGTCCGCGTCGGGGTCCAGCCAGGGCTGGCGTGCGGTGTCGTCGGCGTCCGTCATGTACCTGTGAACCTCCGTCCGGGTCATCCCCATGGCACCACGGGGCAGTGTCACCTGCACGCTGACCTGCGCGTATGTCGCACAACGTTCGTGACCGCTCACGGAACGGCGTCGTACCGGGGGGTAGCCGTCGCGGTGCGCGAGGATGCCCGGACACCGAGAGGGGGACGGCGTGGACGACGTCTCGGCCATCCTGCTGGCCGTCCTGGTCGGCGGCGTGCTCGCCGGCCTGCTCCGGCTGCCGCCGCTGCTGGGCTTCCTGGCCGCTGGCTTCGTGCTGGCCCCGCTGGGGGTGCAGGCCCCGCCGGAGCTGTCCACGGTCGCCGACCTGGGCGTGACCGTGCTGCTGTTCGGCGTCGGCCTCAAGGTCGACCTGCGCTCGCTGGTGCGCCGGGAGGTGTGGCTGACCTCCTCGGTGCACGCGCTGGTGTCCACCGGGGTGACGGCCGGTCTGCTGGGTCTGCTCGCCGTCCTGGGCGTGGGGCTGGCCGCCGACGGCGGGTCGCGGGCCTGGCTGCTCATCGGGTTCGCGCTGTCGTTCTCCAGCACGGTGTTCGTGGTCAAGGTGCTCGAGGAGCGCGGCGCCACCCAGACGCTCACCGGCCGGCTGGCCATCGGCGTGCTGGTCGTGCAGGACCTGCTCGCGGTCGTCTTCCTCGCCGTGGCCGAGGGGACGGTGCCCAGCCCGTGGGCGCTGCTGCTGGTGCTGCTGGTCCCCGCCGCACCGCTGCTGCGCGGGGTGCTGGCCCGGCTGGGGCACGACGAGCTGCTGCCGCTCTACGGGGTCGTGCTGGCGCTGGTCCCCGGGTACGCGCTGTTCTCCGCGCTCGGCGTCAAGGGCGACCTCGGCGCGCTGCTGCTGGGCGTGCTGCTCGCCGGTCAGCCGCGCTCGGCGGAGCTGGCCCGGTCGCTGTTCGGGATCAAGGACCTGCTGCTGGTGGGCTTCTTCGTCTCCATCGGCCTGGCCGGTCTGCCCACCGGGGCCGAGCTGCTGGTGGCCGGCGTGCTGCTGCTGGCGCTGCCGGTGCAGGGCCTGGCCTTCGTCGTGCTCTTCTACCTGGCCCGGCTGCGCCGCCGCACCGCGGTGTTCACCGCCACCGCGCTGACCAACTTCTCCGAGTTCGGCCTGATCGTGGTGGTCGCGCTGCCCGACGACCTGCTCGACCCCGGCTGGGCCACCCCGCTGGCGGCGGCGGTCGCGGCGTCCTTCGTGCTGCCGTCGCTGGTCGGGGACCGGCCCGACCGGCTGGTGGTGGCGCTGCGCCGGTGGCTGCCCGACCGGCCCGACCACCGGCTGCACCCCGACGACCGGCCGCTGGACCTCGGCGACGCGCAGGCCGTCGTCCTCGGCATGGGCCGGGTGGGGTCGGCCGCGCACCGGCGGCTGGCCGCGGAGTACGGGCTGCGGGTGGTCGGCATCGAGGCCGACCCCGACCGGGTGGCCCGGCTGCAGGCCGAGGGCGTGCACCTGGTCGAGGGCGACGCGACCGACCCCCGGCTGTGGGAGGAGCTGGAGCTGCACCACGTGGAGCTGGTGCTGCTGGCCATGCCGGCCCACGACAACAACCTGGCCACCCTCACCCGGCTGCGCGGCCACGGCTTCGGGGGCACGGTCGCCGCGGTGACCCAGTTCGACGACGACCTGGCCGAGATCCTGGCCGGCGGCGCCGACATCGGTCTGCAGCTGTACGAGGGCGCCGGCGCCGAGCTCGCCGACCGCGCGGTCGCCCACCGCCCCACCGCGTAGGGAGGGGAAGCCCGGCACCCACCGACGAGCCTCGTCGGCGGGTGCCGGGCCTCCCCTGCCCGGGGTGGACCGGGGGGCGGGTCAGCCGGCGATGGCGGCCACCGGGGGCGTGCGGGCCGCCCGGCGGGAGGGCAGCACGCTGGCCAGCAGCCCCGCGGCGGTGGCGACCACCACGATGGCGCCGACCTGCAGCCACGGGATCGAGATCACCGTGCCCTCCGCGGACAGCGACCCGAGCACCGACGCGGCACCCACCAGGCCGTACCCGCCGCCCAGCAGCACGCCGAGGACCGCGGCGACGCCGGCGACCAGCACGGCCTCCCAGGCGAGCAGGCCGCGCAGCTGACGGCGGGTCAGGCCCAGCGCCCGCAGCAGCCCGCTCTCCTGCCGCCGCTCCACCACCGACAGCGCCAGGGTGTTGCCCACCCCGATGAGCGCGATGAGCACCGCCACGCCGAGCAGGCCGGTGACGACCAGCAGCAGGGTGTCCAGCACGTCGTCCAGGGCGGCCCGCTCGCTGGCGACGCCGGTGACGAACGCGGTGGGGACCTCGGTGCCGGCCAGGTCGGTGATCTCCTCGACCGCGGCCGCGGGGTCGTCGCCGTCGGCCAGCCGCAGCCAGACCGTGCCCAGCCCCGCGTCGGGCACCAGCGCGGCCAGCTCGGTGCCGGTGAGCCGCGGCGCGCTCAGGTCGTCGCTGCCGACGACGGTGGTCAGGGTCAGCGCCCGGCCGTCCGCGGAGAGCTCGACCGGGTCGCCGTCGCCGACGCCCCACTGGTCGGCGAGGTACCCGGGCAGGACGACCTGGCCCAGCTCGGGCAGCGGCTCGGAGACCGCCGAGCGCAGCACCGGCAGGGTGGCGGGGACGTCGAACCCGTCCATGCCGTAGGGCTGCCCGTCGGGCCCGTCGACCTCGCCGTAGGTGATGCCGACGCCGGACCGCACGCCCTCGACGGCGGTGAGCCGGCCGACCAGGCCGTCGGGCATGTCCGCGCCGAAGCCCTGCACGACCACGTCGGTGGGGTAGGCGGCGTCGAGCCCGGCCGCGGCGGTGGCCCGGGTCGATGCGGCGCCGACGACCATCGCGGTGGTCAGCGTGACGCCGATGACCAGCGCGGTGGCGGTGGCCGCCGTCCGGCGGGGGTTGCGGGTGGCGTTGCCCGCGGCCAGGCGGCCGGGGACGCCGCCGGCGCGGCCGAGCAGCCGGCCCGCGGCGGCGACCACCGGCGGGATGGCCCGCTGGGCCAGCAGCAGCGCGCCGAGGAAGCTCAGCACCCCGCCGGGCAGCGCCAGCAGCACCTCGCCGACGGCCGCGCCGACCAGCAGCAGCGCGACGCCGGGGACGACCAGCAGCAGCCCGAGGACCAGCCGCAGCACCCCGGGCCGGGAGCGCAGCGGGGCGGCGTCGACCGGGCGCAGCGCGGCCAGCGGCGCCACCCGGGTCGCGGCCCGGGCCGGCGCCAGCGCGGCGACCACCGTGGTCACCAACCCGACGGCCAGGCCGGCGACGACGGCGACCCACGGGACCGAGACCCCGGCCAGCGGGATCGGGGAGTCCAGCGCCTGCGCCAGCGCGGAGACCCCGGCGGCCAGCCCGATGCCGGCCAGCACGCCCAGCACGGAGGCGGCCAGGCCGGTGATCGCGGCCTCCCCGAGCACGCTGCGACGGACCTGCGACGACGTCGCCCCCACGCAGCGCAGCAGCGCCAGCTCCCGGGTCCGCTGGGCCAGCAGGACGGCGAAGGTGTTGGCGATGACCAGCCCGGCCACCAGGACCGCGACGGTGGCGAAGACCAGCAGCACGACGGCGAACACGTCCGAGCCGCCGGTGAGCGACGCGGCGGTCGCCTCGGCGGCCTCGGTGCCGGTCTGCAGCGTCACCGCGCGGGTGCTGACCGCGGCCTGCAGCGCCACCGGGTCGGGGCTGCCCGCGATGATCAGCTCGCTGGCCCAGGCGCCCCACTGCCGGGCCTGCTCCGGGGTGACGAAGCCCTGGGTGAACAGCCCGCCGGTGACCGAGCCGGAGACGTCGACCAGCCCGGTGACGGTCAGGTCCCCGGTCAGCTCGCCGCCGTCGGCGTCGTAGGTGGTGAAGGGGACGACGTCCCCGACCGCGACGTCGGAGTCCGCGGACAGCGCGATCTGCCCGGGCTGCGTCGGGAGGCTGCCGGCGGCCAGCTGCTGCCAGCGCAGGGCCGGCGCGTCGGCGACGGCGCCGATCGAGACGTAGCGGGCGCCGGTGGTGCCGGGCAGCACGGCCTGCAGGGAGGTGTCCCACTGCGGGGCGACGGCGGTGACCCCGGGGACGGCGGCCACGGCGGGCACCTGGTCGGCGAGGGTGTCGCCCTCGGTGGAGGACAGCACCAGGTCGGCGCCCCGGTACTGGGCGCCGACGGCGTCGAGCACGGTGGTCTTCGCGGTCTGGTTCAGCACCAGGGTGGCCACCACGAAGGCGACGGCGATGACGATCGCCGTCATCGAGGCGACCAGCCGGCCGGCGTTGGCCCGGACCTGGGCGAGGAGGACGCGGCGCACGGTTCAGCCCCCCAACCCGCGCAGGGCGTCGATGACGGCGTCGGCGGTGGGCTGGTGGACCTCGCCGGCCAGCTGCCCGTCGGCCAGCAGCACCACGCGGTCGGCGTAGCCGGCGGCCACCGGGTCGTGGGTGACCATGACGACGGTCTGGCCGGTCTCGCGGACGCTGGAGCGCAGCAGGCCGAGCACCTCGGCGCCGGCGCGGGAGTCCAGGTTGCCGGTGGGCTCGTCGGCGAAGACCACGTCGGGGCGGGGCAGCAGGGCGCGGGCGACGGCCACGCGCTGCTGCTGCCCGCCGGAGAGCTCGTAGGGCCGGTGGCCGAGCCGGTCGCGCAGGCCGAGGCGGGCGACGACGTCGTCCATCCAGGCCTGGTCGGGGCGGGAGCCGGCCAGCTGCATCGGCAGGGTCATGTTCTCCGCGGCGGTGAGCACCGGCAGCAGGTTGAACGCCTGGAAGACGAACCCGATGCGCTCGCGGCGCAGCGTGGTCAGCTGCTCGTCGCGCAACCGGGTGAGCTCGGTGTCGCCCAGCCACACCTGCCCGGCGGTGGCGGTGTCCAGCCCGGCCAGGCAGTGCATGAGCGTGGACTTGCCCGAGCCCGAGGGGCCCATGATGGCGGTGAACCGGCCGCGCTCGAACGCGACGTCCACGCCCGCGAGGGCGTGCACGGCGGTCTCGCCCTTGCCGTAGGTCTTGCGCAGGCCGGCGGCGCGGACGGCGGCGGTGGTGGGCGGTGCCTCGCCGGGGACGGTCATCAGCGGCACGGACATGCGGGGCTCCTCGAGCACGGGTGATCAGGTCGGCACCCAGCGTCGCGGCGAGGGGTCTCCTCCCGCGTCGGAGCTGGGTCCCGACCCCGGACCGGCTGTGCTGCGCCCCAGGGCGGACCGCCGTCATCCCGCAGGGGGACCTCGATCGACCGGCAGCTCCCCCGCCGGCAGCTGCGCGGCGCGGGAGGGCGGGGCGCCCTCGACCGGCGCCGTGGCTGGGCGCCCCGGCCCGGGACCGGTGCGGGGACGCCACCGCGTCAGCCGGTCAGCAGGTCGCCGGCGCCCGCGGCGCCCACCGGCACCGACGAGCCGTCCGCGGCGTCGACCACCTCGTCGGTGTCCCGGCGCTCGTCGGGCAGCTGCACGGTGCCGGCCGGGCCGGTCAGCAGCACGGTCGCCCGGGCGGCCCCGGTGCCGCGCTCGGCGACCACGCAGCGCACGGCCACGACGAGGCCGGCCAGGTCGGTGCCGGCCGGGAAGCCCTGGGTGCCGCAGCCGATGGTCTGCAGGCTGCCGTCGGCCAGCCGGGCGGCCCAGGCGGTGCTCACCACCAGGGCGCCGCTGGGCTGGGGCACGACCAGCACCGCCGCGTCCACCCCGCCGCCCCGCGGGCCCGGCAGGGTGCCGGCCCACACCAGCCGCGGGTCCAGGGCGGCCGGGTCCTGGCCGGTGGGGGCGGCGACCGCGCCCAGGGCGTCGTCCACGGCGGCCGCGCGGGCACCGAGGTCGGGTCCCCCGCCGCGGAGGGGCGTCAGCGGGGGCACGTCGGGGCGGGCGTCGGCGTCCCCGGCCGTGGCGACGGGCACCGGCAGGGCGGACACCCCGCCCCGGACCTGCACGGCCACCCCGCCGGGGTCGGGCGCGGCCAGCCGCAGCGCACCCACGCCGTCCTCGAGCGGCACGGCCACCGGGTCGCGCCCGGCCGTGCCGTCGGCACGGACGACCAGGCCGGTGGAGACCTGCACCGGTTCGCCGGGCTCGGCGACCACCACCAGGGCGTCGTCCAGCTGCAGGGCGGCCGGCCGGTCGGGCTGCAGGGCCACCGGTCCGGCGACGGGGGAGAGGGCGCCGTCGGCGGGGCCGGCCGACCACCAGCCCGTCCACCCGCGGTCGGTGCGGCCGGCCACCAGCGCCCACCGCCGGCCCAGCAGCTCACCGGCGAAGACGAGCTCCCGCCGTCCGGTCGCGGGGCCCTCGGCGGGTGCGGCGAGCAGGGCGTGCCGGACGCCCTCGTCCCCGGCGAGGGAGCCACGGGTGGGGCCGTCGAAGCGGCCGTCGGCGCGTGGGGGCGCCGGGGCCGGGGCGGGGACGAGCACGGCGAGCAGGGCCACCAGGACCGCGGCGGTGACCAGCAGCAGAGGCCGGGCGCGGCGGGCCCGGCGGTGCGCCCGGACCAGCGGCACGGCGGCGGCGTCGTCCCGCGCCGGGGGACGCCGGACCGCGAGCAGCCCGTCCAGCGCCTGCGCCACGGCGTCCTCCTGCGCGGGAGTCCGTCCTCCTGCACCAGCCCTGGTGCGGGGGGACGGACGGTGATCAGGTCCCCTGATCAACGCTGCGCGGCCGCGGGCCAGGGCGGCCGGGTCGGCGGGCAGGCCCTCGTGGTGCAGCACCAGCGCGCCGCGCGCCGCGCCGTCCAGGCCGGCGAGCACGGCGGCGGTGGCCCGCGCCGCGGCCAGCTCGGCCGGGCCCACCCACCACGGGTCCGGCCCCGCGGACACCACCGCACCCCGGGGGCCACGGGTGCGCAGCAGCGCGGTGACCGCGGTCGCGTGGTCGTCGCCGGGGGCCAGCCGGGCCAGCGCCCGGTCCACCCGGTCCTCGGCCAGCCGCTCGTCGCCGGTCAGCAGGAACGCCGGCCCGAGCAGGGCCTCCCGGTGCTCGCGCACGGTGCCGGCGACGTCCACGGGACCGATGGTGACCCCCGGTCCCCGGCGCGCGCTCGGGCGTCCTCGGTGGTGAGATGGGGGCCAGCAGGTGAAGGACCAGGGAGGCTCGGATCCCTGCCAGCGCAAATGTTGTTTACGGGGAGTACGGTTCGCGCACTGCCGCGGCCGCGACCTGGCGCCCGGCCCCAGCCGGAACGAGGTTCCCGTGCCCGCCCTTCTCCTCGGCTCCATCAGCACCGTCGCCGACACCTCAGAGCTCCAGCGCGCCGCCTTCAACGACGCCTTCGCCGCGCACGGCCTGGACTGGCGGTGGGAGCGCGACGATTACCGCGCCCTGCTGGCCGGCAACGGCGGCGCCGACCGCGTCGCCTCCTACGCCCGCGACCGCGGCGAGACCGTCGACGCCGCCGCGGTGCACGCCACCAAGTCCGAGCTGTTCCAGCAGGCCCTCGGCCGCGGCGGCCTGACCGCCCGGCCCGGCGTGCTGGACGCCGTCCGGGCCACCAAGGAGGCCGGGGACCCGGTCGCGCTGGTGACCACCACCTCGCCGGAGAACGTCGTCGCCCTGGTCGCCGGGGTCGAGGGCCTCGAGCTCGCCGACTTCGACCTCGTCGTGGACAGCTCGGTGGTGGAGCAGTCCAAGCCCGACCCGGCGCCCTACGAGCACGCGCTGCGCACCCTGGGCGTCGACGCCGCCGACGCGGTCGCGGTGGAGGACAACGTCGGCGGGGTGGCCTCGGCGACCGCCGCCGGCGTCCGCGTCCTCGCCTTCCCCAACGCCAACACCGCCGGCCACGACTTCGGGGGTGCCCCCGTGGTCGAGCGCCTCGACCCCGCCGCGCTGCAGGCCTGAGAGGACCCCCGATGACCACCGTCAGCTCCTCCGTCACCCGCACCGACGGCGGCTTCGCCGTCGAGGCCGTGCACCGCACCGAGTACCGCCTGGTCCCGGTGGACGGCGTGTTCGCCCCGCACAACCCGCAGCTGGCCGACTGCTACGGCGAGGCCGGCCGCTGCCTGGCCGTCGTGGACGAGAACGTGCTGGCCCTGCACCGCGAGGCGATGGAGGCCTACTTCGCCGCGGCCGGCGTCGAGCTCACGGTCATCCCGGTGGCCATCGCCGAGACCGACAAGACGCTGGCCACCCTGGAGCGGCTGGTCGACGCGTTCGGCGCCTACGGCCTGCTGCGCACCGAGGCCCCGCTGGTCGTCGGCGGCGGCCTGGTCACCGACGTCGCCGGGTTCGCCTGCGCCTCGTACAAGCGGTCCACGCCCTACATCCGCATCCCGACCACCCTCATCGGGCTGATCGACGCCAGCGTGTCGATCAAGGTCGCGGTCAACCACGGCAAGGCCAAGAACCGGCTCGGCGCCTACCACGCCTCCTCGACGGTCTTCCTGGACTTCTCGTTCCTGGCCAGCCTGGCCGAGGACCAGGTGCGCAACGGCATGGCCGAGCTGATCAAGATCGCCGTGGTCGCCAACCGCACCGTGTTCGACCTGCTCGACGAGCACGGCGAGGAGCTGCTGCGCACCCGGTTCGGCCACGTCGACGGCACCCCGGAGATCCGCAAGGTGGCCGACCAGGTCACCGACGAGGCGATCGACACCATGCTGCAGCTGGAGGTGCCCAACCTCGCCGAGCTCGACCTGGACCGGGTGATCGCCTACGGCCACACCTGGAGCCCGACGCTGGAGCTCACCCCCGAGGTGCCCTACTTCCACGGGCACGCGATCTCGGTGGACATGGCCTACTCGGCCACCCTGGCCGCCCGCCGCGGCTACATCTCCGTCGCCGACCGGGACCGGGTGCTGGCCCTGTTCAGCCGGCTGGGCCTGACCGTGGACAGCCCGTACCTGACGCCGGAGCTGCTGGTCGGCTCCACCCGGTCGATCCTGCAGACCCGCGACGGGCTGCTGCGCGCGGCGGCGCCCAAGCCGATCGGGGAGTGCACGTTCATGAACGACGTCTCCGACGAGGAGCTGGTGGAGACCCTGCAGCTGCACCGCGAGGTCGTCGCCGGGCTGCCCCGCGGCGGCGAGGGCGTCGACGCGTTCATGGTCCCGCGCACCAGCCCGGTCGTGCAGGCGCCGTGACGCCGGGGCTGCGTCCGGTCACGCCGCTGGGCATCCTGGCGGCGCGGCTGGACGCCGTCTGCGCCCGGCTGGGCGGCGTCGAGCCCGGCCTGCGCGCCGAGCTGGAGGGCATCCGCGACCTGGCGGTCGGCTTCGAGCCCTACCTGGAGCACCACACCTCGCCCGAGTCGGCCGAGCTCGCCGCGCTCGCCGACGCGACCCGGTCCGCGCCGTGGTCGGGGTCGCTGGAGGCCGAGATGCTCTCCGGGCACGTCGAGGGCCGCTTCCTGCAGTTCCTGCTGCGGCTGACCGGTGCGCGCCGGGTCCTGGAGCTGGGCATGTTCACCGGCTACTCGGCGCTGGCGATGGCGCAGGCCCTCCCCGAGGGCGGCGAGGTCGTGGCGTGCGAGCTGGACCCGGAGGTGGCCGCGTTCGCGCAGCGGTGCTTCCCCGCCGGTGCGCGGGTCGACGTCCGGGTGGGCCCGGCGGCGGACACGCTGGCCGAGCTCGCGGCCGAGGGGCAGGTGTTCGACGTCGTGTTCGTCGACGCCGACAAGGCCGGGTACGCCGGCTACCTCGACGCCGTCCTCGACGGCGGGCTGCTGGCCCCCGGCGGCCTGGTCGCGGTGGACAACACGCTCATGCAGGGCCAGCCCTGGGCCGGCCCGGACACCCCCAACGGCGCGGCGATCGCCGCCTTCAACGACCGGCTCACCGCCGACCCCCGGGTCGAGCAGGTGCTGGTGCCCCTCCGCGACGGGATCACCCTGGTCCGCCGCACCACCCCCTGAGGAGAACCGTGCAGACCACCCCGCTGGCGCCGCTGGGCGCCCAGGTCACCGGTGTCGACGTCGCCGCCGTCACCGCCGCCGACGTCGCGGGCCTGAAGGCCGCGCTGGCCGAGCACGGCGTCGTCGTGCTGCCCGACCAGCACGTGGACGACGACGCGTTCCTGGCCTTCCTGCAGGCGTTCGGCCCGCTCACCTTCACCACCGGCGAGACGCCGGTGGAGGGGTACCCGGACCTCAACGTGATCAGCAACGTCGGCCGCACCGAGCCGCCGCGCAGCACCTTCCACGTGGACAGCTCCTACCTGTCCACCCCGCCGGCCTACACGGCGCTGCGCGCGGTGCAGATCCCCAGCCAGGGCGGGGAGACGGTGTTCACCGACCAGTACCGGGCGCTGGAGACGCTCCCGGCCGACCTGCGGGAGCGGGTGGAGGGCCGCACCATCCGGCACGTGGTCACCGGCATCGACCCCGACCTGCTGGGCCCGGACGACGAGACCGAGGCCGAGCACCCGGTGGTGCGTCCGCACCCGCTCACCGGCCGGCCGGCGCTGTTCCTCACCACCCCGAAGCGGTGCGCGGCGGTCAGCGGCCTGCCCGACGACGAGGCCGCCGAACTGGTCGGGGACCTCTACGCGCACTCCACCGACGAGGCGCACGCCTTCGCCCACCGCTGGGCGCCCGGGGACGTGGTCATGTGGGACAACGCCTGCGTGCTGCACCGCGGCGACCACTCCGTGGTCGTCGGCGACCGGGTGATGCACCGGGGGATGGTCCGCGACCACGGGGCGACCCGCTGACCGCCGCGCCCGCCCGGCCGCGGACGGTCCAGGACGCGCCGGTCCGGCCCACCCCGGGCCGGTCGCTGGCGGTGCTGGCCGGGCTGACGCTGACCCTGCCGGTCGACCTCGCGGTCACCGCGGCGGCGCTGCTGACCACCCGGGCCCCCCGGCCGGTGCCCGCGGCCGACCGGCGCACGGTGCTGGTCAGCGGCGGCAAGATGACCAAGGCGCTGCAGCTGGCCCGGTCCTTCTCCGCCGCGGGGCACCGCGTGGTGCTGGTGGAGAAGGCCGCCTACCGGTTCACCGGGCACCGGTTCTCCCGCGCCGTGGACGCCTTCCACGTCGTCCCCGACCCCCGGGACCCCGGGTACGCGCAGGCGCTGCTGGAGGTCGTCCGGGCCGAGGGCGTCGACCTGTACGTGCCGGTCTGCTCGCCGGTGGCCTCCGAGCACGACGCCGCCGCGGCCGAGGTGCTGGCCGGGCACTGCGAGGTGCTCAGCCTGGACGCCGGCACGGTGCGCACCCTGGACGACAAGCACGCCTTCACCGCGCTGGCCGCCTCGCTGGGGCTGTCGGTGCCGGACACGCACCGGGTCACCGACGCCCAGCAGGTGCTGGACTTCGACTTCGGCCGGTCTCCCCGGCCGTACGTGCTCAAGTCGATCGCCTACGACCCGGTGCACCGCCTGGACCTGACCCCGCTGCCCCGGCCCACCCGTGCCGAGACCGAGGCCTTCGTGGCCGGCAAGCCGATCAGCGCCGACAACCCGTGGATCCTGCAGGAGTTCGTGACCGGCACCGAGGTGTGCACGCACTCGACGATCCGGGACGGCGAGGTGACGGTCTGGTGCTGCTGCCCGTCGTCGGCGTTCCAGGTCAACTACGCCCAGGTCGACCGGCCGCGGATCCGGGAGTGGGCCACCCGCTTCGCCGCCGCGCTGGGCGGCACCGGCCAGGTGTCGCTGGACTTCATCGAGGCCGAGGACGGCACGCCCTACGCCATCGAGTGCAACCCGCGCACGCACTCGGCGATCACGATGTTCCACGACCACCCCGGGCTGGCCGACGCCTACCTGCACGCGCGCGACGTCCCGCTGGAGCCGCGGCCGGGCAGCCGGCCCACCTACTGGACCTACCACGAGCTGTGGCGCGCGCTCAGCGCCCCGCGGACGACGGCGGCCCGCTGGCGGGTGGTCCGCGCGGGCACCGACGCGGTCTTCGACCGGGCCGACCCGCTGCCCTACCTGGTGCTGCACCACGTGCAGATCCCGCTGCTCCTGCTGCGCAGCCTGCGCTCGCGCGGGGCGTGGAGCCGGATCGACTTCAACATCGGCAAGCTCGTGCAGCCGGCGGGGGACTGACATGGCCCGCGTGCTGCACCTGGTCGGGTCACCGACCAGCGCGTTCATGGACGACCTGTCCCGGCTCTACGCCGCCGACTGCCTGGCCCACGTGGGCGGGTCCCACGAGCACGTGGTCGCGCACGTCTCCCCGGACGGCTCCTGGCGGTTCCCCGCCTCGCTGGCCGGGCTGGCCGACGCCGAGCCGCTGCCGATCGGCGCCGCGCTGGCCCGGCTGGTCGCGCTGCGCCCGGACGTCGCGCTGCCGCAGATGTTCTGCATCCCGGGCATGACCTCCTACCGGGCGCTGCTGGACGTGCTGGGCATCCCGTTCGTCGGCAACCCCGCCGACGTCATGGCGCTGGGCGCGCACAAGGCCCGGGCCCGCGCCGTGGTGGCCGCCGCCGGCGTCCGGGTGCCCGCCGGTGAGGTCCTCGCCCCCGGGGGGACGACGACGCTGGCCCCGCCGCTGGTGGTCAAGCCGGTGGACGCCGACAACTCCGCCGGCATCACCCACGTCACCACCGCCGACCAGCTGCCCGCCGCGCTGGCCGCCGCCTGGGCGGAGTCCGCCCACGCGCTGGTGGAGGAGTACGTGCCGCTGGGCCGGGAGGTGCGCTGCGGGGTGGTGGTGCGCGACGGCGAGCTCGTCCCGCTGCCGCTGGAGGAGTACGGCCTGACCGCCGACCACCCGGTGCGCACCGCCGAGGACAAGATCCGCCGGGCCGACGACGGCACCCTGGGGCTGATGGCCAAGGACACCCCGACGGTGTGGATCGTGGACCCCGCCGACCCGGTGACCGCGCCGGTGCAGGCGGCGGCGCTGGCCTGCCACACCGCGATGGGCTGCCGGGACTACTCGCTGTTCGACTTCCGGGTCGACCCCGACGGCGTGCCGTGGTTCCTGGAGGCCGGGCTGTACAACTCCTTCGCCCGGCAGAGCGTGGTGCCCACGATGGCCCGGGCCGCGGGGATCGAGCTGCCCGAGCTGCTCGACGCCGCGGTCGCCTCCGCCCTGGCCCGTGCTGCAGGGGACCGGGGCCACCTCTAACCTGCCCGGGTGACGGCATCTCGGGACGCGTGGCCGGGCCGGCCCCAGCTCCTGGGGATCTGGACGGCGCAGGAACTGGAGGTCGCGCTGGTCCGCACCGCGTACGGCGACGCGGACCTGGAGACCGCGCTGGAGCTGGTGATCGACCAGGGGCCGGGCCCCTTCGCCCTGCTGGCCGCGGGGCTGCTCACCGTGCAGCCCGACGTCGACGACCTCGGCGGCGGCCTGTGGGCCGAGGTCGAGTGGGCCGACATCGACGACGCGGTGATCACCGGGGCGCTGCGGGTCGAACCCGGGCAGCTCGCCGCCCTGCGCAAGGCCGCGCGGATGGCCGCCGCCCGCTGAGGTGGGTCAGCCGGTCGCGTCGCGCAGCAGGTCGGCCGGGTGCACCAGCCCCGAGCGGTAGGCCAGCACCACCGCCTGCACCCGGTCGCGGGAGCCGGTCTTGGCCAGCACCCGCCCGACGTGGGTCTTCACCGTGGCCTCGCTGACGTACAGGCCGCGGGCGATCTCGGTGTTGGACGCGCCGTAGGCCATCTGCACCAGAACCTCGGTCTCCCGGGGCGTCAGCTCGGCCAGCGCCGGGTCGGGCGCGCCGGGGGTGGTCGGGGCGCCCCCGCGCAGCATCGGCGCGACGTGCTGCAGCAGCCGCCGGGTGGAGCTGGCCGCGATCACCGAGTCGCCGTCGTGCACGGTGCGCACCGCGGCGAGCATCTCCTCGGGCGCGGCGTCCTTGAGCAGGAACCCGCTGGCCCCGGCGCCGATGGCGGCCACGACGTACTCGTCGAGGTCGAAGGTGGTCAGCACGACCACCCGCGGCGGGTCGGGCAGCGCGGTGACCTGGCGGGTGGCCTCGATGCCGTCGGTGCCCGGCATCCGGATGTCCATGAGGACGACGTCGGCGGGGGTGCGGCGCAGCAGCTCGACCGCCGCGCCGCCGTCCCCCGCCTCGCCGACGACCCGCAGGTCGGGCTGGGAGTCGATGACCATGCGGAACCCGGCGCGCACCATCTGCTGGTCGTCGACCAGGACGACGCGGACCGGCTGCTCGGGGCTCATCGGCGTCGACCGTAGGGCAGCACCGCGTGCACCCCGAAGCCGCCGCCGTGCCGGGGCCCGGCCTCCAGGCGCCCGCCGTGCAGCTGCGCCCGTTCGCGCATCCCGGACAGCCCCTGCCCCCGCCCGTCGCGTCCCTCGGCGTCCACGATCGCCGCCGCGGCGCCGCGGCCGTCGTCGAGCACGGACAGCTCCAGGGCGTCGGCGCGCCACTGCAGCCGCACCCAGGCGCGGCTGGCCGGCCCGGCGTGCTTGAGCACGTTGGTCAGCGACTCCTGCACGATCCGGTAGGCAGCCAGCTGCGAACCCGTCGGCAGGTCGCGCGGCTCGCCCTCCACCAGCAGGTCGATGTCCAGCCCGCTGCGCCGCACGTCCTCGACGAGGGCGGGGACCGCGGCGACGTCGGGCTGCGGGGCGAACTCCTGGCCGCCGTCCTCGCGCAGCACACCCAGCAGGGCGCGCATGTCGGCCAGCGCCTGCCGGCCGGTGGCCGAGATCTGCTCCAGCGCGCCGACCGCCGCCTCGGGGTCGGCCCGGCCGGCGTACCGGCCGCCGTCGGCCTGGGCGATCACCA
>Ga0325400_1001906_pt1 | contig 17686 bp, 15 predicted proteins | sample PopdelMetagenome_2_FD_205662 | JGI IMG/M metagenome (GOLD analysis project Ga0325400, IMG submission 205662) | Populus deltoides microbial communities from Bellville, Georgia, United States - Xylem-PdKOR-R1 | ecosystem: Host-associated > Plants > Phyllosphere > Stem > Wood/Secondary xylem... | reverse complement strand
AAAAACAGGTGCAAAATAAACGCTCCCTAGGAATAATATTTTTAATTTAATTTATATATAATTATTTTATATTTAGGTTAAAACAAAAACTTTAAAATAAATAAATTAATAAGAACTCTAACCTTTATATATATATATATATTCATATCTCTTTTATGTTGATTTGGATTCCTTTAACAAATACATATTCTAATTTTTCAAGGTTTACGACTTATAAAACTAAACACACGTGATAAAGTTGTGAAAACTTTATTAAGAAATTGTCTCTCTAAAACTATTCACTTACTAACTAGAAGGTTTTTTTTTTTTTCATTCCTTTATTTATTTATTTATAATTTCATTCTTAAACTATTTATGGTTTGAGTTTTTTTTAAATAGATGAAGTTGATTGAATCATGTAAGAATAATTTTTATATAATTTAATTTTAAATTCAAGTTAAATAAAAAATCGGATCAAGATTTTTTTTATATTAATTTTATTTTTTTTTAATTTTATTCTTATATTTTTTTTTGGACTAGCCAGCTGGAAGCATGCTTATCCTTGTAAGGTCCAGCTCACGAGGCGTGGGGTTGATGTATGGTAAATGCAGGCCCCAGAGACAGGTCAGTCTTCGTTTTCGGAAAGGTCAAGAGAATTAAAAAGGCCATGTGAACCCCATGCCCCACTGGCAGTCTTTCTGGCGATTATATCGAACAATAATCGAAACAATAAGCGATAAGTAAAACGTAAGTCATATTTTTTAAGATATATTAAAATAATTTTTTTAAAATATTATTTTTAACATCAATATGTATTTAAAAAAATAAAAAAAATATTAATTTTTTTTTTAAAAATTAAATTCTTTTGAAAACATTTTCAAAATACAATGCTAAACACCTTACACTCGTGATGAGGTGTTTAGCATTGTATGGGGGAAAACGAGAGAACGTATCCCATCTGTCGCTTTTTTGTTATGACAAAAACACCACATTTCATGTCCTTTTTTGCTTGCGAAATATCTCTTGCTGTCCATATTAATTAATAACCTTGCACCTTATATATGATTTTTAATGTTGTGGAGGATGCTTTTTAAAGTAATTTAATAATAAAATAGGATAGTATTTAGGTTTGGATCCATCTACATTTATATAAGTATATACTACTATTAAATTATTTATTAGATATCATTTAATTGCTATACCAAGATAGAAAAGATGAAGATGATAGGAATAAAATGTATGTTCTCTGTATTTTATAATTTAACTTTTTTTTCTTTAAACAAATGTATTTTTCTTTTCTAAAAACGGTATTTTTATTTTTTCTTAAAAAAATCCTTGTAATAATGAAGCAGCCTTGTGGTTCATGCATGGATATTCTGCACAGTAAAAATAAGCATATCCTCGTAAGGTCGAGGTCACGAGGCGTGGGGTTCATGAATGGTAGTCGCAGGCCCCAGAGACAGGTCAGTTTTCATTTTCGACATGTTCAAGAGGATTTAAAGGCCACGTGAACCCATGGCCCACTTGCAGTCTTTCTGACGATTTTATATCGAACAATAACTGAAACAAACGACACTTTTTTTTTTGTTTTTTTTTTTTTTAATCTACACTCCGTAGCTGAGATGCCGCTTACCCTTTTTTCCTCCCATCAATCCATTACACATCTCTTCGTTGCAGGCGAAAAACGACAGAACGTTTCCGCTTTTTTTCTTATTTTTTCTATGTCGTGATTAATTTTATAAATTTTAAAATTAATAATTATATTAGTTTTTAGTGATTATCATGTTAACAATTATATAATTTAAACCTGAGATTATAAAAAAAAAAATATTTTAATTCCAAACTTTTTTCATTGGATCACATACTAAATGATTATCTTAAATATAATTTTTAATATTGGATATTATTGTAATGATTATTTTTTAATATAAAATAATATTTAAATTTGGTTCCCTCAACATTTATGTATTATTATTAAATTACTTATTAGGGAGTGTTTAATTATTATATTGAGATAAAAAAAATAATGGAAGCAAAATATATGTTTCCCTATATTTATTGATTTGAAAATATATAAATATACTTTGAAACTATTCAAAAGTAAATTTATTTTATATTTTTACTCTTCTTCTTCGTATTTTTCTCTTACCTTTGTTTTCATGACTTAATCAAATACAACATTATAATTAAAAGAAACTTGAGTCTTCAGATTTTAAAATTAATCTAAGTAATTTCATGGAAACAAACAGATATTTATGAACTATTTTATTTTTTTTAAATCCTTCAAATAGGACTAATCAACATTGAAAAATAGAACGGTCCCACTTTATGGGGATATGATGTTTTACTTAACAGCCGACCCGTTTATACAGAATTTTTTTGAAGTGAGAGATTTCGCCGTCTTTAATTTCAGTCTTTAATATATTAATGGAGAAAAAAAACATAGCACTATGTTTGGTAATAAAGAAAATTGTGTTTTATGCTGCCCTATCCATTAAAAAGTTAAAAGCTTATTTCATATTAAAGAGTTTTTTTTTTAGAAATATATTAAAATAATTTTTTTATTTTTTAAAAATTATTTTTCATATCAGCACATCAAAACGATCTGAAAACATAAACTTTGTTTTTATTTAAAAAAAAATTCAAAATATTTAATATTTAGAAACACGGCTTACACTGCATTCATAAACACACCTTAAGTTCGAAACACAGCTTTTGTGCAACAGTTTTTGCATGTTTTTTAATTAAATTCGTAAATATTCCCGTGGGGTGTTTGAGAGTATGACTGTGTTTGTTTTTCAAAATGCTTTTCACTCTGAAATGCATTAAAATAATTTTTTTATTTTTAAAAAATTATTTTTGACATTAGCCTATCAAAATGATCTGAAAATACCAAAAAATTATTAATTTGAAGTAAAGAAAAAAAATTCAAATTTTTTCAAATACGTTTTTTAAACACAAAAACAAACGGGGTGGTTATTTTCTCCAAATATTTTATACATATTTTTTACTACACATAAACTTCAATCACAATTTTTACCATACACGTATCTAAATCCAACTAACTACAACTAAAAATACTTTTTTAAAACTTTTTTTTTTCAAATTACAACTATAAAAGCTACCTAAAAAACAAAAATATCTAAGTGAATTTAAAAAATAAAATAAAAATTAACAACCCCATATAATAGGTAGATAAAGTTTTTGAGAGAATCACATAGATTAAAAAGATATTTAGTAAATAGCATAGTCTAAATAATACATAACTCAAATTAACTACGATTCCTAATAGCACCGGTTGTTTAGCCAAATTTTGAAAAGCATATCTTTTGTAAATTAATTAATTTTAACAAAATTAAACTCAAAATTTTATAAAAATTCAACAGAAAAAAATAAATTAATTGTTAAGAAAAGAGAAGAAGAGATAAAGCATAAACGTCAGTATCTAGTGGTACTGTAAAAGATTCCAAGTCTTGGAGATTTTTTCTCAATTTTTACTTGGATCTAAAGTTAAATGTGGCAAAAATTGTCGATATTCTTTAATTGATTCATATTAAAAATTATCCAAACTTTAGATTTGGGTTTGGTTATAGATTCGTCTAAAAATACTTATAGACCAAAGAGTTATTACAAGAGAATTTAGTTCCTCACCAAATCTCACTTTAGTCTATGAAAGTTTTGTAAAATTTATTTCTATTCCTTTATTTAAATTTCTCTTGCAAATAGGTTCACATTTGGAAGTTATTTCTTATAATTCATTTTAATCTTTGAATAAAAATAGTTTTATAATTAAGTTATTGCATTTCAGAAATTCATTTTAATTAAAGATACACTACCAGAAAATCGGAGAAAACCAACGAAATTACCGACAGAATTTTTTCGTCAAAACTTTTTACCGACGGACATAATTCTGTCTCAAAATACGGTCGGTATATACTGACAGAGTACATCCATCAGCGATACGGTCGGTATATACCAACAGACGTATTCTGTCGGTATATACCGACCGTATCGCCGATGGACGATACAGTTTTTTTGGAAAGTTACAACGGTGTGATGTCGTGGATTTTTTCAGCTGATTTTACCGACGGAATTATTGAGGGATTCAAACCGGGATAGCCGTACAGTGACGTGGCACTTTCACTGGCAGAATCACTGACAGGTATACTGACGGAACGTGTCCCTCAGTGATTTCATCAGTAAAAGCCATTATATACCCACTCTATCGACACTCTTTTCCTCTATTTATCCTTCTTCTTCCCCATCCCACATCTCCCCTCCCAAACTGCAGCCAACCACCCATCCCAACTCTCCCCTATTCTCAACACAAGCACTCAAGTTTCTATACTTTTGTACGTGGTCACAACATCCGTTCTTGTGGATTTTATCATTTTTTGTAAGTAAATCTATCCTTTTTAGTTTTAACATTTAAATGTGAATTTTTTTTTAGTATATGTATTTTGTTAATGTATGTACTTGTTTGATTGTTATTTGTAAAAGAAACTTGTAGTATGAATGTATAATTTTGTAGTTGTTATAGTTTGTTTTAGATTTTATCAAATTATATTTGTTTGTAAATTGTTGAAATTTTGTTTCAATTACACTGAATTAGATGTGTTGTGATGAAATAAATAATAACTTGTTTAACGGGTCTGTTTTAATTGTTATCAATTCTATTGCAAAGTTGTGATTTCTGTAAATTTAGATATGTATAAATTTGTATGTATGAACGTTGATAGTTGATAATTGATAATGAATATTTAACATAAGTGTTTTTTTAGTTTGTTGGATAATGTCAAGGAAAACCATTAATGTTTTATAGAGGTTCAATAGAAGTCATAAATGATCGTTTAGGGATGTATTGGAACTCACCCCAAGGATTGCGGAGGATGAATTATTGTAACGATGTTCAGGGTTTTATTAATTTCGCATATCCCGAGGAATTTTATTGATAACGGTATTAGGTGTCCATGTAGGAAGTGTAAAAATTTAAAGTTTCTGCATCAAGATGTTGTAACGATGCATCTTCTAACCAAAGGGTTCATGGAGGATTACTTATGTTGGTATGCACACGGAGAACTATTTGTTCCTAATAAGAGCATGATAGAAAGGGTGATTGGGTCAACTTCTAGTGCTAGCAACATGCATAAAGTTGGAAATGAGAATAGTAATCCTTACAGGAATATAGTTATGGTTATGGATGCATTGAGAATGAGTGAAGGTAATGTTAGTGAATGTCCAATCGTAGAAGAAGAACCGAATGCAGATGCATCAAGATTTTTTTGATGTGTTGAAAGATTTTGACGAACCATTATGGGATGGCTGCATGAACCACAATAAATTATCGGTCGTAGCACAGGTGTTCACCATCAAGTTAGAACACGGGTTGAGTGAGGCTGGTTTTGACAAGATTATCGAATGGGCGAGAAGCATTTTATATGAAGGGAACAAGCTGAAAGAGAACTTCTATGCTACCAAGTCCATGATGAAACCCCTCGGTTTAGGATACTAGAAAATTGACATGTGCCCTAACTTCTACATGTTATTCTACCTTGAAAATGCTGAGCTGACCGAGTGCATGACATGTGGGTATTCCCGTTACAAACCCAGAACTGGTAGAGGGAAGAATCTCATGGCATATAAAAAACTTAGATACTTCTCAATCACACCTAAACTGCAGAGGTTATTCATGTCACCAAGGACTGCTGAGCACATGACATGGCACCAATTACATCATGCGGTTGATGGAGTGATGGTGCATCCTTCTGACGGTGAAGCCTAGAAACACTTTAACAGTGTGCATCTTCACTTTTCAGCTAAATCAAGGAACGTGTGTCTTAGGTTATGTACAGACGGATTCAACCCATTCAAGTCATTTGCTGCTCCTTATTCTTGTTGATCGGTCATACTGACGGTTTATAACTTGCCACTAGGATGTGTATGAGGCCGAAGTTCATGTTTTATCTATGGTCATACTAGGTCCGAGCAGTCTGGGGCGGAATATAGATGTTTGTCTTCGTCCGTTAATTGATGAGTTGGCACAGTTGTGGTCCTCTGAAGCTTTGACTTATGACATCTCGAGGAAACAAAATTTTGTTATGAGAGCGGCTTTGATGTGGACTATCAATGATTTTCCAGCTTATGGAATGGATTCTGGTTGGAGCACGCATGGAAAGCTAGCATGTTCATATTGTATGGAGAACAACAAGGCATTTACGCTAACAAACGGGGGTAAAACTTCTTTTTTTGACTGTTACCGTCATTTCTTGCCACCGAATCACAGGTACAGAAAGAACAGAAAGGATTTCTTTGTTGGCAGAATTGAAAAGGATGTTGCGCCCCCGCGTCTTTCCGGTGAAGAATTGCTTGATGTTGTGTCAGAGTACGGTGACATTGTGTTTGGTCTCCAATCAGATAAGCAGAAGTTTTCTAGTTTTGGTTTGACCCATAACTGGGTGAAGCGAAGTATCTTTTAGAAGCTTTCTTATTGGAAGACCAATCTTCTCCGCTATAACCTTGACTTTATGCACATTGAAAAGAACGTGTTTAAGAACATTTTCAACACTATCATGGATGTGAAGGGGAAGACAAAGGACAACATCAAGACTAGATTGGATGTAGCACTGTTCTGTAACTGTAAAAATACGGAGTTGGTTTGTGATAGGTCACAGGTCGCAAAACCAAGAGCAAGCTTCGTGTTCAGTGTTTTAAAACCTGGCCGGCGGGTCGACCTGGGACCCGGCCGACCCGGGACTGTGGCTGGGCCGGGTCTAAGCAAAAAACAGGCTGGGAATTGGCCCGGCTGACCCGGAGGGTCGACCCGGGACCCAGCCGGCCCGGGCAAACCCGGCCAAGACCCGGGTTTATTTTCGTTCTTTTTTTCTCTCTTCTTCTGCTGGTTGTTTCTTTGGATGGGTACAGAGGGAGAAGAGGAAGTAGTCGTGTTTAAGTGTGCACTAACCCTCTCCTCTTGAGCCTAGCCCCCCTCCCCCAAACCCAAAAGAGAGAGAGAGACATCTTGAAACTACGAAGACTTGAGAAGAACAAGAAGAGGACTGACTCCCTTGATCAAATAAAGATAGATCTGTTTCCTTTAGAGAAAGTTGTTTTCTTTTTGTTTCATTACCGCCACCACAATCATCATCAGTCATGAAGAGATCACTTGGCAGCTCTGATTCCCTTGGTGCTTTGATGTCCATCTGCCCATCTGCAGGTTCTTGCGTAGACCCCATCAACTTGATTCTCATCTTTCTTAATGCTACTAGCTAATTAGCTCAGACATGGAAAAAAAGTGATGAGAAAGCTCTTAACTTGCTATTTTATTTTACTGTGAATTTTGTTTTACTGTTCGTTCTTTCTGCTTCTGCAATTAGTTGTTTTTGCTTCTGCTGGAGTGATTGAATTTGTCAATTTGATGTCCCTGTTCGTTTGTTCTGCTTTTGCTTTTGCTGTTAATTTTGTTATTGTTCTGCTTAAGCCGGTTAATTTTGCAATTGAGCCGAGAGGTGGTGCAAAAAAGAAAAGGAAAAACTTTGCAATTGAGCTAAGAAATTCTAGAAGACTGTAACGTAATCTTAGAAAATAAATTTTTTCACAAATAATTCTTCTGCACCTGAGAGGTGATGCTGGTCTCTGCAAATATCACTTAAAATGTGAAAGAAAAATTAGAAAATAAATTATTGAAGTCATTTATTCATTATATAATAAAAGTATATTATTTAAAATAAAGTATTTATTAACACGTAATATTTATTTGTTAATTATGTTTGAAATGTACATGTCATAAATGTTAATAAGATTGAAGATAATTGTGATGATGAAGTTTTAAAAGAGCATGTTGATGATTTATTAGGTATTGACGAAATTGGCTCATTTCCATCGACATTTTATTCAAATTTTGCTCCTATGGACACAGAAAAACTTAATGTGTTCATTCAACAAAAATGAATGTGTTGTTGATTTAGAATTTATGTTGTTGGATGTTTTGTTTAAAATATTTTAGAATTTATATTTGGTTTGTGTTTTGGATATTGAATTAAATTTATGTTGTTGGTTTAAAATTTAAAATTGGTTTATGTAAGTGTTGCATTGTAAATTTGTAACTAGTGAGGTGTTTTATATAGGTGTTTTTTTGGGTTGACCCGGGTCAACCCGAGTCAGCCCATTTGACCCGTGATCCGATCACTGGACCGGGTCAATGATCGGGTCGGGTTTTAAAACTATGTTCGTGTTAGAGAAAAATGCACAACTACTAGTCTATAAATGACTTAAAAGTCTGCGTTTCCCCGATGGACATGCCTCGAACATATCAAGGCTGGTTAAAATGGAGGAATGCAGATTATATGGAATGAAGAGTCATGACTGCCATGTGTTTATGCAAACACTCATCCCATTAGCTTTTTATGATTTGTTGCCAAAGGGGATATAAGATGCACTAACGGAGATCAGCCATTTCTTCAGAGATATATGTTCCAGCAAGTTGAATGTTGATCACACTGAAAGGCTTGAAACGAATATCATCGAGACAATATGCAAACTTGAGATGATATTCCCTCTATCATTTTTTGACTCAATGGAGCATTTACCCGTACATTTACTGTTTGAGGTAAAAGTTGAAGGACCGGTCCAATACAGATGGATGTATCCATTTGAGAGGTTAGTTATTATAGTTGTTATGTAATTAATAATTAAATGTTTTTTTTATTTTTTTAATTGATAATTTTTTATTATATATACAGGTACTTGTTCAATCTTAAAAAAAGGTTAGGAACAAGGCACATATTGAGGCATCAATATGTGAGGTTTATATTGTTGAGGAGATCTCAACATTTATCTCATACTATTTCGAACCTCATTTGAGAACGAGGATCAATCGTGTTCCACGACATGATAATGGTAGTGAAGTGCCTTCAAGTGGGAACTTGTCAATATTCTCCAATCTTGGACGATCCACACCTAAAAATACCATGAGGGGAAGATATTTGTCTAAAATAGAGTTCAGACAAGTACACAATTATGTCTTATTTAACTATGATGAGCTGAGACCTTTTATTAAATAAGTAGATGTTCGACTTAAACTTTGTCAAGAGTGTACTATTTATGTTTTGCGATACCATAAACTCATATAATTTGGAATAACCTTGCAGGCAACATTTACTATACTTACTGTCCAATAACTCACAGCTGATCGAATCTCATATCTTTCAATTACAAGATGAACAATTTGCCACATGGTTTAGAACACATGTAAGTCCTATCACAAACTCATTATCTCTTGCAATGTAATTAATTATACGTCAATATTACATAATATCCGTTTATTATTGATTATTGTTGTATTTAATATACAAGGTTTATCAAATGGGAGGTAGTACTGCTATTTCACTGTCTTTACTAAGCCTAGGCCCTGAAAGAAACGTCATGTGTTATAACGAGTATTTTGTCAATGGATATGTCTTTCATACTGAAGAATACGAATGGAAGAAAGACATGCAACAATAGTGTTTGTATTAAAAGATCGACTTCTAGTGAGTTTGAAGTTGATTACTACGGTAGATTGGAAGAGATCATCGAACTACAATATTATAGCGAGCATAATATAGTGTTTTTATTCAAATGCTATTGGTATGACACAACTGACAGAGGAATCAAAGTAGATCCTCGCTATGGTCTCGTTGAAATCAACTCAAAAGCTAGACACCGCAACGTAAATGACGTCTTTGTTTTCACAAAGCAATGCCAACAAGTTTATTACACATACACCCTTTCCTTTAGAAAGGACTGATCAAGAGTTGATTGGTTATCCGTTTTAAAAACAAAACCCAGGGGTCGTGTCGAGGTTTTTCAAGATGAGAACGAAGACACAAGTGTGATAGATGAAGTCTTTCAAGCTTGTGAGTTCATTGAACCATACCGAGTTGCTCCTTCGAGTGACTTAGAAGAAAATTTAAATCTTTGTGTTTTCAACGATAGTCTTGTTGATGTTGACGTAGAGGAGTTGAATGCTGTTTTGAGCTCTACTAATGGACTAGAGAATGTTGATGAAAAAGATTATAACCACATTGAAGAGTACGATGAAGCTGATGATAACAATTTAATTGAGGACGAAGATGAAAATTTTGACTAAACATGCCATAAAACCTTATTTTTATAATGTAATATTTTGAAACATGAAATATTTATTCTTCTTTAATTGTCAGTTCTTGTTATTGTGCTGTATGTGCTATAAGTTTGCAATTCAAGATTTTGAACAGAAGGATAGATAAAAATACATGGAGCAGTTGCAGAAATATTGATAGCTTCACCGACGGAATGGTACCCGTCGGTATTTTATCGAGAGTTGAAAAAACTTTACGAAACTGTACCACAATCACCGACGACAATACCGATGGACTGGTACCTGTAGGTATTATACCGAGAATGGAAAAAATTTACGAAATTATACCACAATAACCGACGAGTACATCGACGGACTGGTACCTGTCGATATTTTATCGAGAGTTGAAAAAACTTTATGGAATTGTACCACAATCACCGATGGCAATACCGATGGACTGGTACCTGTAGGTATTATACCGAGAATGGAAAAAATTATGAAATTATGCCACAATAACCAATGGATACATCGACGGATTGGTACCCGTCGGTATTTTACTGAGAATTGAAACAAATTTACAGTTCATGCCACAATCATCGATGGGTACACCGACAGATGCACCGATGATTGGTGTACATCCCAAAGCACACGCCTGTCAGAGGCCTGGTCGGTTGACACGTTTATCAACAAAGTTGCCAACGTCATGTTTACTGACTGATTGGTCGACGAATCAAAAAGTCTAGCAGGAGTTTCAAAATTTTTGGTGCGAATACCAATTAATTACCGATGAAAATTACTGACAGAATTTAATGCCATCGACAATAATAAATGTTCCGTCGATAATACCGTCGGAAAAATTGTTATATAAAACCCACCTTTCCTCCATTTGGTACATTTTTTCTCTCGATTCTTCATCTCTATTTCTCTTCTCCTCTCCGTTTGTATTTAGTTTATGGAAGAGGTTTTATTGTTTTGGCGGTAGTTTTAAACATATTAAAAGGTATGTATTTTGTTCTTTTAATTATGATTATTTTTTGATGTTCTTTGTTTTGTGTATTGTTTGTAGATAAAATCTTTAAATCAACACACTATTAAGGTAAGTATTTTTTATTCCTAAATTTATTTTGAATTGATATAGTGTTTTTTCAGTTTTGTGTATTGTTTGTTTTGTGTTTTGGATGTTTTGTGTAGTGTTCTTTAGTTTTTTCATTTTATTTATTAATTTTGTGATATTATTGTTTGTATTGCCATAATTGTTATTGTTGAATTTATATTTTAAATGTTAATTGAAATATATAATTAAATTTAATTAGTTTATCTTAATTTTAGGATATTATTGTTTATATTGTCATAATTGTTATTGTTGAATTTATGTTTTAAATGTTAATTGAAATATAGAATTAAATTTAATTAGTTTAACTTAATTTTAGGATATTATTGTTTGTTATGTTATTTATTCTTTTGATTAATTTTAAATGTTATTTATGAATTTGTATTGATGTTAGTTGAAAATATATAGATGTTGAATTTCTATAGATGTTAGGTTGTATATGTTACGTTGTATAGAGTTGATTTTGCAATATTTGTGTAATTATCAATATTTATAGGAATAAAAATTGTGGGTAGTCTCTAATATAGGGGAGGTGCTGTCAAATGTTTTTAAATGATTGAATTTCTATAGATATTAGGTTGTATATATGATGTTGTTGGAGTCAATTGGATTGTGGTTATTGTAAAAATTACAGGTATGAAAACTGTGGGTAGTCTCCAGTATAATGGAGGTGCTACCGAATTGTTTTTAAATAATCAAAGTTAAATTATGTAATAATTTGTATACATTTGTGTAGATGCGTCAAATGAAATCTACAGCACGTCGTCAGCAGACGGTTGCAGCTAGTTTTTCTAGCAGCGAGAAGGACATCTTCTTAGGTGCTGATCATTACGATGCATCTGCGCCAACTCTTTTAGCTCGATTTCACAGCGCAGAGGCAGTGTGCCTTCACAGCGGGGTCAATTCACCCGCAAGTACCAGGCATAATGGAAGGATGACCTTTCAATGTAAGTTTGTTTAGGTTTTAGTTTTTTTTATATACTTATAACATAATTTACGAACAACTAATTAATTTTTTATTATTTAATTTTAGGTTCACAAACATTGAGGCTGTCAGGACAATTACATCGGCGTTTAAATCATCAATGGAGATTCCATTGTTTCAATGGAGTCAGGTTTCCAGACATCCTGAGTGGAGACCTAATATCGATGCATGGTTTCAGCGATTTCAGATCGGTGTTAATTTTTAATTTTCAGCTTATTTTTAATAAATTATTTTTATAATTTTATATCTTGTACTATTTTTATTTTAAATGAATTATTTATATACACAACATAAATTTGAGTGAGATAGGGCGAACAACAATGTTGTGAGGAGGGTATGGGAGAATCACGACACTTACAGTCCGACGCCGACAACCGGAACCGGAAAATTCATGGTTCGGTGACCACTCACACCGGCGGCTCCATCCCATTCAACGGACATGCAAAGCGGATGGTAAGATTAATTTTAATGAAATATATCGTTAATTAATTTGTCGTTATTTATAAATATATTTAACTTGCAACCTATTTTTTCCTTATAGGCTGCGTCTCTTAGACGTTAGCCAAGTTCAATGGAGCTGTTTGTAGAGACGCATGTGCGGAGTCAAGACTGCCAAAAGAGGATGCAACAGTTCGTGGACAACCGTGCTCAGCACTTCGCGGTATGTTCGTTCAATCATTTTATTTTTAAGTTATTATTTTCTTGAATTGAATATGATGATTTTAAAAAAAAAAAATTCAAGAGACCTATAATAGCCGGTTGATGGAGAGATATGGGGACGATCCTTCGACCAATTCGGATTTATGGATGGAGGTGAGATCGTCTGGTGGACCCGAAAAAAATCAGGTCTATGGGCTCTCCAACACTACGGCTGAAAACTTGCGGTCGACCAGTAGTGTCTCAACCGTTGGGTGCTCTCCATTAGTATCAAGCACCCAGTCTGAGGAGTTCATGGCCTTGAAACAACAATATGAACAACTCTCGATGAATCATAATCAGCTCCGTCAAATGGTCCTGGAGATTAGATCAAGGATGGGTGATGATATATGTGCATCTCTTTTTTGGCCATACGGTCCTGGGAATAACCAGCCTCCTCCTCCGTCACTATTCTAGTTTAATTTTGTTTTTTAAACACATAAAATTTGTAATGAATATTTAGATGAATATTATTTAACATTATTTTTATATTTTTAATGTTTAATACAATTTCATTTGTTTATTAAGCTTTTTTACTATTAATAAATTATTATTATTATTATATATATATATATAAAATACATATCGATGGATTTACCGACGGATCTCGGCCATCGGTATTTTACCAAGAGTTGCCAAACAATTACTGATTAGTATTTAAAAGTGCATTCTCATTAAGGCTTTATATCATCGTATTGCATTACAGTATCATTAAATTCCCTAACTAAAGTATGTTTTATAATAACAAGTCTAATAATATAATATATCTTTAATTTATGGTAAATGCTTATTTTGAATGCAGGTATGTCTCACAATTCAAAGGATTGATTGATGTGATTAACTATTAAAAATGAAGAGACAAAAAGAGGACTAGGCTAAGAGAAGAGATGCTGGTTCAATTCTAAACTGGAACACCATTCGGTTATTTGATCATAACTAGAGTTGTAGAACTCGTATTTAGATCCACTTTATATGGATGGAAATATAAGACATAGACCTAAAACTTTCATGAAGAGTCCAAGACTCAATTTTGCCGTTTTCAAGTTCAAATCTTAGCAACAACGGAGAAGTAGGAACCTGTCCTGCAGCTCAAATACTGTTCGGTTTTTAACTCATATCTTGGGTTCTAGAAGTTCAAATGAGCTCTGGTTTTTTTGTTGGAAAGCTGAGATAATTACCCACAACTTTCATGGAAAAAAGGGCTCAAATTATGATGTTAGCAATGATGTTTTGGCTAGCCAACAATATCAAAAATTTACCGACAATATCAAGAACCAGCAGCCAATAATGTCAAAAATCAGCCACCAAATCAATGGTTGGCCACTAACTATTTTCTTAGTCCACCAATCAATAGTTCTGAATCTTAGCCTATAAAAGGAGGCATTTTCTATGTATTTAGTCATATTATTTTTCAAATCAAAATTATCTTCTTGCTTTCTCTCTTTATATCTTTGTAATGTTCAAGTTTTCTTTCATGCTATATTAATCTCTTATTTATGCTTTTTCATTCCTTTCCTATACTTAGTTAACTTATATCATGTTTATGTTCTTATGTTGTTTATTTTTTTTTCTTCATTATGTTTAGTTAAGTTAATTATGTCAAGGTGAAAAGGTTTTACTAATGGTGTTAGAATAGGTATAATATAAACTCAACATGAACTTTAATGTTTATATCCAAGAAAGATTGTTATTAACATATTTTATCTTTTTATCTTACTAATTCTTAATACCTTGCTTGTTAAATGGTTAATCTAGATTTGTATTGTATAACACTTGATACATCAAATGCTTGATCCTTCATAGTTTTCGGCCGACATCGTTGTTATGATAGGAACTTGATTTGTTGTTAACATAAGCTAGCAACATGAATACCTGATGATATTTATAAGTATGGTATTATTTAGATAAGATGATTAATATGATCATGTTAATAATTTATAATGAGTTAATAACGATAAATCATCCGATTGGAACCTCCTTTGTGTGTGGTTTCCAATTGAGTAATAAAAAGAGTTTATATTATATTTATTTGAAATACCGTTAGTGGATCCTCTAACCTTGACATCTGTTTTATTATTATTTAATCCTTACATCAATATCACTTCCCAAAACTCTCTTCAACTCTTTTTTTGTTATTATTATCTTCAAATCTTTCTTTTTATTTGTAATTTATACAATTCACCTCTCTATGGTTCGACCCCGGTCTTGCCGGGTTATTTATTACTTTGACACTCCTGCACTTGGGATAAGACATCAACTCTTTGATCGTGTTAAGTTTTTGGCGCCGTTGCCGGGGAGGTAAGTATTGTATAAATTATATATTTTCATTTATTTTCTTTTCTTTTCACTTTTATTCGTTTTTATAATTTTTATTCTTTTTCTTCTTTTTTTTTTGCACTTGCATGAGAGTTTGGACACGTACATTAAGTGGTAGACTTTCTAGGAAATCCTTATTTTCTTTAGAAAACATGGCGAAGAAGATAACCATTCAATTCATAATAAGAATTATGAGAATAATCATGTGAGAACACTTATAGATCATATGAATCCAACAAAAACAAGTGCACGATCATGTATAGTTTTTCCTCCTGATGCATCTCATTTTAATTTTAAGCCAGATATTATTCAACTTTTACCCACTTTTCATGGCTTAGAATTAGAAAATTCATATTTGCATTTAAGAGAATTTGAAGAAGTTTGTAACACCTATAATAACTTAAATTGTAACATGAACACCATTAGATTAAAGTTTTTTCCTTTTTCTTTGAAAGTTAAAGCTAAAACATGACTACAAAATATTAGGTCAGAATCCATTCGTGCTTGGGATGAAATGCAATAACAATATTTAAAGAAGTTTTTCCCTTCTTATAGAACAAATTCTTTCAAAAAACAAATCACCACTTTCACTCAAAAACCAGGAGAAATATTTTACAAGTGTTGGGATAGATATAAAGACTTGCTTAATACCTGTCCTCATCATGGTTTTGAAACATGGATATTGGTTTCACAATTTTATGAAGGGTTAACACCTAAAGATAGGCAAATAGTGGAATTGATGTGCAATGAAACTTTTGAAGATAAAGACCCTAATGAAGCAACGGGGTACCTAGACTTGCTAGCTGAAAATGCTCAAAATTAGAACACCACAGGTACGTGTGAGGCACCAGGTAAAACTCAACCTCATACATCTAATGGAGGCATGTACAACCTTAGGAAAGATCATGATCTCCAAGCCAAAATTGCATATTTAGCTAGAAAAGTTGAGGCACTAGAATTAAAAAAGAGTGGTCAAATAAAATTTGTTCAAGAAATTATGTGTTAAATTTGTGAAACTAATAAACATTCTACTAATGATTGTCCAACTTTACCTTCTTTTAAGAAATGTCTCCATGAACAAGCCAATGCTTTAAATAGTTACCAAAGGCCAAGTCATAACCCATACTCACAAACATACAACCCTGGATGGAGAAATCACCCAAATTTTAGTTGGAAGAGTGGTAACAATAATGCACAAACTTCACAGCCACCATTTCAAGCACAATATAATCTTTCAAATTCTCATGGATATGCACCTCCTTATGTTCCTCCTCCTAGAAGAAATCTTGAGGAAACACTGCATGCATTCATTGAAAAGCAAGAGATAATCAACACTCAAAATGCTCAAACCACGACAGATCTAAAAGATACTCTTGCAAAGTTCACATCTACTCTTAGTTTTTAGGAGAAAGGTATGTTTCCATCTCAACCCCAGCAAAATCCCAAAGGGTAATACAATTCAAGTGCAAGTGGTTCCAGAAGCCAACATATGGATCAAGTCAAATCATTCACTACTCTCCCCAACGGTAAGGTTATTGAAAAACCCGTTCTTGAACCTTGTGAGAAAGAAGATGAGTTAGTCTCTGAGGGTAAGGAAAGGGTTAAACCTGAACACTGCAAGGAGGAGACTGATTCCCCACCAGCACTTCCATTTCCTTATGTCATGACCAAACAAAGGAAAGTCAATCACAATTCTGAAATCTTTAAAACTTTCAAATAGGTAAGGATCAATATACCTTTGTTAGATGCTATTAAACAAGTACCGTCTTATGCTAAATTTTTGAAAGATCTGTGCACTGTGAAGAGAAAATTGAATGTGAAAAAGAAAGCCTTTTTAGCCGAACAAGTAAGTGTCATTCTTCAGAATGATAATGCTTTGAAATATAAAGACCCTGGTTGTCCTACAATTTCTTGCTTTATTGGAGAACATAAAATTGATTGAGCTTTACTTGATCTTGGAGCTAGTGTGAATTTACTTTCATATTCGGTTTTTCAAAGTCTCAATCTAGGTGAGTTGAAACCTACTTCTATAACTCTTTTACTTGCTTATAGATCTGTAAAAGTGCCTAGAGGAATAGTTGAAGATGTGTTAGTACAAGTTGATAAATTCATCTTTCCTATGGATTTTATTGTCTTGGATACATAACCTGTTGAAACATGCAATTCAATTCATGTTATTTTAGGACGTTCATTTCTTGCAACTTCTAATGCATTGATTAATTGTAGGAATGGAGTGATGAAGTTATCTTTTGGAAACATGACATTGGAGAGGAATGTTTTTAACATTTGCAAGCAACCTGGAGATGAAAATGATTTACAGGAAGTAGATTTTATTGAAAAATTAATTTGTGATCAATTTGAAAATACTTCCAGTGAAACTAAGTTTAATGAATCTGAAGATTTGCAAATGGTTTATTTTCAGGAAGAATCAAAGGCAAATAGTTAGAGACCAAAAATTAAGGAATTGCCACCACGATCAATTGAGTTCATACCTTCAAGTGTT